>Ga0183099_1001833_pt1 | contig 11636 bp, 10 predicted proteins | sample Biomet1_FD_127788 | JGI IMG/M metagenome (GOLD analysis project Ga0183099, IMG submission 127788) | Microbial communities from bioreactor (seeded with anoxic lake sediment) at LBNL, California, USA - Biofuel metagenome 1 | ecosystem: Engineered > Bioreactor > Anaerobic > Unclassified ... | reverse complement strand
GCGCTGGGAGCGTGCCAGAACTCTGGCTGTGACCCTGCTGTTTCTTGCCATCATGGTCGCTGCTGGCATCGCCCCGGCCATGCAGTGCGACTCAAGGACATCGCCAACTTCAGCGGCGTGCGCAACAACGAACTGGTGGGCTACGGCCTGGTTGTTGGTCTTTCCGGCACGGGCGATGGCAACACCAATGAGTTCACTATCCGCTCCATGACCAACATGCTGGAAAAGATGGGCGTTTCCGTCAACCCCACAAACCTGAAGCCCAAGAACACCGCGGCAGTTATGGTAACGGCCAAAATGCCCGCCTCCTCGCGTCCCGGCTCGCCTATCGACGTAACCGTTTCCAGCGTGGGCGACTCCAAGAGCCTGTACGGCGGTGTGCTGTTGCTTACCCCCATGCGCGGCTTGGACGGCAACGTCTACGCTGTGGCACAGGGTTCCCTGACTCTGGGGGGCTTCTCCGCCGAGGGCCAGGCCGCATCAACACAGAAGAACGTGACCACAGTGGCCCGCATCCCTAACGGAGCCACAGTGGAGCGCGAGGTGCCTTTCCAGTTCAACAAGCAGGAATCTCTAACCATTAACATGGCCAACCAAGATTTCAGTACCACCATGCGTGTGGTCAAGAGCATCAATTCCGCCATTGGCGGCCAATATGCCAAGGCCGTGGACGGTGCAACAATCCACATCGCCATTCCTCCCAAGTTCCATGGCAACATGGTGCCGCTTATGGCCTCACTGGAAAATCTCGACGTTTCCCCGGATTCCCGCGCCCGCGTGGTGGTGGATGAAAAGACCGGAACTGTGGTGCTGGGTGGCACTGTGCGCCTAACCCGCGTGGCCGTGGCCCACGGCAGCCTGCAAATCGTTGTGGCGGAGTCACCCAACGTGAGCCAGCCCAATGCCTTTGGCCAGGGGCAAACCGTGGTAACCCCGCAGACCAACGTCAAGGTGAAGGAACAGAACAACCGCCTGATGCTTATGGAAGGCGCGACTCTGCAAGAGCTTGTGGACGGCCTCAACTCCATCGGCGCAACCCCGCGTGACCTGATTTCCATCCTGCGTACGCTCAAGACAGCAGGATCGCTGCACGCGGACTTGGAGGTTATCTAAATGTCTGACGCGACCGCAAACGCTGCCTTGGCGGCTGAACAGTCCAAGCAAGGCGACCTGGTTGCCTTGAAGCAGCAAGTGGACCGTCTGCGGGGCGACCTGACGCCCGGCACCTCCAAGAAGCAAAAACTGCGCAAGGCCTGCAACGACTTTGAGGCCATTTTCATAAGCAAGATGTGGGAAAAGATGCGCAGCACTCTTCCCAAGGATGGCTACCTGCACTCCCCCCAGGAGGACATGTATACGTCCATGTTCGACCGCGACTTTGCCGAAAAAATGGCAGCCGATGGCGGCATTGGCCTGGGCGATATGTTGTACAGCCAGTTGCAGAACCGGTTGGACAAGACCGTGAAGACAACCAAGTCCAGCGGTGCTGCAAGCGTTACAACGGACCTGACCGCCAAGCACAACATCAGGGCCAAGCAGGCCGCCAGCACCAAGGATGAATCGGGCGTGCGGCTGACGGAACCGACGCCGCTAGACCCGGCCACGCTCAAGATGCCCACACAGTCAACACAGCTTAAAAGAAAGGAACAGAGCGCTCAGACAACCAGTGTCAGCGCTGCCTCGCCCAAGCTGCCCGCCTCGGTTCCCGGAGAGGTGATGGCCCAGGTGGAGAACCTGGCGCGTCGTATTGAGGCGGCCTTTGACAGCCACACCCAGAAGCAGACGACAGAAGCCCAGACCTCTGCCTATGCAACAAGCCAAGCGGCAGCCCCAAATACGGGCCAATCCTTGGATGAGGCCAAGGGCAGCACCCAAAACAGCGTGCATGGCCGCGCCCGCACAGGTGGTTACACCATGGCCGCGCGCATTTCCGCTCTGGGTATTCCTGTTGGCCGTAATCTTGCAGAAAAAGGCTAACGCGACCGCTGCACAAACAGCCAGTCCGCGCAGACATTTAAGTAACATTGCCATTTTACAGGCAAAAACAGCATAGAACAACAATGCCAGGCGGAGGAGACGACCATGATCCACATGATCCAGGAAAATTTATCCCGCCAGGCCCAGGCCCTGAAGTTACTTTCTTCCCTGTTGGAAGAAGAATTTTCCGGTTTGTTGGAGCGGCACCCTGAAAACGTGAGTGTCCTTGAACTCTCCATTCAGGAACTTGTTCGCCAGTTGGCCGCAGAACGTATGAGCCTGCGCTCGCGTATTAGCACCACTTTTCCTGGCAAGATGCGTGTTCACGAGATTATGTCCTCCGTGCCGGACGACCAAGCCGCCAATCTTGGGCAGCTGCTTCAGGACATTGACCGCGCTGAACAGTCCTGCGCCATCCAGGCCGACAAGAACCGCCACTTCGCCCTTGGCCTGTATGACCAGAGCATGCAGTTGCTGAAGCAATTGCACCAGTCCATGGCACCGGGCAAGCAGGACGTTTACTCCCGCAATGGCCGCTATGCCGTTTCCGGCCAGACCCAGCCCAGCATTCTGAGGGGGAGGCTGTAAGCCATGTTTGGCGCAAATTCCATTCTCGGCATTGGCCGCACGGGCCTGAATGCCGCGCAGGCGGCGATATCCGTCACCAGCGAAAACATCGCCAACGTTGATACCGACGGGTACAGTAGGCGAACCATTCGCTTTGAAGATGCCTACAACATCGACTACTCACCCGGTCAGGTGGGCACCGGCGTTTGGGCGGCGGAAATCCAGCGCCACTTCGATCAGTACATCGAAAATCAGTATTATAATCAGGCCACCATGCGCGACCGCTGGGAGACCTTGTATGGGTCGTTGCAGAGCGCGGAAAGCCTGTTCAACGAGGCATCTGGTTACGGCATCAGCAAGAGCATCTCCAATTTCTTTACCTCTTGGTCTGACTTGACCCAGCAGCCCGACGAGGCCAGCAGCCGCTCTGCTGTTGTGGAAAGCTCAAAGACCCTTATCAGCACCCTGCACCAGGCCGACTCTGACCTGACCTTGATGCAGCAGCAGGCCGATCTCTCCATCACCAAGCAGGTGGGAGAGGTAAACGATCTGCTGAAGCAGATTGCCGACTTGAATACCCAGATCAAGGTTCACGACGTTGCCAACTCCAACAACGCCAACACGTTGTATGACTCGCGTTCCACCTTGGTTCGCAAGCTGTCCGGTTACCTCGACATTAACTACATTGATAAGGGCGACGGCAATCTCTGCATCACCACCAAGGCTGGCCAAACCCTTGTGGACAACGACCAGACCTTCAACCTGAGCTACGACGCGCCCCAGTCGACCCCGGCGCTTTCCGCCAACTCGACCTTCAACGGCAACATGTATTTTTCCGGCTCGGACAATCTCGAATACACCGCCGAAATTATGACTGCCGGCGACGTAAGCGATGGCGCAACCGCAGCCACGTATAAGCTCTCCGTTGATGGCGGCAAGACTTGGCTGACCAACGAGGACGGCACCACGAAGGTGTTCAACGCCCGGCCCCAGGGCAGCGCGGTCGATGTGGGCAGCATTAACCTGTGGTTCGGCAACTCCGATGATCCCGCCACCACTCCCACAACGACGTTGACCGCGGGCGACCGTTTCAACATCGTGCCCAAGCGCGCCCTGTACTGGAACGAGAACACCTCCACCAAGGAGAATATTACTCCTTCCACCAATTCCTCCGGCGTGGACAACTCCAGCAGGCTCGTGGGCGGCACCCTCACCGCGCTGTTTAATTTTAAGGACGACTACATCGGCAGCTACCGCGAAAAGCTGAACGCCGTGGCCAAGACCGCAATATGGGAAACAAACCGCCTGCACAGCCAGGGGTCCGGCACTAAGCCGTTCTCCAACATGGTCGGCACATACTCTGTCACCGACGACACCCGCGCCCTGGGCAGCGGTTCCTCCGGTCTCATCTTTGGCGACAAGCTGACCAGCGGCAGTTCCATGATGTATGTGTACAATACCAGCACAGGCAAGCTTGTTTCCGGTGCCGCGCTGGACTTTGACGGCACAGCCGGGATGCCCCAATTCAACTTCAATCCAAACATCAATTCGCTGGACGACGTTGCTGAGGCTGTGAACAACACCTTTGGAACCTACCTCAACGCCAGCGTAGTGAACCATCAACTGACGATCAGCGCCAAGGACGGCTATCAGTTCGCCATGGGAACGGACACCACCGGGCTGTATGCTGCACTTGGACTGAACACCTATTTCACAGGCTCCGACTGCGCAGACATGGGCATCAACGACAAGGTCACCTCTGACACGGATTACTTGGCGGCAGGCCATGTTAACGGCGCTGGCGAAATGAACAAAGGCGACATCACGACAGCCACGGCCATAGCCGGGCTGACCAGCAAGAACGTCGCCATCTCCACAGTCCGCGACGGTACGGTGGAACAAAGCCTTGTTAAGTATTACGATGGTTTGGTTGGTACAGTTGGCGCGGACACAGCCCAAGCAAAGTTCAACTACTCGTATAAGAACACCTTGGCCTCGGACCTCAACGACCGCCAGCAGGCCACTTCCGGTGTCAACCTGGACGAAGAAATGACCAGCCTCATCAAGTATCAGCACGCGTACACAGCAGCGGCAAAGCTCATCACCACCGCTGACCAGATGCTGCAAACCCTGCTTTCACTCAAGTCGTAAGCGGAGGAGCACACCATGTTCCGAATTTCCAATCAGATGATCTACAGCAATTCGCTGAATGGGATCAACAGCAAGCTGAGCCTGCTCAATGAATTGAACTTGCAGTCGTCCACGCAGAAGCGTGTAAACCGCCCTTCCGACGACCCCACTGCCACGGTGAATATTCTGGATCACCAGGACACCCTGCGCGCCTTCGACCAGTACATGGAAAACGTCGATACCGCCCAGGGCTGGCTGAAGCAATCCGATAGCACCCTGTTGCAGGTCTCCACTGTCTTGTCCCGCGTCAAGGAACTGGCCGAAGAAGCCTCTACTGGCACTATCTCCGCCGAGAACCGTAAGCAGACAAGCTACGAAGTGCGCCAGCTTTTTGAGCAGCTTATTGGCCTGGCCAACACCAAGTATCAGAACAAGAGCATTTACGCTGGCCAAAAGACTGACCAGAACGCCTTTACCGAGGCGCTGTGGATGACGACAAACGACTCGACCCTGAGCGATACAAACAACAACACCTTCACCATCGAGGGAGCCTCCAAAACCACGGTGCTGGTGCAGTATACCAAGGCAGGCCTTGGCCCCACCGATGCCGCCCAGCAGATGAGCACCTGCGGTGTGCGCTACAGCATCGACGGCGGTGCCACGTTTTTAACCGATGGCACGGTGACCACGCAGGCCAACGGCTCGGTAAAGGTCGACCTGCCCAAGAGCGGCACGGCAATAACCTTTGCCAATGATACCAATGTGAAGGTGAACAGCGCCACAAACACCAATGATTCTAAGGGAACGTGGCTGTGGCTGCGGCCCACCGCGGTGTACAACGGCGATGACATGGACCAGGGCAAGACCACCGTCACCGGCATGGGCGCTGGCACCAATCAACTTACCGCAAATTCCGTTGGTTCCTTCAACACAAACGCCTTGGTGCGCATCGACAACACCACGCCCGTCACCATGGGGCAGGAGATCAAGTACTCCTATAGCATGGATAACGGCTCCACCTGGGTTACAGGCAACTCCGTGGCAGCGGATGCATCCTCCAACGCCACCATGCTGAATCTTGCGGGCGGCGGCGTGCTGCACCTTTCCTCCAACGGCTCCAACATTCTCACCCCTGGTTCACAGTATCTCATCAAGCCGAACACGGCAGCCATAGAGCTCAAGGTGAATACGAGCGAGTCCGTGCGTATCAATGATGTGGGGAAGGACATTTTCGGCGGCATCTATCAAGACTCCGCGCGTGTGGGCACGAATGGGGGCAACCGGCTGCTGCTTTCCAGCAGCAACGCGAGTGCCGTGTTCAACTCGCAATCCACAACATTTTACGCGAGCAACGGCGGCACGGCCACAAAGAATCTGTTCGAAACCATGGGCAACCTTGTCGCCTTTTTGGAAACAAACAACCAACACGGTGTCTCCCAGTGCCTGGAAAGTCTGAAGCTTGCCCAGTCGCAGGTATTAACGGCAACCGCCAGTGTGGGTGGCCGCGAGAACCGTCTGTCCATTAGCGAGACCGTGCTTGGAAACTTGAAGGTGAACGAAAACGAGCAGTTGAGCAGGCAGGAAGACGTTGATCTGACAACGCTGATGACACAGCTTTCCATGCAGCAAACAGCCTATCAGGCCGTGCTCAAGTCCTCTGCGACCATTATTCAGATGAACCTGATGCAGTACCTTTAAAATATCTTACATGCTGGACATTAGTGGAAGCCTCGGATAGTTTGCCATCTGCCGTGCTCCCCAGCCGGCACAGGCCAGAATAACGACACGGGAGAACTCGGGGAATTATGCTCATCCTCACACGGCGGCCCGGAGAAAGCCTCTATCTGGGCGAAAACATCAAGCTCAAAATCCTGAGCATCCAGGGTAAGCAGATCAAGCTTGGGCTCGATGTGCCGGAGGAAATGACTGTTTACAGGGAAGAGGTTTATCTGAAAATTAAAGAGCAAAACAGCTTGGCCCTAGAGGCCAGCCAACAGGATCTGCTCGCGGCGGCGTCGTTATGGCAGGAAGAAAAAGAACGTTCGTAATCAAGACGAAGCTGGGTGAACGAGAAATCGCTCGCGATAGCGTCATCTATTTCCCGCACGGGCTCATCGGCCTGGACGATAAGCGTGATTTCGTGCTTCTCCAGGTGCGCGAGAACTCGCCCTTTTTCCTGTTGCAGTGCATCACAGACGCTGGGCTTGGCCTGCTCGTGGCCGATCCTTACCCCTTTCTGCCAGAGTACAACGTGAAGTTGGAACAGGCGGAAAAAAAGATTCTGCAGGTTGAAAACATCCGGCAAATCGCCGTACTTGTCACGGTGACTATTCCGCGCAACAGGCCGGACGATACGACCTTGAATCTTTCTGGGCCTATTATTCTCAACACAAAGGCGCGCATTGGCCTTCAAGCGCCGCAGATTGACGCCAAGAACCCCACGCACTTCCGCTTGAGTGATGTGCAGCGTGCCGCAGCAAAAGACCGGCCGCAAGACTCGCCGGAACAGCCCGTCGCAGCGCCAGCCTCCATGCCGGAAACCGACGAATAAGCAATCAGACTGCCTCCATGCACCCATGAAAAAGCCCTCCATACGGAGGGCTTTTCGTTGCAACAAGCAGCAGTGTGGCTCTATTTTTCTGCCAGGGCGATATCCGCTTGGCCACCACTAAAGGCGCGCACGGGCCACGGCAGGCGTTCTTCCGCTCGTTTCAGGGCAAAGGCTTCCACCTCGGCATGCCAAGCCATAAACTCGCGGATCAGATCGCGAGCCAGAGGAGTCAGCTCGTACCCTTTGCGACCACGCGCCTGGGTCAAAAGCGGTTGCCCCAGCAGTTCTTCAGTACGTTTGATACGCCCCCAAGCGGCGCGGTACGACATGCCTACGGCCTTGGCTGCCTGATTCAGGGACCCAAGCTTGTCTACCAAACGCAGCAACTGCACACGCCCCAGGCCGAAGAACATGCCCTCGCCCGTTTCCAACCACAGGTGCACACGCAGGGTTGGGTCGTCGTCGAAGTGCCGCAGATCACGTGTTTTGGTTTCTGGCGTCATGTTGCTCCTCCCTGCTCCAACTTCTGTATGCTTGTTTGAGCATACTCAACGCGCCAAGTAAAGAAATTGCGGCATTGCCCCTTGGCAGCACGAATTTCATACCTAACTGTTCGTGTTGCCAACCTCCCACCTCCACCAACCACGAGATCCCATGTTGCCAGTTTCCACCAGCCAATCCCGACTCATTTGGAACCTCTCCTGGCCCCAGATGATCATGATGGTCTTCCATTTCCTCATCGGGTTTGTGGACGTTTGGGTTGCTGGGCGTATCGACATGCGGGTTCAAGCCAGCCTGGGCATCATCACCCAGTCGCTGTTCTTCTTTTTGGTCATCGCCACAGCAGTTGCCAGCGGCGGTGTCGCGGCCATCAGCCAATCCTTTGGGGCAGGTAAATTGCGCCGGGCGGAGCGGTATATCGGCCTGTGCCTTTCCTTCGCCGTAGTTTCCGGCCTGGTGTTCCCACTGCTGGGCCTGCCCGCCAAGGGGCTTTTTGTCCGCGCCTTACATGTGCCGCAAGATATTGCCCCGCTGACCGAATATATTTTGGAAGTATTCCTTTACACTCTACCGCCCTACTACCTGCTCATTGTGCTGAACGCCATTTTCCGCGCCCGTCAGCAGGTCATGATCCCACTCTATGCCATGATTCTCGTTACCACCGTGAACACCTTAGGAGACCTGGGGCTGGGCCTGGGCCTGTGGGGGCTTCCCAAACTCGGCGTCACGGGCATCGTCTGGGCCACTTTTTCGTCCATCGTCCTCGGTTCGGCCTTCAGCCTGTATATGTTATGGCGCTGCGGCACCTTGCGCCGCGACATCTTTGCCCCTTGGTGCTGGATCAAGAAGGCCTTTCCGTATCTATTTAAGGTAGCCTGGCCCGCTGGAACGATGCAAATTGTCTGGCATTCCGGCTATCTTGTGCTCTTTGCCATCACCGCCAGCTTGCCGCACAACAGCATTACCGCCCTAGCGGGCATGGCGGCTGGCGCGCGCGTGGAATCCTTGCTGTACCTTCCCGCCTTTGCCTTCAACCTTACGGCCAGCGTGCTGGTGGGCAACTACCTAGGCGCGGGTAAACCGCAGGAGGCCAAACGCGTGGCCCTGCGTATCCTGCTCATCGGCCTGGGTTTCGTCGGGTGCATTGCCCTTGTGATGTGGCCCTTCATTGGCACCATTGCCACCTTTATCGCGCCAGATCCCGGCGTCCAGGCCGAGGCCATGAGCTATCTGATCTACAACGTCCTGGCCATCCCCTTCACCCTCACCACCATGATTCTGGCCGGAGCCTTCGGTGGCGCCGGAGCCACTGTGTACAACCTTGTAGGCATGGGCCTGGGCACCTGGCTGGTGCGCTTGCCCCTGGCATATGTTCTGGGCCACCTCATCTTTGGCAACTCCACCGGCGTGTGGATTTCCATGTTGGCATCCCAGGCTTGCCAAGCCTCCATCTTATATTACATCTTCACCCGCAGGAACTGGCAGCGTTTCGCCATGTCCAAAACCCGCAACGGAAAAGAAGCATGAACACACCGCCCATTTATGAGCCCATTTCCCTCGAACGGCAGGTCGACTACCTGTCCGTGCTCGGCAACTGTCCGCAGGTCACCTCCGACTACGCCTACGCCAACCTCTACGGCTGGTGCGAGCACTATGGCCTCACTTGGCGTTTTGCCCATAATCTCGTCTGGATCAAGCAGTCCCAACAGCAGGAAGTCCATTGGGCGCCCATGGGCGACTGGACACTGGTGGACTGGACCACGCTCCCATGCCTTGCCGGGCCTATACGCTTTACCCGTGTGCCAGAGTCCCTGGCCCGCATTTGGGAAACCGTCTTTGCCGGGCGTATTCAGCTTACCGAGGCTCGCGACCACTTTGATTATGTCTATTCTGTACCGGAACTTGTGGAACTCAAGGGCAATAAGTTCCACAAAAAAAAGAACCTGCTCAATCAATTTGAAAAAAATTACATCTTTGAATACTCGCCCATGTACGCGGAATGTGTAGAAGAAGTTCTGGACATGCAGGCGGAGTGGCACAGCTGGCAAGAGCATCCCTCAGAGGCTCTCGAGGCGGAAAATCAAGCCATTAGCCGCGTGCTGAAGGACTTTGACCGCATGCGCTGCCTTATGGGCGGGGCCATCCGCGTGGAGGGCAAGGTTGTGGCCTACACTGTGGGCGAGTGCCTGGGCAAAGGCACTGTGGTCATTCACTTTGAAAAGGGCGATACCCGCTTCAAAGGCGTATACCAGGCCATTAACAAAAACTTCCTGGCCGCGCAGGAGGGCCGCTTCAGCTTAGTGAACCGCGAACAGGACCTGGGCGACGAGGGTCTGCGCAAAGCCAAGTTGTCATATAACCCTACGGACTTCATGCGCAAATACGACATCGAGCTGTTCTAACAACGGCAGACACATGACACAAGAACGCTCCCGACTGGTTGTGCTCGGGCTGGACGGGCTACCGCTCGCTCTCGCCCGGGCACTTTCGCCTTCGCTGCCCAACCTTGCGCGGCTGCTCCCTGCTGCGCGCAGCATCGAGGCCGAACTGCCGGAGGTTTCGCCCGTCAACTGGACGAGCTTTTTCACCGCCAGCGGCCCAGGTGCGCACGGCATCCACGGCTTCACCATTCTCGACCCCGCCAGCTACGCCCTGCGCATCGCCAGCTTTGCTGATGTGCGCATGCCAACACTGTTTGAACAACTTGGGGAAAAGGGGCTGGTCTCGCGCATTATCAACCTGCCGAACATGGCCCCGGCACGTCCACTGCGCGGCATGCTCATAGCCGGCTTCGTCGCGCCGGATCTCAAATCCGCCGTGTATCCACCATTTTTGCTGGGGCCACTTACCGCTGCGGGCTACCGCGTGGAGGGCGACACCACTCGCGGCTCAGCTGATCCTGACTACCTGCTGGCCCAACTGCGCCGCTCCCTGGATGCCCGCCGCGCCGCCTTGAACCTGCTCTGGCCCGACCTGGGCTGGGATCTGTTCGTGTATGTGCTGACGGAAACCGACCGCCTGTTTCACTTCCTGTTCCACGCCGTTGCAAGGCCAGACCACCCATTGCACCCGGCTTGCCTCGATCTCCTAGCCGAGTGGGACCGCGTGCTGGGCGAGTTTTTGGACCGCTACGACGCTTTACCCGGACCCAAACGGCTGCTGGTGTTGGCGGATCACGGCTTCTGCGAGTTGGAGCAGGAGGTGGACCTGAACCGCGTACTCATCGATGCCGGGCTGCTGCGCCTGGACCGCCCGGCGCGCGACGAATGGGACGCCGGGGTCATCAGTCCAGAGAGTCGCGCTTTTGCCCTGGACCCAGGCCGCATCTACCTACACCGCCGCTCCCGGTTCGCCCGCGGTACAGTGGCCGAGGCAGAGGTTCCAACGTTGAAGCGCGAGCTGCGGGAGCTGCTGCTCGGCCTTACCTGCCCAAGCGGCCCGCAAGAATTGGCACCGGGCTTGACCTTCCCGCCACGGCACGTCATGAACAGGGTGCTTGACGGGCACGAACTGTACGCAGCCGACGCAAAACACGACGGCAAGGCAAACACCGATGCGCCAGATCTGATCTGCGTGCCGGAGCCAGGCTTAGACCTCAAGGCCAAGTTCGACCGCGCGACCGTTTTTGGCCACTATGGCCGCTACGGCATGCACAGGCCAGAGGACGCATTTTTTTACGACACTCACGGCGGCGAGCCGCAACGCCTGCGCGATGTGGGCGCGCTCGTCCTCGACCACTTCGGCATCCAGAACAGCACAGGCGGCATTCTTTTTATGACCATAGATTTTGAGCGCGAACTGAACGCGGCCCAGTTGGAAGCCGTGTGGGCGCGCTCGTCCTCGACCACTTCGGCATCCAGAACAGCACAGGCGGCATTCTTTTTATGACCATAGATTTTGAGCGCGAACT
>Ga0183099_1001832_pt1 | contig 11638 bp, 9 predicted proteins | sample Biomet1_FD_127788 | JGI IMG/M metagenome (GOLD analysis project Ga0183099, IMG submission 127788) | Microbial communities from bioreactor (seeded with anoxic lake sediment) at LBNL, California, USA - Biofuel metagenome 1 | ecosystem: Engineered > Bioreactor > Anaerobic > Unclassified ... | reverse complement strand
AGCGGTTTCCCCCGCGCGCGTACGGCGCATGACACGCCGTTTGTTCCTGCGTCGCCCCGCGACCACGGAAGCAGCAATGGAAGAACCAACGCAAGCCCAGGCGGAAGTGCCCTGTGCGGAATCCGCCGCCGTACCGGTTGCGATTGTTCCACGCGGGAGAAAAGTGCTGGTGGCAGAGCCAGATGAGAACATCCTTGCAGAACATTTAGAGGGGCTGCGTCAGGCTGGCTACGAGGCCTGCGGCGCTGTGGATGGTGCTACAGCCATGGCGTTGTTGCCCCTTGAGCAGCCGGACCTTGTTGCCGTTGATCTGCACTTGTCGGATTCCTGGGGACCACGGCTGTGTGGAGAGCTGACACGCGAGGGTGCGGGCACCGTGCCTGTGCTGGTCCTCTCCGCTGTGCCGGACATGCACCTGGGCCTGCGCGGTGCCGTTGCCACCATCCCGCATAGGGCTGGTGTGCAAGAGCTGCTGCGGGCGGTAAACCTGGCCCTGAAGGCAAAGTAAAGGGCCGACAGGGGTGCCGGAAATACCCGCCCCAAGGCTTGGTTGCAGCGGACCGGGATTTCTGTACAGTAAACAGCGCGCCCCACTGGGCGGACAGGCGGTGACGAGGACATGACCACACGCGTGCTACTGGTGGACGATGAACCCGGCATCCGCAAGGTGGTGGGCATTACCCTCATGGACATGGGGTTTGAGGTGCTGGAGGCCGAAAACGGCCTGCACGCCTTAGAGCTGTTCCGCGCCGCAAAGCCGCAGGTGGTGCTGACGGACATCCGCATGCCCGTTATGGACGGTTTGGACCTCCTGCGCCATATCAAAGAGGAATCTCCAGACACGGAGGTCATTCTCGTTACCGGCCATGGTGATATGGACATGGCGGTGGCGGGACTCAAGCACGGTGCCTGCGATTTCATCTCCAAACCTGCCAGCCCGGAAATCCTTGAGGTTTCCCTGGCGCGCGCTACAGAAAAAATCAACATACGCGCCAAGATGCGCAACTATACGGAAAATCTGGAAGTGATGGTCGAACAGCAGGCCAGCAAGTTGCTGGAGCTGGAGCGGCAGACCATTGCCGGCGATGCCGTACAGGGCATTACTGAGCTGATGACCGGTCTTGCCTGCGACGAGGAAGTCGGCTCTCAGCTCTCCAGCCTGTTGGGGGGCCTGCCGTGTCTGGTCTCCATTCAGAACCGTGAGTTGGTCATTGTGAGCGTGAACGAGCTGTACCGCCAGCGCCTGGGCGACCGCGTGGGCATGCGAGGATATGCCGTGTACGCGGGGCTTTCCGGTACTGCCGAGGGCAGCCCTGCTGCGCGCACCTTTGCCGAAAAGCGCGGCCTGCGCACCCGCGAAACATTGATGATCCAAAATGCAGAGGTCCCGGCCATTGTACACACTGCGCCCATACGCGGCGTAGGGGGCCAAGTGGACCTTGTCCTTGAAATCGCAGTGGATGTGGGTGAGGTGAAGCGCCTGCAAGAGGAACTGCGCACCAGCCAGCAGCGCTACCAACAACTGTTCGACGAAGCCCCCTGCTACATCACCGTGCTGGACAGAAGCTTAAATATGCTGGCGGCCAACCGGCGCTTTTCCGATGCCTTCGGCTCTGGCGTGGGTACGCTGTGCCACCGTGCTTATCGGGGCACCAAAACGCCCTGCCTGGGCTGCCCCACCCTTAAAACCTTCGACGACGGGCAGACCCACCAAGCCGAGATGACGGTGACCGGCAAAGACGGCGAGGCCGTGAGCGTGCTGGTGTGGACTGCGCCCATTATGGACGCTGCGGGCAAGATTGAGTCCGTCATGGAGATGTCTCTCGACATCACGCAGATGGTGCGCATGCAGGACCACTTGGCCTCTCTAGGTATGTTGCTGGCTTCTTTGTCCCATGGCATCAAAGGGTTGCTCACCGCCCTGGATGGCGGCGTGTACAAGGTCAATTCTGGCCTCAAGCGCGGCGATACAGAGCAAGTGGAGACGGGGTGGGCTAAGGTCACGGAGCTCATTGGCCGTATTAAGAGCATGGTGCTCGACATTCTTTTCTACGCCAAAAAGCGCGAGCTGACCTTGCGCACCATGGACGCCGCGACCCTTGCCGCACAGGTGGCGGATACCGTGGAACCCAAGGCTCAGAAACGCGCCGTGGATCTCGTGCGCGAGATTGACCCGGCCTGCGGAGAGTTTCAAGTGGATGAGGTCGTGCTCTCCGCCGCTCTGGTCAATATTTTGGAAAATGCTGTGGAAGCCGCCGCTGTGGCCGCCACGCTACCCACGGAGGCGCCGCGCATGGCGCATTCCGCCACCGCCCCGGATGTGACTCCCGACATTTCTCAGCGCATTTTGCCGCGTGTGCCTTCGCCCCCTGCCCCCCGTGTGGTGCTCCGCGTGCGGCCCGATGCCTCCGGTGTTTTCTTCGAAATTGAGGACAACGGTGTCGGCATCCCTCCTGATGTTATGGGCCGTTTGTTCACCGTATTCTTTTCCACCAAAGGCTCCGGCGGTACGGGGCTGGGCCTCTTCATAGCCAAAAAGGCTGTGGACCAGCACGGCGGGCGTATCGGCGCGGTGTCCGAGCCAGGGCAGGGCGCGACGTTCCGGCTGTGGATACCGAGAAAGCAGGAATAGAGGGAAAGAGACGATCTTTTCTGGGGCGCTGGTTTTTTTGATGTAATAAAGAAGCTGGGGCGCTGGTTTTCCGATGTGATGAAGAGACTGGGGCGTTGCCCCAGGCCCCGCCGGGGAGGAGCATCCTCCCCGGACCCCGCAGGCCACGCAAACAGGCCGGTCAGAGCACGCTCTGGTCGGCCTGTTTGCGTGGGGCACATTGGCTTTTGTGGTGGGTATTTGGGGTGCGCTGTATTGGGGGGGGAAGCGTGGATAGGCCAAAAGCGAGAACCCCCGGATCAGCGAAGCTCAGCCAGGGGTTCTCGCATATATGGGGCTATATGGGGGGGCCAGGGGGGGATTCCCTGTGGGGACAACGCCCCGGCGCCGGTGGCCTCTCTCTTAAATGTCGTGATTCACGGCGGCGCAGCACTGGGCATGCTCGCCAACGGTCTTCAGGGCGTCTTCGGCTTGCAGGGCCATGCACAGCAGCTCGCACAGGTCGGCCACGGGCAGCTCAACACTGTAGGCGCCGTTATCTGCAATAATATTCTCGCCCTGGTCGTCGATGCTATAGGCGCGGCGCTCCCGGCTTTCACTGCTGGCGGCGATGATGCCGTAGCCCGTGCGGCCTTCGGGGGTGCGGTACAGCTTCTCAACGGTCAGCACGCCGGAGCCGGTGCTGAAGTGGATGTCCTCGGCCACAAGGGCGGCGGTCATGGTCAGCGGTTTGCCAAAGTCATTGGGCAGAGTAATGGCACGTGGCTGGCTATTGAGGTCCACAGTGGTCCGGTTCATGTTGGCTCCTTGCGGTGCGATGAAATTGGCTCATCAAGAGGCAGCTTGTGTTGCCTGGCCCGTTCCGCCGCACGTTCTTTTGCGGGGTCGGGTCTCCATTGTTTCCAGCCGGTTGCGATGTATTCATGCAAGGCGCTTTCCGGCACGCGCCATTGTGTTCCCACCCGGATCGCGCCGATCGCGCCATCCTGAACCATCCTGTACACTGTTCTGGTGTGCACACGCAAGATGTTCGCCACTTCTCGAATGGTCAGCAATTTCGGAGGCGATCCTGCCAACTCGTGCGCACTGGGTTCATTCATGACACCACTACGTACACAGATGTGCACTCGTTGTCAAAGAATGTCAAGGATTGACATCCAATGACATAAAGTTGTGCGCAACTACGCGATATGTAGATTAGAAATTGCCGGATTCGTGGCGCGGCCAGGAGCCGTTATAATCGTAGCACAGAAAATAGTGGAAGGGGCGCACGGGCTCGCCGCGCAGGGTTGCCATGTATTGAAAAGGCCCTTCAACGCGGGCGAACATGCTGGTCAGGCCCGGCGGGGGGCCCAAGGTATCGGCGCGGCGCACCAAAATAGCGTTGGTGCCGGCTTCGGCCTTTGGACCAGGCCACATGTCATATTGGTTCATGCGACGGTCCGTTGTCCACAGGCAGTACGTTTGCGGCTGGCTAGGCACATAAAAAGCCAGCGCGGCGGTGATGTCGTACACCTCGCTGAAGAAGAACACTGGGCTGTCGCCGAATTGCTCGTGCGCCACCTGTGCCATGTGTTGGCCCATGTCCTCCCAGCCCTTGAGCTTTTGGGTCGGATTGATCGCCGTAGGTATGGGCAGGAACTGTTGCAGATGGATGAGCGCGAAGAAAACCAGGCTGGTGGCAAAGCCTGCGGTAAGCCAGCGGGACCGACCTGTGGACCGTGGCGTTGTCATCAGGCGTTCCAGCATGGCGGCACACAACAGCACTGCGGCAACGAAACTCACGGCGTTCCAGTTGGCCAGCACCTTCGAGTGGAAGCTCCAGGCCAGGAAAAAGAGCGTCATGGGCCAGAAAAAGAGGCTCAGGAGCGAAGCCTGGGCGTAGTTCAGGCCATCCGCGTGTTCGCGATTGGCCGGGGTATTCCAAAGGGTGAGCCGCGCGGCGCGCCAGCCGGCCACCAGGGTCAGCACATACCACCAAGGCAGGGAAAAACCGAGCATCGCGCCCATGTACTCCGGCACGCGAGAAAGGCGGAAGGTCTTATGCGCGGCTGGCCCCGTCACTCCAATGAGCGAAAGCACGTGTTTGTAGCCCACGAAATCGTTCTGCATGTTCCAAATAAGCGTGGGCAGAAAGCCGAGCGCCATGCCGACCACGAGGGCCAGTGTCGTGCGCAGCAGGAACCCTTTGGGCAACATGCCTTGGCGCAACAGCAACAAGGCATAGAGCGCCGCGAGTCCGACAAGGCCGAGCATGGTGTATTTTGCGAGTATGCCGATGCCAAAGGCGAAGGCCAGCAGCAGATACGGCCACCAGCCCCGGGCGTGACCGTTGTCGTCGGGCGTAGCGGCGGCGTAAAGAGCGATGATGCTGAGCGTCCAGCAAATAACAAAGGGGTTGTCCGTGGTCATAAGAATGCCAAGGGCTTGGAATATCGGCGCAACAGCAATGAGGAACACCGCCAGCACAGCCATGACGGGGCGCTTCCAAAGCTTGGCGACAAGCCACCAGATCAGCACCGGCAACAGGGCGGAGCCGAGAATAGACCCCATGCGCACGCCGAGTTCCGTATCCCCCAGCACGCGGGTGCAGGCCCAGATGATCCAGGCGATGAGTGGACCTTTGGAATAATAGGTAAGCTGTAGGTGCCGGGTCCAGTCCCAGTACTGGGCTTCATCCTGCACCAATCCCAGCTGGGCGGTTGCCACAAACCACAGCCGCACCAGTGTCGGCAGCAGAACGAGCCAGAAGGTCCAGCGTTTTGGGTGTGCGCGCAGGGAGCGCGTTATAGCGGAAAGGCAGTCGTCGGCAGTCATGCGGGTGTATTCCTACAGCGCAGCCGGAGCGGGAAAGGTGGGCTGGCCATCGGCCACGCGCACGGCAGCAAGGATGACATCCTTGCCATAAAAAAGCTCCGGGGCGGTGATGGTTTCGGCTATGTAGGCGTTGTAGGCGCGGTTTTCAGGTTTGGTTTTTTCATGTTCCTGGGCGTGCGGCTTGTGCGCAAGCAGTGCGTGCCGGGTGGCCGCGCGAATGAGGGGCCGCAGGGGCGCAAGCAGCCGGTCTGAGGCGGAAAAATAACTGCTGGAAACGCCGGAAACGGCGAACCCGCTCTTACGCATAAAATAGTCCATTTCTGGGTAGCCGATGAGGTTGATGTGCGCCTCGCCGAAGGGCACGTCCAGATTGATGGGCGACTTCATACCCCGGTAGAAGCCGGAGAGCAGCGCGAAGAAGCGGGAGCGGATCTGCAACCGGTTGGGGAAGGTCATGACAAGCCTGCCGCCAGGGACAAGCAGCCGAGCAAATTCGCGCAGGGTGTGCGGCACGCTTTCCACGTGTTCGATGACCTCGCGGCACAGGATGACATCGCAACACGCATCGGGCAGGGGCACGGCCTTGTTCAAATCCGCTTCGATTTCGCGAACGCCGGGGATGTTCTGCATGCGGTAGTTGGAAATGGTCACATCGTGGCCAGTCTCGGCCAACTGGCGCGAAAGATACGCGGTGCCGGCGCTGGCCTCAAAAACACGAAGGCTGCGGCCTGGGGTGGAAAGCTCCGGCGCCAAAGAGAGCATCACCGCATCTTTGGCAATGTCGCGGACGTGCTTTTTGACGGTCTGCCCGCCAAGACGAATTTCGATGTACCTGCTCATTGTGTATGGAAAACCTTTGGCGCAGCGGCGCGTGGACAGATTCCTAGCCTGTGAGCGCCGGTTTGGCAAGGTTGAGCCAGGAAGAGGCGCTCGTCAGCGGATGTATGTTGGGAGATTGATAAGCAGATTGGTTGTGTACGTGATCATTTTGTCCATAATCCATGGAAAAGCCAAAATGAGCGCGACAAACATGGCGATGAGCTTGGGCACAAGGGAGAGGGTGGCGTCCTGAATTTGTGTGGCGGCCTGGAAAATGGAGATGGCCACGCCCACGGCCAAGCCCACGCCCATCATGGGCAGGCTGATGATGAGGGTCAGCTCCATCGCCTCACGGGCAAAGCCAACGACGAATTCGGGCGTAATGGCCATAGCTTACACTACTCCTGGGCGCGTCACTGGAAGGTGTTGACCAGCGAACCGATCAACAGAGTCCAGCCATCCACAAGGATGAACAGGAGGATTTTAAAGGGCAATGAGACCATGGCGGGTGGCAGCATCATCATACCCATGGAAAGCAAAATACTGGCCACAACCATATCCAGAATCAAGAACGGAATGTAGATGAGAAAACCGATGGTGAAACCGGTTTTGAGCTCGCTGATGGTGTAGGCGGCCACGAGCATGATGGTGGACACCTGCTCCTTGTTCTGCGGCCGATCTTCCTTGGTAATGGAGTAGAAAATGGAGAGGTCTTTTTCCCGCGTGTGCTTGAACAAGTATGCGCGTACCGGCACCTGGGCCTTGTCCAGCGCCTCCTTGAAGCCGATCTGCTCTTCCATATACGGTTGCAGGGCGTTGGTGTTCACGTCCTTAATGACCGGTGTCATAATGACGATGGTCATAAACAGGGCCAGAGAGGTGAGGATTTGCGTGGGCGGCATTTGCGGTGTGCCCATGGCCTGCCGCAAAAAGTGGAACACGATGATGATGCGCGTGTAGCTGGTCATGGTGAGCACGATGGACGGGGCCACTGTGAGCACAGTGAACAGGAACAGCAGCTCCAGTGCTACGCTGACTTTGCCCGGCTCGCTTTGCCCGGCGGAAAGCGTCATGGACAGGGAGGGCGCGGCAGGGCCAGCCGGGGCAGCAGCCTGGGCCAAGCCTGGGCCGAGCACAAAAAGCACAAAGAGCGCCAAGGCGAACAGCGTGGGCAGGGCCTTGGGCAGGGCAGGAAGAAGCCTGCTCCGCACCGTGCTATTTGGACGGGCCGCTGAGACTGTCGAAAAGGTCGCGGACGGCGGCGGGGTCGAGCCGGGGACTGCCTGAACGACCTGAGCGCCCTGCATGGTCAGAGCGTTCCGCAGGTTCAGCAGCGGCAGACTCAAACATGCGGGGCTGTTCGCGGCGGTTCGTAATGTCCGGCGGGAGGAGTGCGTCGTCTGCTCGGCCAGCGCCGTTGGCTGGACCGCTTTTGTGCGGTACGAGCAGATCTGCGAAAATCTTGGGGTCATCCGCTTCCTTCTGGTCCTGCCCGTCGGCCCGTTTGGGGGTCAGCTCGGCCAGGGTGGTGATGCTCGCTTCAGAAATGCCGAGCACCAGGGTGCGGTCGTGCACGCGCACGACAGCGATGCGCTGCCGGGAACCAATGGGCAGCTGCGAGACGACGTACATGTCCACACGCTCACTGGCGGCGCGGGTTGCGCCGGGCAGAAAACGCTTGAGCAGGTAAACCACGCCAAAGATCAGGCCCAGGATGCACGTGAGCGCCAGGACCATCTTCACAATGTCAAAAAAGAGCTGATCAGGCAAGCTGCTTTACCCTCTCAATGGGGCTGATGATGTCCGTGAGGCGGATGCCAAACTTTTCGTTGATGACCACGGCCTCGCCTCGTGCAACAAGCTTTCCGTTGACGAAGATTTCCAGCGGTTCGCCGGCCAGCTTGTTCAACTCCACAACGCTGCCCTGCCCCAATTGCAGCAGTTCGTTGATGAGGAGTTTTGTACGGCCCAGTTCTGCGCTTACTTCCAGGGGAATGTCGAGAATAAAATCAAGGTCGCGCTTGGTGCCGGGATTCTGACGCTGGCTTTTGTGCTCCGCGGTCATGTCCGGGAACACAGGCTCGTGCGTTTGCGTGCGCAAAAAACTTTGCTCTTTTTCTTTTTTGACGTCGTCCTCTTCCTGCGTGGCCAAGGCCTTGGCCCATTCGTCGGCAAGGGCGTCGTCAGAGCTTTTGCCTGCCCCGGCGTCGGGGGCAGCGGCAGCCTCTTCGGGGGCGTCGTTGATGAGGGCGGCAGCCCATTCCTCGGCGAGCTTGTCTTGGTCTTTGTCGTCAGCCATGCGGCGAACTCCCGGTGCTGGTGTTGACCCGCCGCGCAGAGGCGGTGGCCGGGCCGTAAGGCCTGGCGCGGGCGTATTCTCCGCGGTAATGCAAAAAGTATGCTACTGAATGACTATTTCCGTAATGTAGACGCGCAGCACTTTCTGTTCTCCCAGAACAAGTGTCAGGCGCTCCACAATTTCCTTCTTGAGCAAAATCTTGTTCTCGATGCTGGCCAGGTCATCGTATGTTTTGCTGGATAACAGCAACAACAGGGAATCCTTCACCTTGGCCATGTTCTTGTTCAGCTGGTCGGCGGCGGGCTTGTCCTTCACTTCTATGTCCAAGGCCAGCTTCAGATAACGGCGGCCTTGCGGGTCGGCCAAGTTGACCAAGAAAGGTGGCAGACTGACCAGTTCACTGCCGCCTTCTGCTCCTGCTCCCTTTGCGTCCGCGCCTTCTTTGGCTTCACCATGTCCGCCTTCGGCCTTTTTCTCGTCGTGCGCGCCAGCTTCCTCGGTCTTTTGCTCCGTGGCGTTGTCTCCGCCTGCCGCAGCCTTTTTACTCATAAAGAATTTATAGCCGAAGAAGCCGCCTCCACCCAAAAGGGCCAGCAGCAGAATAAGAATGACTAACTTGATAATAAGCTTTTTCTTGGAAGGCTTGGCTTCAGCAGCGCCATCAAGCGCGACCTCCGCCGGTGCCTTATCTTCTTTTTTCGCCACGGCTTCCCTGCCTTGTTGTCGATGCCGCCGGTGAACCCCGGCTGGGATGACGTTCCTGTCGTCCTAGCCTTATCGGCGTGCATCCGCGAAAGGTATACCCAATTCAGGGCAATGAACGCAAGTGCCCAACCCACGCTGGCGCGACACCAGAAACGCGGACGTGCGGTCTGTTTGCCGCCATCTGGCGGATATTTTGGGCGCTGTGTCGGTTTTTATTCTGGTTGCGATTCGGTCACACCCCAAATGTCGTGGGCATACTCGGCAATGGCCCGGTCGGAGGAAAAATAGCCCATACCCGCAGTGTTCAGGATGGACTGCTTGGTCCACAGCTCCCGGCCCCGGTACAGGTTCGCCACCTGCTTTTGAACGTTGACGTAGGAGCGGAAGTCGGCCAGCACCATCCAACGGTCGCCCCCGGTGAGCAGCGCGTCCACAATGGGCCGGAACAGGTCCGGCTGCAAGGGCGAGAAGTGCCCGCTGGCGATGAGGTCAATGACGCGGTGCAGGCCTTCGTCCTTTTGGTAGAATTCCCAGGGGTTGTACCCGTGCGCTTGCAGGGCGTTCACTTCCGGGGTGGTCATGCCGAACAGGAAGAAGTTCTCCGCGCCCACACGTTCGCGGATTTCCACGTTGGCCCCGTCCAGGGTGCCGATGGTCAGCGCTCCGTTCAGGGCAAACTTCATGTTGCCGGTGCCGCTGGCCTCGGTTCCGGCCAGGGATATCTGTTCCGAAAGGTCGGTGCCGGGAATGATCTTTTCCGCGTTGGAAACGCAGTAGTTGGGCAGGAAAACGACGTTCAGCAACTGCGAGGCCTTGGGCTCGCGGGCAATGGTATCGCCCACGGCGTGGATGAGCCGGATGATGAGCTTGGCCATGCGGTAGCCCGGAGCGGCCTTGCCGCCAAAAATAACCGTGCGCGGGGCAATATCCGCGCCAATTCTGCCGGAGCGGATGTCCTCATACAGGCTGACGACATGCAGCACGTTCATCAGCTGCCGCTTGTATTCGTGAATGCGTTTGACCTGGACGTCGAAAAGCGTGTCCGGGTCAATGTTTTTGCTCACCTTATAGCGCGCGTACTCTGCCAGGTGCTGCTTGTTGCGGCGCTTGACCTTGGCCCAGCGGGCGCGGAACTCGCTATCCTCGGCAAAGGGAGTCAGCTCGGCTAAGCGTTCCAGCTTTGTCAGCCAGCCGGCGCCAATGGCCTCATTGATGAGCGAGGCCAGATCGGGGTTGCATTGCCGCAGCCAGCGGCGCGGGGTAACGCCATTGGTCTTGTTGTTGAAACGGTCCGGGAACATCTCGTGGAAGTCGCGGAAGGTGCTGGCCTTCAAAATATCCGAATGCAGGGCCGATACGCCGTTGACCGAGTGCGAGCCGAGCACTGCGAGGTTGGCCATGCGTACACGCTTGCCGTAGTTTTCGCTGATGAGCGACAGCCGGGCCAGCAATCCGTCGTCGCCGGGGTGGGCCTTGCGCACCTCGTCCAAGAAGCGGCGGTTGATTTCATAGATGATTTGCATATGCCGCGGCAGCACGCGGGCCATAAGGTCCACGGGCCAGTGTTCCAGGGCCTCTGGCATAACGGTGTGGTTGGTGTAGGCAAAGGTGCCCACGCAAACCTTCCAGGCGTCCTCCCAGGGCATCAGGTGGTCGTCCACCAAAATGCGCATCAGTTCCGGGATGGCGATGGCCGGGTGGGTATCGTTCAACTGCACGGCCACAAAGTCCGGCAGGTCATAAAAATCCGGGTGGTGCTTCAAGTGGCGGCGGGTAATGTCATGGAAGGTGGCGGCCACAAAGAAGTACTGCTGCTTCAAGCGCAGCTCTTGACCTTCCACAAAGCTATCCTGCGGGTACAGCACCTTGGAGATGTTCTCGCTTTTTGCCTTGTCCTCAATGGCTTTGAGGTAGGCGCCGGAGTTGAAGAACTCCAGGTCGAAATCTCGGCTGGATTTTGCGCTCCACAGGCGCATGTTGATGACGTTGCCGTTCTCGTAGCCGGGGATCATCATGTCGTAGGCCATGGCCATGACCTTTTCCCCGCCCTCCCAGATGTAGCGCAGCCGCCCGGCATCGTCGGTGTAGGAGCGCACCTGGCCGTGGAACTGTACGGGGAACAGGTACCCCGCGCGGTCATATTCCCAGGGGTTGCCAAACCGCAACCAGTTGTCTGGCCGTTCCACCTGCCAGCCGTCCTGGATGTTCTGATGAAAAATACCGTACTCGTAGCGGATGCCGTAGCCGTAGCCCGGAATGCCCAGGGTTGCCATGGAGTCGAGGAAGCAGGAGGCCAATCGGCCAAGGCCGCCGTTGCCCAGTCCCGCGTCCCATTCGGTCTCCGTTACCTCGTCAAAGTCCCGGCCCCGCCCCGCCAAGGCCCGGCG
>Ga0183099_1001831_pt1 | contig 11639 bp, 14 predicted proteins | sample Biomet1_FD_127788 | JGI IMG/M metagenome (GOLD analysis project Ga0183099, IMG submission 127788) | Microbial communities from bioreactor (seeded with anoxic lake sediment) at LBNL, California, USA - Biofuel metagenome 1 | ecosystem: Engineered > Bioreactor > Anaerobic > Unclassified ... | reverse complement strand
TGAAAAAAATTACAGTATGAATTTTAAAGTTAACATTATCCATTATCCAATTGTATGAATGGTTTGAATTTTAAGACAGCCTCTTAGAGGCTGTCTTAAAATTAAATAATTCTTGTACCCTGATTGTTTGTTAATGTCAAAACGGTCTAGAAGACTTCCCTATCCCAGTGATTTATCTGATACAGAATGGGAACTAATTAAGCCTCATATTCCTAATCTCCGAAGTAATCGGGGTCGAAAACGTGTTCATTCCTATCGAGAAATATTGAATGCCATCTTCTATTTGTTACTTTCTGGTTGTGCCTGGCGAATGCTACCGCATGAATTCCCACCTTGGAAAACTGTTCACCATTATTTCCGCCTTTGGTGACTTAAAGGAATTTGGGAACATATGAATACTGTACTGAGAACTGAACTAAGAATTGTAAATGGCAGAGAATCAGAGCCAAGTGCAGCGATTTTAGATAGTCAGTCCGTTAAAACCACAGAAACACTTGGAGTACGCGGGTATGATGCTGGCAAGAAAATCAAAGGGAGAAAGCGTCACATTCTGGTAGATACAACAGGGCTACTGTTGAAGGTTATAGTTCATGAAGCAGATATTCAGAATAGAGATGGAGCTAAACTTGTTCTGGAAAAAGTTTAGGGAAAATTTTCTTGATTAAAACTTATTTGGGCTGATGCTGGTTATTCTGGTCAACCGATTGATTGGGTCAATTCTGTTTGTGGTTGGGTATTGGAAATAGTTAAGCGTAGCAATGACGTCAAAGGTTTTAAAGTACTTCCCCATAGATGGGTGGTAGAACTTACATTTGGATGGTTGGGTAGATATCGACGTTTGAGTAAAGATTACGAAGGATTGACAGAATCAAGTCAAGCATTAATCTATGCTGCTATGATCAGAATAATGATTAAAAGACTGGCTGATGTCAAACCTTTATGCGAATGAAAATGAATTTTAAGACACGCTCTTAGATACATGATATCTAGGATGTGTAAAAATATTTTCGGGATGATGAATTTGTAATTTTTCAGTTGATCCGCATATTTCACATTTTGCATCTTTTAAAAGTTCGTTTCTTTTTTGCTTCCATTCTTTAGTTTGCCATGGAACTTTAGCCACGATTTCACCAATTTCTTATTGCATCTTAGCCTAAATGCGGTCACAGTACGTTGAAAAAGAGAAGTTAGGGGTGTTTCTGCTTTTTTATCTTGGGAATGATGAGTGCTTCAATGTCACTATAGTTCATCTTGATTAGCTGCAGCGTTGCTGGATCAAATAGTTTCTCTATAAAGCCATCAAGTTCAGGATATATATGTATGCTTTTCGTATTACCGTAGTTTTCTCTCTTCTCCGCGTGTATATATTGCTTTTTAGCTAATGCTGTAATCCTGGACGATGCATATGTGTAATTATTGGGTTCTTTACCAATCGCAGTGCAAATGCCACGGTATGCCGCTAAAACAACGCCGCTTAATAGTAGAGCATCGGGAGCTTCACGAGTTATTACATCTTTTGCAATGGATATAGCTAGGAGTATTAGTTTATCATGTAATGTCAGATTTTTTAGCGAATCAAATATGCTTCTGGCGTTTACGATTTTTTCCGCTGCGTCAATATCGTCTATGGTAATTGTCAATGCTGATTTTTCAATGGCACTGTACGCAGATTCACGGATAATATCAATTACCTTTCGTGCATCACCATGGTATTTTTCAGCCACCTTATCTGCACAATAAAGTAGTAATTCATCAGATATTACACCCGGCTTGAATGCATCCTTCCTAGATTGCAATATTTGACAGAGTTCATCAACATTATAGTCAGGGAATGGACATTCACGAAATGCGCCTGAAGAGATTACAGCTGGATCTAATCTCTCAATGTATTTTCGCTGGTTTGTTGCAAGAATAATGCCTAATACAACATTGTTTGCGGTAATCTGCTGTGTTGTTTTTGCTCGTGTGAGCATGTACAAAATATCATTAGGATCTTGCAAGCCATCGATTTCGTCTAGGAAAATAATTATCGCATAAAATTGATAATCCCGTGCCCTTGTATTAATTACATCACATATCTGGTTAAAGTAGTTATATCTGTTAAGTTTTTGTTTTGGCTTAGTACCTGTCAGCTGGTATAGGATGTCATAGAAAGCTGAATTAGTGTTGTGGATCATTTTGCAATTGATTGTTATAGTTGATACACGTACAGCTTTGTTTTTCCGTGCTAAGCCGTCCTTCAGGACACTTATTATGTGCCTGACCACGATGGTTTTTCCAACCCCGTTATCACCCCAAATGTACATGTTATTCGGTTTTGAGTTTTGAGTGATAGGGGAGAGATTATGAGCAACAGTTTTCTTTTCAGCATCCCTGGCAACGATGTGGTCAGGGATGTAATCATCCGCTAATAGCAACCCGTTTTCCAAGATATTATTAGTCGGCGGAAATAGTTGGTCGTAAAACTCACTAGAATCATCAAACAACAAGCAATCACCTAACAGGATGTATATACTCGAAAGGAGAAGTAATTTAGGCAGTATCTTTTTTATACCTAAATTAGTATCTAGAGCTTAAAACTCCCCATTCATCGAGCTTTCTCAAAAAGTAAGTTACATTGGAAATTGAATATATGTATATGCTAAAAATGTCAAAATCAATTAATCTCTCTTTCTCAAGACGATTCCGTTGCAAAAAATCTGGTTATTTTGCAACGGAACCCGATACCCTTAGTACCAATCCTTAACCGATGACCAATGGAAAAATATCACTTTCTGGAAAACATCTTCGTGAAGTAGGAGAAAAAAATCTTCGTTAACGTATCTTGCAAAAGGAGAAGCCATTATATCGTCTACGTCATCTATAATTGCATTAATTATAGCAAGTTTTTGAGTCTCCTTCAAAATTCGAAATCCACTCCATTTTCTAATAAATTCTTCAAAAACCTGATAATTATATGTTGTTTCAAAGTAAGTGCCATTTCCTAAAACAATTGCTAACCCAAGATGTCTTCGGTCTTGAAGGTCAGATATTTTCACAATTCCAATGACATTCAAAGAATATAAGAGATCATCCCAATCCACATTTGTTTTTAAAACTTCAATTAGATCATCTTTTTCTCTATAAATTAAAGATAGAAAACTAATTAGTTGTCTGTATTTAATAGCTCCTCGTGCGGTATTTGCAAGCTCCGTATTTGAGATTGAAGTAACTATTGCTGTTTTAAGATCAGCAATCTGCTCAGATAAATAATTTATTTGTTTCTCTTCTTGGACTTTACCGCGTTGCTCCTTTAATAGACGTTGAAATAGAGCTGCCCATTGCTTACGTAAATGGGTCTTTATGTCGTCCAAATTTGAAAAGGCAACTATACTATTTCCTTCATGTTGTAAGCGTATATAGTTTATAAATTCAAATACGTATTTAGCCGTATCCTGCCGTTGGTAAACGTCTTGGCAGGTTACAGCACGTTATTCTTTCCGTTCCTCCTGAGAAGTGGGCAGACTTCAACCTGAAGAACATGCGCCGGAAGCTTTACAGCTTTGCTGAGATGATCGGGATACTTGGTGGTGCAGCTGTCTTCCATTCTCATCGGATTAAGGAAGAGCTTAAGGTTCCTTTGCTGGATGCCCTGAAAGGCTCAGGCTTGATCGGTGGTCTCTGGGCGGGTGCCCATGCAGATCTTCTGAACCTGGGATCTCTGGATGCATACTGTGTGCCTGGTCCACATTTTCACATACTCGGCTATTATCCTAAAATCGTTATGAAGAGCGATGTTTTCCACAGTCTCACAGGCTGGACTTATAAGGCTAAAATCTCGCATGATCGAGACATTTTCAAAACTGCCCGTTACCTGCTTACTCATGTCGCCATTAATGGCAGCTCTCAGGCTGTCACGTACTTTGGACTTGCTTCATACAACAAAACCAGTGTCAAGAGCACTAAGACCGTTACTCTCGAAGCCTGCCCGAAATGTGGATCTGATGATTATTTCCTTATTCGATGTGGTGAGCATAGATTTTCACAGCTCTCTGCCGGCGTTCAATTGATTGATGGAAAGTTTCGACGGATAAAGCCTTACGATGACGAATTAATTGTCCATGTGCGGTTCATAAAGACCGTGAAGTTCTTTACGGTTCGTACAATACAGGCTCAACTTCCCGCCTGTGCTGCCGTTGTCGTAGCGTAAGCTTTCGACTTCTTGATGGCTCTTATGATCTATTGAAGGCTGCTTCCAATTATGGGATAAGCTCATTTGGGACAATCACGCCGAGTATGTAGCCGATGACGATTACTGCAAAGGCTAATCCGATCCATTCTTTTATGGTTTTAGGCATTCTCATGGCTATAAAAACGTTTCAGACTTCCTAAATTCTTTCGGTCTTTCCCTATCAATGTATCATTTTCCCTTGCCGAATTTCTCTCTCGCATTCGCCGATTCTAGGGAATCGGCTTTTGATGGTGACGTGTCTGTCAAGACCGTCGCCTTCAAATTGCCGTGACCCTTCCGGCGTTTCATGCGAAGGGAAAGACTCCAACGAAATGGCTACGTTTACATTAAAAACGTATCTATTTCTTTGATTTTAGGCTAATTTTCCAAGCAAATAAGTGACATATAAGTTAAAAACAGCTACCTTTTAATATTTTGTAGCTATGATCTTCTTCATGGAAAATGGATTAGTTACTGCAGATGGAACCAAGGTTCTAACTGTAGAGGAATATGATAGGTTTATAAATGCCATTCCTGAATCAATGAAAGCTATTTTTGAGATCAACACAATTACAGGTCTTCGATACATAGAGCTTCAAAGGCTCTATGAAAATCCTCAATGGTACTACAAAGAAAGAAATCAGATAATACTGCCTAAGGAAGCACAGAAGAAGGAAAAGCAAAAGCTCCCTAAAAGGACTATTGATAAATTGCCTTCAACTTTCTCTTATGTGTTTTCACATTTTATTGATGGTAAGAAACCACCTTATAGATCAAGTTGGAATAAGGATCTTGCCCGGTGGTCAGAGAAAGCAGAGATCAGTCCAAAAGTAGGACCAAAAACATCCAGGAAAACAATTGAAAGCTGGATGCTAAAAACTGGAATTCCGGAAATTGAGATTTATTCCAGACAAGGACATGATCCTGTGACCTCTCTAAAGCACTACCAGAGCCTTTCCTTTACAGACTATGAGCTACGGGATATTAAGAAGAGACTTACAGAATGGGGGATTTTAAAATGAGTAGTCTTCTTCTTGCATACCAGGAAGTGTTGAACGGCGTTGAGCTCGAAAACCTGCCTTTGACGGAATCCGCAAAAGATAAAATCAGGAAATTTCGACCATTCGAAACGCTGACAGGTATGTTGTATTCAGACGTCGCACAAAACGCGGGCTTAAAAAAGACAACAGTTCGGGGGTTTTCAAAGGTGTACATGGCCCACAAAAACAATAGAACTATGGTTAGAAAGAATGGAGTATACATAATTGTGAGCAATGTGGAAGTTTGATCCCAATTGTAGAATCAAATTTAGTTTTTAGACAGCCTGTAAGTATGTGTTTCTCAATGTCTCTTTTATGTTTGATCGAACGGTTATCGGCAGGAACCTTCGATTCCTATAACATATGGAATTACCGAGTTCAAAGAAACATACCCTTAGTTCAAAACTTAGAATAGGATTTTTATCCAGTTATCCGGCTTACATATTACCAATGCCCAGAAACTCTTGGCAGGAAATTTTCTGTGAGTGGCAGGTATGGGATCCTTTACAAGCTGTCAGTTTTTTGATTACAGAGCCTTTCACGCAGTCACACCCGCCGTTCTTTCCATAACAAGCCGTATCCGAGAATAGATATGTCAATAGTTCCTGGAGGAGTCATAACTGAGAGAGTAGCTTACTGCATAAAGTAGCTGTAGCTGTAAGAGTTGTAGCTGACCTCAATAAAGTAGCTGTAGCTGGGGGAGTTGGAGTTCTTGCAGGTTTTTTAATTTAAATTACTTGTTACTCCTATCAACAATTTGAGTAAAAATGTTGCCTTTTTTCATGAAATTCCGTTAATTTCTCGGGTTTTAAGGCTGCCAAACCTTAGAAACGTAACAATTCCAACGAGATGTTGCCTTCCACGAATACAGAGGTTTTAATACAAAAACTATGCATTTTTTCAGGTTAGCTTATATTGTAATTTTATAGAAAACTGGCACATTGCCCTGTGTGTTGATAAATTCAGCTAAAATATTAAAATGTTACAATAGCTTTTACAACAAGGTATCCAAAAATTAGGAAACTTATGTTGTATAATACAGCTGTTTCTGTGGCTGGCTTTTTAGTAGTCTCTTTTTTTATTTCCTCATCTGCAGAGCTTGTTTTACTCAACCTGTTTTTTAACCAATTTAAAGCCAAAATGACTATTACTATCATCCCTATTATTTCTGGAATAAAAGTGGGTTCGAGAATAAAGCCTTGCGAGAATTTGAGTATAAAAGATTCTTTGAGCAACATTAATAAAAATGCAAGTCCATCAGCAATTTGATCTTTTGGAAAACTCCATCCAAGGAGAGGCCAGAATAAGGTTTTTGGGGTATTCCACATCTGATCTTCCATAAGGTGAAAAAAAGAACCTGAAGCTAGGGTAATGATTCCGATATCGCTTCTTTTATCATATAAGTATAAACCTATTAGGAAGAGAGTAAAAGAGAATACTAGTGTATGACTTATCATGCGTCCGTTTGAAATAGTAGAAGCAAACACAATCATTCCTAATGGTTTGTCTATCAGATCAGGCAAAAGGGCTCCAACAGCAAGGTACCTTGGATCTATGATAGTCTTCAATCGTGGTGCAAAGTATGAAAACACGAAAAATATCCCAAGTGTAATACCAATATGCCCAAAAAGTAACATAATAGTACAAAGCAATTCTTTTTTAATATATAAAGGCAGTGTGTCGAAAGTTCTGTAAAATATGATTTTTCACTAATGTGTAGTTTTTGTGATAAAATCTATGTATTATAAATTAGAATTTATAGAACCCTTGGCACATTGCACACTGTCCTTTAACCATCAGCTTTTAAGTTAAAACTTTGCTTTTTGTGAATTCATAGGATAAAAATCTGATTATCATCATTCAGAAAACTAATTAGTATAAGCTCTCCTATGTAGAATATATCCAATACATATATAATAAACTTGTTTTATTTATATTTTAGAGATTTCCAGTGACTCGATTCCAAAAATGTTCCCAGATCCACACAACCCTCAATAAGGTGACTAATTCTCATTTTCCGCAAAAAAACTTCATCTCGAAAAAAAGTACCTTCCTTTCGAATCGAGACGTTGGAACCTCGAATCAGATCTCCAAACGGGCTGCAGACATCTCTCATTTGCAGCTCACAAAATCAAAAAAATTAGCGCGTATACAATAAATGAATCTCAGGATGCATATCTCGCAGACATCGAATCAACGTATGAAACTACAGACTGAGGCGTCCTCAGAGATCACGAATAACGTTACTATGGCAGGAAACATAACTCTTGAGAATGGAAAGGAATTCCCAGTCAACTCTCAGTCCTATTACACTTTGCTTTCAACAGACAAGAATCGAGAAGATAGGAAAAAGTGTTTTGACTAGAGGTTTTATCACCTAATAAACGAATCCGATTCGATGGCAGCTATCTATTCCAAAAAAGCTCGGCTTGACGACCTTGCTGCCAAGCAACTTAACTTCACTGATTCTTATGAATCACGCCTTTATGACTTATATCTCACCCCAGCTCAGGTCGATGATATGAACACTGTTTTCAAGGCAAGAAAAGGTGTATTTGAGGATTATAATCAATTCAGGCGAGAAAAGCTCGGGCTTGAAACACTTAAGCCATACGATCTTTTATTGGAGTTGACAGATCAAACGGGTAGAAATTATACATATGTGGATGCTTTGCAGGAGATCCAGAAATCTTATTCAAAGATGGATCCACGTTTTAATGAAATTTTTTTAAAGATGGTAACTGGAAATTTCATAGACGTATATTCTGACCCTGAACATGGGAAACAGCCCGGAGGTTACTGTACCGACCTCTGTGCAATTAAGTCTCCGGCTTTGGTATTTATTAACTACAATGGCCTTATAGATGACCAGAAAGCCCTCACTCATGAACTTGGGCATAGCATTAACTTCTATCTTATGGGTAACTCAGTGGATTTCCTCTACTGTTCAGGTCCTGAGTACGAAATGGAGGTTCCTTCTACTTTCAATGAAGAACTCTTTGTTGATCATGTAGTCGAAAACTCAGATAAGGATACTGCAGTTGCAGTTCTCGCTCAGCATATAGGGGAATACCAGATCCGTAGCAGATATTTTTTGCAACGGAACCCGTAATGCCCTCTCTCGTATTTTGACAGCATCTCGAAGAAACTTCCCTGAGCATTGTCTCCTGCTTTTTTACCAGTCCCAAATAGAAATCCTCGCTTTTTCTCTCGTGCCTCATGGCTGCAAGAAGGATACCTGTATCTCCAAGAGTGATTGCACCTTCCTTTGCTCGAGCTGGATTGAACTCAGGGGTGAAAGACTGGCCGCTACGTACTTTCGTACTGACTATTGGCAGTTCTTTTGTGTCACGGTATTTTTCAAGATAGCCAAGGTGCTTTAATTCTTCATCTGCCAGATACTCATAGAGTTCCTTAAACTTTGGGTTGTCCATTAAAGCTGCTTTATAAAGGTAGAATTCCCTTGCTTCTTTTTCCCTCTCGATTGCCAGAGCTACGGCTTCTTCAATCCCTTTAAGATCTCTTACTTCCTCTGCTACATCCTGATATGCGCTTTTCATACTTTTTACCCCCTCTGATCTTTTATTTCTTCAGATTTCCCCGTTTTTATGATTTTTAGTTCCTAGTTTCTTTTTAGTCTCCGGCTTCTTTTTATTCTTTCGTTTTCCTGAAAATATCTTCGGAAGATCTTTCAAGTCCAAATATGTTGTAGCCGACTATGGTCAATGTAGAGTGCCTATTTTTTGTATAGTGTTGTTTGAATGGCTATTCATTGTAGGCAATTTAAGTATAGAAATTTGGAGATTATATCACGTTCCTAACCATACAAATGAATAATCCGTGCTAAACTAAGAAACAATCTGTATCAAGGAGCATATAATGTATATTCTGAAAACATGTCCCGTATTACTTCCTATATAATTACTCATAATGTAAGAATCACCAAAAATAATTAAATATTTTTCAACGCCCCCCGGTTTCTACCGCGGAGGGTAAAAGTATATAAATACCGAGAAATAGTTATAAAGGGGTTTTGAAACTGGGAAACAAAACGATAGAAACTGCGATATCTAATGTGTTAAAGAGGTTGGACATCGCATATGTGGATGATACCACATACAAACGGCTTGTTAATATTGGCTTACAGTATGATTATATCGAAAGTGAACTTTTAGAACAGATGCTTGAAACCGAACTTGTTATATTTCTTGGGGAGTGCCGTTCTGAAAGCTTTTGAAGTTGGGGGTGTAATTTCATTTTTCTTCTTTCTTTATTGTTTCGCAGACGGGCATTATTTGCTAGTCGAATTAGCTTTTTCATTCGTTTGTTTTCTGCTTTCGTGAGTTAGGCCATTCTAAGTCTCCCTGTTGATCAGACATGTACAAAAACCACCACTCATACAATGAAAACTATCACCCACAAGCCTCGCCTCGAGCCATGTAAAGCTGGAGCGTAGAAATTCAGTCGTTTCCTGGTGGACTCCCACATGTCGGCTTGATCGCCTCCGAGGGGGGACTTCCCGCCTTAGAGTCAAAATGCAGTAATTTTCCTACAAAAATACTGTATTCTTCCTCTTATCTTAATAGGTAATTCTCAATAACAGCTATATTCGAGCAGTAAAAAAGTAATTTTAGGAAAACAATTTGAGTGAATCATTTGGCCTAAAAAATAGCTACTTTTTAGAACTTTGTAGCTATGACCTTCATGGAAAAGAGTTATAAGGTACTGAAGCCATGAAAGCGGAATTGCAACATATTCTTAATTAGTTTTATGTATTCCGTGAGTTCTCGCAAGAAGATTTCATAAAATGTACGGTATGAACATCTTTGTAGTCTTCTAAAAGTTCTGCCAAGTCCATATTTCTTTTCATAAAGGACACAGTGTCTATAATCTATATATCCAGCATCAACAGGTTTTTGCGTACGTATCGTAACGTCTTTACCCTTTTTACTATCCATAATATCTCTTATTGCAACTATATAATTAATGAGATTTTGCTTAATTTTCTTCCATTGTATTGGGGTATAGCAACAATTTGTTATTTTGGTGCCATCTAACCGTTGAGAAAGCTTAAGCTATTACGGTAAGAAAGTTATTCAATAATCGTATTGAATAAGCTATTAATTTTTAAATGATATAGTTGATATGCAAATACGATATAAAATATGCCTAGTACGCATATTATTATATTAATCTATTAAAAAAAGTAACACATCTTTAGTAATTAAAAACCTGCTCTTTCATACCATAATTAATAGGTTTTTGGCTTATTTTATTTACTTAAATTTAATTTAAAACCTGTTTTATCATATTAAAATTAATTGTTTTTCCCTATTTTTGTTCACTCAACAATAATAAACGCTATCGGTTAAACGTGCCTATGTGTTTTTGTTTATAGACGTTCCAAAGACTATGTAATGGTTTTGAAAAATCGTTATGTGGAGCCTTGATGTTTTGAAGTTGGTATTTTTCCCTTCGATAATCCCTATCAAACGCGAAAAAACTTGGAGAAACACATAGGCAATTGGAATTTACAGAAATTTAGGTACACTACCGAGTATCCGTTTTGGTTTTGCATATTGAATATGTAAAAGTTACAGTGGGTAACCACTTTTTGGATAGATCCTTAATCCAAAAAACATAGGTATTTAAAGATATCAATTAGTTATTAATCAATAACTTTTTATTACGTAAAAGTATCTAAAGTAGAATGTTAAAATATGATGTAAATCTATTGGAGGAAAAAATGGCAGAAGCAGTAAGTCCTGAGAAAGCAAAACCTTCCCCAACTCTTAATACAATTCTTATGGTAGAAGAAACTATAAAAAACAGTCCAGACAGCGTTATAACAGTTGCAGAATTAAAGAAAATGCTACCAAGGCAGGTAAATCATAATACTCTAATGGTCATTTTGGATTATCTCGAGCAAGGGAATAAAATTGCTGTTGGACTTAAGGGAATCACCTGGATTCATAGCAGAAACGAAAGCTTGAGAAAGACAGTGGCTAACGGACTTGAACTATGAAATCTATCAGAGTAATCCTTACTCCAGAAGCTGCAGATGCATATCATAGTTTCCTGAGCAAAGCATCAGACTCAAAGCAGGAAGAAGCAATCTTTAATGCATTCCTTCAAAAGATAGAATTGCTAAAGGACAACGTCCATTATGGACAGCCGATTGCCAAAAAACTGATTCCTGCTGAATACAAGACAAAATATGGAATTACAAATATGTTTAGAGTGGAGCTGCCTAATTTTTGGAGAATGCTTTACACGCTTACAGCAGGAAGTTCAGGTATCGAGATCATCGTATTAGTTCTTGACATAATTGATCATAAAAAATATGATAAAAAATTTGAGTATAAATAATAAATCAAAATTGTAAACTT
>Ga0183099_1001830_pt1 | contig 11645 bp, 8 predicted proteins | sample Biomet1_FD_127788 | JGI IMG/M metagenome (GOLD analysis project Ga0183099, IMG submission 127788) | Microbial communities from bioreactor (seeded with anoxic lake sediment) at LBNL, California, USA - Biofuel metagenome 1 | ecosystem: Engineered > Bioreactor > Anaerobic > Unclassified ... | reverse complement strand
TGCTGGCCGTGCACACCCGCAAAAGCCCCCTGGCTGAGGAAGTCGACCTGGATGTTTTGGCGCGTGGGACACCGGGCTTTTCCGGCGCGGACCTGGAAAATCTGGTCAACGAGGCAGCCTTGTATGCCGCCAAGATGGGCAAAGATCGCGTGAATATGAGCGATTTTGAAGAGGCCAAGGACAAAGTGCTGATGGGCAAAGAACGGCGGAGCATCATCCTCTCCGATGAGGAGAAGAAGACCACCGCCTACCACGAGGCCGGTCACGCCCTGGTTGCCAAGCTTATTCCCGGCACGGATCCTGTGCATAAGGTGACGATCATCCCGCGTGGTATGGCCCTTGGCCTGACGCAGCAATTGCCCGTGGATGACCGCCACAACTACTCCCGTTCTTATCTGGAGAACACGCTGGCCATGTTCTTCGGCGGCCGCGTGGCAGAGGAACTGGTGCTTGACCAGTTGACCACCGGAGCGAGCAACGACATTCAGCGCGCCACAAAAATGGCCCGCAACATGGTGTGCCAGTGGGGCATGAGCGAGAAGTTTGGCCCCATGAGCTACGGAGATGACGGCCAGCAGGTGTTCCTTGGCCGCGACTTTATGCAGCACAAGGACTACAGCGACGACACCGCCCGTCTGATTGATGCGGAGATTCGCCGTTTTGTGGATGAAGGCTACCAGCGCGCTAAGAAGCTGTTGTCTGAGAACATGGACCACCTGCACAAAATCGCCGGTGGACTGCTGGAACGCGAAAGCCTGAGCGGCGACGAGATCGATCTGCTTATGAAAGGCGAGACGCTTCCGCCGCCTCTTGAAGAAGGCAGTGTTCGACGCGCCGCCAAGGTGTATGAGGACATGAGCCGCAAGTTTGGCGATACCCCTCCCGTCACAGCGGATTCCGCTGACGCCGCAGGCGGTGAGTTTAAGCTGGAGGAGGCTCCGCCCGAGCCTAAACCTTTGGCGAAGAAGCCCCCCCGGGACGAGGAATGATCGGCGGAGCGACATGGACCATCTCCGGGGGCAGGGTGCTCGGCCCTGCCCCCTTTCTTTTGGCGGGCATTATTAATGCCACGCCGGATTCTTTTTATGATGGCGGGCGCTATACCAATTTGAACGCCGCGGTTGACCGGGGGCGCAGTTTGGTTAAGGCCGGAGCGCACATCCTGGATGTCGGGGGCGAGAGCACCCGTCCGGGAGCTGCCGAGGTAACGGAGGCGGAGGAGCTTACCCGCGTCGTGCCATTGATCCGTGAACTGGCGCGGCTGCCCCTTCATGGCTGTCCCGGGCTTGCGGGCGAATTTCCTGTTCTGGCCGTGGATACTTATAAAGCCGCCGTGGCTGCCGAGGCTCTTGCCGCCGGCGCCTCCATTGTCAACGATATTTCCGCCTGCCTGTTTGAGCCGGCCCTTGCTGATGTCCTGGCTGAGAAACAGCCCGGCTATGTGCTGATGCATAGCTTGGGCAAGCCCGGAACCATGCAGGCTGATCCGCGCTACACAAACGTTATCGATGAAATTCTTCATTTTTTTGAGGAACGTATGCGGTTTTTAATCGCACGCGGACTGCCTGAAGCCAATATTGTTCTGGATCCCGGCATCGGGTTTGGCAAGCTTTTGGAACATAATTTGGCAATCTTGAAAGGTATAGAACGATTTGGCATATTGGGCAGACCCATATATATGGGCTTGTCCAATAAGTCGCTTTGGGGCAAACTCCTAGGCCTTGAGGCTGGAGAACGGCAGACCGCCACCGATGTGGCGACGGGACTGCTGGTGGCCCGCGGGGTGCTGGTGCACCGCGTACACGAGGTTGCAACGGCGCGTCAGGCGGCCACTGTAGCCGCCGCAATGAGCTGATGAGGCATGATGGAATCGCTTCTGGGAATTAATGTGGCCTGGCGAGAGGCCCTGGACATCCTGCTTGTTGCTGGCATTTACGCCTATATCATCCACCTCGTGCGCGGCACGCGCGCCATGGCTGTCATTTACGGCCTGGTGCTGGTGCTCTTGGTGTATTATTTGTCCAATGAGCTGGGTTTGTACACCCTCAATTGGCTGCTCACCAATTTCTTGGCCTCCATCGTACTTATCATCATCATTTTGTTCCAAGCGGACCTGCGCAAAGCCCTGGCACAAATGGGTGCGGGGCGCTTTTGGAAAAAGACGCTCTTGGCCGACTCTGTTGTGGAGGATTTGGCTCAAACCGTCATGGCCCTGGCCAAGGTCAAGGTGGGAGCGCTGATCGTCATAGAGCGCAACGTTCCGCTGGGTGATGTGATCGAACGCGGCGTGCCGTTGGATTCGGTCATTACCAAGGCACTGCTGGTTACTATTTTCCAGGTGGGAACCCCGCTGCACGATGGCGCTGTGGTTGTTCGCCGCGGGCGCATCGCCGCTGCCGGGTGCATTCTGCCCTTGTCCTCAAAGTTGAAGGCGCAGAGTGTTTTCGGCACACGCCACCGCGCTGCCCTTGGTATCAGCGAAGAATCCGACGCTCTGGCCATTGTCGTCAGTGAGGAGCGCGGCACAGTTTCCTTTGCCATGAATGGCCGCCTCACAACATCCCTTAATGATTTGCGCCTGCGCCGCGTCATCAAGAACGCGTTGGAGCGTTAGCCGTGCTCAGGAACTGGAAAGATATCGCGATTGCCCTGGCTCTGGCCGTGCTCACCTGGTACCTCATTACGGGCCGTGAAAAGGTCGAGGCCTGGGTGGATATGTCTGTGGAAATGACCAACGCACCGGATGGCCTGACTATCCGCAAGGGCCTTATCAGTAAAATCGAAGTGCGTGTGCGCGGCCCCAAAGGGCTTGTGCGCTCCTTGGATCGTCGCAAGTGGACTTATTCCCTTGACGTCAGCAAGCTGAAAGTGGGCGAGAACCTTGTAGATATTGACCGCGAGCGTATACCTCTGTCCATGGCCTATGAGATTGTGGAGGTGAAGCCCTCCCGGCTTATCTTGTCCGTGGACCGCATCTCCCACAAGGAAGTTCCTGTGGTGGCGGAGTGGCACGGTGCCTTGCGCCCTGGCTATCGTTTACTTGAGGTGAAGGCCGTGCCGGAAGTTGTTGAAGTGCGCGGTGCCGATAAACAGGTGCGCATAACCAACCAGGTTCGTGTGTCGCTCCAAAACGATTTTGACGATCCTCCGGCCCAGTGGTCCGAGGATGTGCCCATTAAATTGCCGGAAGGCGTAGAGGCCAACCCCGGACAGGTCCGCGTCAGCGTGCGTTTTGGCCCGGAGGTAAAGGCCTCCTGGGTGCGTGTGCCACTGCGAGTGGAATCGCCAGAAGATCAGCGTATCGCCACTGCGCCCAAGTATATTCGTTTGCATGTGGAAGGGCCGGTGCCCCAATTGAGAGAGGCTGAGGCTGGGCATGATATTGCTGGCCTTGTTGCGGTTGTGCATGTGCCACAGGGCATGAAGATAGGCACCCACACGCTGCCTTTTGCTGTGGAGCTTCCCGCCGGCTTTAAGATTTTGGAGCACGCGCCTACCACGGTTGCAGTGCGCCTCCGCAAGAAATGATCCCGGTGGCCCATGCCCCTGGAGTAAGGAGATCCGTGTCGATGCGTGATAAGCTTTTTGGCACCGACGGCCTACGAGGCCGGGTGAATGAATATCCCATGACCCCTGAAGTGGCACTGCGACTGGGCATGGCCGCTGGGCAGATGTTTCGCAATGGCTCTGGCCGTCACCGTGTCATCATCGGCAAGGATACCCGTCTTTCCGGCTATGTGTACGAAACCGCGCTGACCAGCGGCTTTTGCGCTGTCGGTATGGACGTGTACCTCGTGGGGCCAATGCCCACTCCGGCCATCAGTTTCCTTACCCGCAACATGCGCGCGGATTTGGGGGTGGTCATTTCCGCCTCGCACAATCCCTTCCACGATAATGGCATCAAATTCTTCGATCGTGACGGCTTTAAGCTCGACGATGAAGTGGAGAACGACATTGCTCGGCTGGTGCTGGCAGAAAATCCGCAGTGGGATTTCCCGGCTCCTGACCGCGTGGGCCGCGCCAAGCGCATTGTGGATAGCTGGGGCCGCTATATCGTGTACCTCAAATACAGCTTCCCGCGTGAGATGTCGCTCTCCGGCATGAAAATTGTGCTGGACTGCGCCAACGGAGCCGCCTACGGCGTGGCCCCGCAGGTGCTGGAAGAACTGGGCGCCAAGGTTATTCGCGTGGGTGTGGAGCCAAACGGCCTGAACATCAACGAAAAATGCGGCTCACTGCACCCCGAGGTCGTCTCGCGCATTGTGCGGGAAGAGGGCGCAGATATTGGCTTGGCCTTAGATGGCGACGCCGACCGCCTCATCGTGGTGGATGAGCAGGGTACCGTGCTCGATGGCGACCAGATTATGGCCCTGTGCGCTCAGGATTTGCTGGAGCAGGGCAAACTTGCGGGCAACTTGCTTGTGGCTACAGTTATGAGCAATATGGCCTTGGAAGTGTTCATGCAAGGGCAGGGCGGGCGGCTGCTGCGTACACCTGTGGGCGACCGTTACGTCGTGGAGGCCATGCGTCGCGAGGGCGCTGTGCTGGGCGGTGAGCAGTCCGGGCATCTTATTTTTATGGAGCACAGCACCACGGGCGATGGAACCCTTGCGGCCCTGCAACTTTTGCGCATAATGTGCCAGAAGGATAAACCTCTTTCTGAACTGGCGCACCTCATCGAGCCCTTTCCGCAGGTTTTGGTCAATGTTATGGTGGAAAAGAAGGTGCCCTTTGAGGATTTGCCGGAGCTTGGCCGAGCCGTGGCGCAGGTGGAGCAGGAGCTCAAAGGCCGGGGGCGCGTATTGCTGCGCTATTCCGGCACGGAGCCCAAGGCCCGCGTGATGGTGGAAGGTGAGGACAAGGGCAGAGTGGAGCAGTACGCCGCTGATCTTGCGGCACTCTTGGAACGGACCCTACGCTAGCCTTTTGCGTTTAGGGCGAGGGCAAGGAGAAGAGTCATGGACGTTAGAAAAGTTGTCATACCCGTCGCTGGATGGGGTACGCGCTCACTGCCCGCGACCAAGAATATCCCGAAAGAAATGCTGCCGATTTTTAAAAAACCGGTGGTGCAATATGTTGTCGAGGAGGCCCAGGCCTCTGGTATCGACACTGTGGTGCTCGTCACCAGCCAGAATAAAACCATCATCGAGGATCACTTTGACCACAACCTGACCCTGGAGAACCTGCTGGAGCGCAAGGGGAAAACCGCGTTGCTCGAGGAAGTGCGCTCCGTGGCGGAGATGGTGAACATCATCACCGTGCGGCAGAAGGTTCAGCTGGGCCTGGGCCACGCTGTTTTGTGCGCCCGCGAGGTGTGCAAAGACGAGCCCTTCGCCGTTATGGTGGGCGATGACCTCATGTTCGGCATGCAGCCGGGCATCAAGCAGCTTTTGGACGTGGCTCGTACTGAGAACATGGCCGTTGTCGGCGTTATCGAGGTGCCGGAGAACAAGGTTGACCGCTACGGCATCATCCAGGGCGAGGAATACATGCCTGGGGTGTACCGTGTGCGTAATTTGGTTGAAAAACCACCCATCGGCCAGGCTCCCTCGCGACTGGCCATTGTGGGCCGCTACGTGCTGGTGCCGGAAATTTTTGACTACCTGGAAAAGTTGGAGCCAGGCGTTGGCGGCGAGTTGCAACTCACCGACGCCCTGCAAGGTTTGGCTGACCGCAACCGCTTGTTGGCGGTTAAATTGCGCGGCCAACGTTTCGACGCGGGCGACTGGGTGGAATATCTTACCGCAAACATCTACTTCGCCCTGCACGATGAAGACCTGCACGATGATCTGGTAAAACGCATTCAGGAGCTCGTGCCCTGTAGAGGCAAGTGAACCGGGACATGAGCCTGCCCAGAACCCAACGGGCGGCGAAGCGTAGATGAGCACTCCCTGGCAGGTTTGGCTGGCGAGCCCACCGTATGCTGCCCTGACGTATGCGTGCCCGGACTGGTTCCCGGCACCTGCGACAGGGTTGCGCGTGCTTGTGCCCCTTGGGCGCGGGCTGCGCGTGGGCATATTGCAGGAGCCCTGCGCCTCCCCGCCGGAGGGCGTGGAGCTGAAGCCCCTGGTATGGCCGCTGGAGCAAACCCCCTTGCTGGACGCCGCCACCCTGGACCTGGTGCGCGAGCTGGCCAGCCGCCATATGACACACCCTGGTCGCATCCTTGAAGTTATTCTCCCTCGCGGCCTGCGTTCCTCTCAAGTTCAACTTTCCGTGGAGCATAAGGACTTCCGGCCCAACCTTGCGCCCAAGGACCTGCGCGACTTAGAGCCCGAGAAGCTTGAGCTTTTGGCGACGCTTTGGGCAGAGGGACGCATGCGCGTACGCATGAGCGCCAAGCGTCAGGCCGAGGATCTCTACGTCATGCTGGCGGCCGATCCACCCTGGCCGGTGCGGCCCAACGCTGTACAACAGTTGCGTCTGCTGGAGCGGTTGTTTGAGTCCGGCGCCATGACCTTGGGCTCGGTGCGTGCATTGTTTGGCGATCCGGGCCGCCTGGCCTTGCAAAAGCTGGCCAAGGTCGGGCTCGTACGACTCGGTGAGCCGCCTGATGAGACCGGACTCGATGACGAAGAGGGCATCATTGTACCCGTTGAACCAGGGTGCGCCTTGCCGGAGGGCGGTATTACCGCCACGGATGAGCAGCGCGCTGCCCTGGATGAGCTGTTGCCGAAGATAGCCTCGGACCGGGCGGAAATGTCACTGGTGCACGGCATAACCGGAAGCGGCAAAACCCATGTGTATCTGGAACTGGCGCGCGCCTGCCTGGAGCAGGGACGCTCGGCTGTATTGCTGGCCCCGGAAGTGGCTTTGGCCTGCCAGTTGTGGCGGCAGGTTAAGGCGGCGCTGCCCGGAGCGGAGGCGTATTTTTCCCACGGCTACCAGCCCCCGGCGCGGCGTGAGGATACCTTCCGGCGCGTGGGCTCGGCCAAAGGGCCGGTGGTGGTGGTCGGCACACGCTCGGCGTTGTTCCTTCCGGTGCGTAATTTAGGATTGGTGGTGCTGGATGAAGAGCACGACGAATCCTACAAGCAAGAGGAACGTTTGCCGTACCATGCCAAGGAGTTGGCCTTCTCGCGCATTCAACGCTCCGGCGGCCTGCTTGTGCTGGGCTCGGCCACGCCGGATTTGAAGACCTTCCATGCTGCCGGGACTGCGTCGCTGCCTTTGTTGACACTGAGCCGCCGTGTCGGCTGTCGGCCCATGCCCGAGGTGCGCTTGGTGGACATCGGCGCGCTGAAAAACGCAGACACGCCCTTTGCCCCGGAATCGCTTGAGGCACTGAAGGCCACCCTGGAGGCCGGAGAGCAGGCGATTGTGATGCTGAACCGCCGGGGCTATGCGCCGGTAATGTACTGCATGGCCTGCGAGCAGGTGGTTCAGTGCCCGGAATGCCAAGTGGGCATGACCTACCACAAGTTGCGCGAGCGGGTGGTGTGCCACTACTGCGGACTGTCGTACCCCTATCCGTTGACCTGCGGAAAATGTGGCAGCACAACCTTTGTGCCCATGGGCGAGGGCACGGAGCGGCTGGAAGAGTATTTTTTGCACACCCTGGGGCATGAGGTTCCCGTGCTGCGCATGGACCGGGACAGCGCCCGCCGCCAAGAGAGCCTGGAAGAAATCTTGCGTCGCTTTTCCGCCGGTGAGGCCCAGGTGCTCATCGGCACCCAGATGCTTTCCAAGGGGCACCATTTTCCTGGCGTCACCTTGGTTATTGTCGCCAATGCGGACATGGGGCTCAATTTGCCGGACTACCGCGCTGCCGAGCGCACATTCCAATTGCTGGTGCAGGTTTCTGGCCGTGCGGGCCGTGGTGAAAAGCCGGGCCGCGTTTTCATTCAAACACGTAACCCAGCACATCCTTTTTGGAATTTTGTCCTTGGCGCGGACTATGCCGGATTCTACGCCAGGGAAATTGCCCAGCGCGAACGCTTCGGGTACCCGCCGTTTCGGAAGTTGGCCCTGTTGCGGCTTTCCCACGCGGCGGACTGGGCCGATGCCAGCGCGGCCATTGCCGCCATGGGAAAGGCCCTGCGAGAGACCGCCCGCCCCTTGGGGGTGGATGTGCTTGGCCCGGCTCCGGCCCCCCTGGGGCGGCTGCGCAACCGCAAACGCTACAATTGCTTGCTCAAGTGCTCATCGTGGCAGCCCATTCGCACCCTTTTTGCGGCCATCGCCCGCGACCCTGTGGCGCCGGATCACCTGCGTTTGGAACTCGATCTTGACCCTGTGAACATGCTCTAGAGGCCTCGCCGGACTCGACAAGCACCGGGCGCGGATGTATCACAAGTCCATGACAGCGCGAATTCCTTTCTCCTCAATTTCCCTTGTGGTTGTGCTTGTTGCAAGCCTGTGCTTGCCTGCCTTGGCCAGTGCCGAGCAAAAAATCGGCTACGTCAATCCGCAGCGCATAGTGAATGAGACGCGCCTAGGGCAGACTGCGAAGGCGGACTTGGCCCGTTATATGGCGGAAAAAGACCGTGCGGCCAAGCAGAGCGCGGCTCAGTTGACCGCCCTACGCAAGGAAGCCGACGCCGCAACAGGAGCGGATCGTACCCGCCGGGAGGAACAATTGCGCCGCAAAACCGAGCAGCATGAAGCGTTGCTGGCGGAAAACAACCGGGACATCCGTGCCGAGGAAACCCGCCTGTTGCGGTTTGTGATGCGCCAAGCTGATGCTGTGTTGGAAAGCATCGGCAAGAAGGGTGGGTATTCCCTTATTCTTATTGATCCTAATGTCGTTGGATATGTGGATAAGGCCTCGGTGGATATCACCGACCGTGTTGTGCGCGAGCTTGAGACCCGCTCTAAATAAGATGCGCCGCTGTCTGCTTACCATTCTTGCATGCGCCCTGTGCGCTTTCTTGTGCACTTACCCCGTTCTGCCGGCCTGGGCCGGCCAAATAGCCTGGGGCAAACTGCGGGTTGCCAGTGGTGTTGTTATTGTGCGGGAAAGCCCTAAGCTGAATGCACTCAAGGTCCGCACCCTCAAAAACGGGCAACTCGTGCGCATTGATTTTGAAGCGGATGGGTGGGCGGCTGTTTTTGACCCGGCGCAAAAGAAACGTTCTGAATCCGCCGCGTGGGGCTATGCCCGGGTGGAGAACCTGCGCTTGGCCGGTGCCTTGGATTTGCCGCGCACGCCCATGACGTCTTCGCATGCGCCCCTGGAAAGTATTGAAGTGAGCAAAAGTGCGCAGGTTGAGGGGAGCAAGCCCAAACCCAAGAAGGGCATTGCGTCGCATGCTGCCAGGGGCAATGAGACGGAACCCAGCACGCCAGCCATTGCGGAGCCCGACCATTCCTTACACACTGCGAGTGCGGAGCAGAAGGAATCGCCTGCCGCTGTGAAGCAGCACGAAAAGTCTGTCAAAGGCATCATCAATGCTGGCAAAGATGCCGCAAAATTTGGCAAGGTGACTCCCGCCGGAAAAAAGGCAGAGAAGATGCGCCCGATGCATCCACCCAAGCCTTTTGGCGAAATCCGTGTTGCGGATCGTGACTTGGCTGTTCGTTCCCAGCGCACCAAAGAATCCGATTTCATAACGGTATTGCGGCCTGGCCAGCGTGTACGGGTCGATTTTTTGGGAGATGGCTTTTACGCCGTGTTTGATGTTGACGAAACGGTACGCGATGAGAGCCACGCCCGTGGCTACAGCCGGGATAAGTTTTTGCTGACGGAGAAAGACTACGCTGAGGCGGTGAAAGACGCCGTTCCGTCCCAGGGCACGCCTAAAAAGTCTGAGTCGGACACTGCGAAATCCGAGAAAGCCGTTACGCCTGATGCCCAGGGCGCGAAAAACAGCTATGCAACGCACGGGAAGGTTGCGCGTTCCACAGAAGCACCTGCCGCGCAGACGGAGAAACCTGTTTCCAGAAGGCAACTTCCGGCGGCGAACGCAACGCTTCATGCGGAGCCAGCCCCCGCGGCTGTATCGGAAAGTGTCAAAGCGACACCGGTTGCCCCGGTTATGAAGAAGCCTAAGGAGCATGAGGCCGTCGAGGCCAAGCATGAGGCTGCCGGCTCAAAGAAATCTGCTTCGGATGGCGTTGTCGTGGCTTACACCGTTTTGGAACGTCGGGCTGACCCGTTGCGTCCCTTTGCCCCGCTTGTGGTGTGTGTGCGGCTCGACGCTGACCAGCCACCCACGGGTGATGCGCTGCGCCGTGTTGTGCGTGAGATTTGGAGCGCCGAGCACCAGGGGGCGGGGGAGATGCAGCTGGAAGTGTTCTTGCCAGGAGCGGAGTCGAACTCCTTGGCCTATGCCGTGGCGCGCTTTGCCAAAGATGGCCGCCTGCGAGATTTCCTGTGGCGCGAGTCTTTGCTGCGCATCAAAAAATAAGATCCTGAACTGAACGCATATTCGAGCGGAGGTCCCATGCGGCGGACACGAGTGCAAGCGGCTCTCGCGAGCCAAGAAGGCGGCGACATCCTGCTTCAGGGTTGGGTGCGCACGCGCCGGGACTCCAAGGGGCTCTCCTTTGTAGAGCTGAACGATGGCTCCTGCCTGGCCAACATTCAGGTGATTGTGGACCACACCCCGGAGCTTTTGCCGCTTTTGGAGCGCATGGCTACCGGCGCGGCCGTGGCGGTGCAGGGCGATTTGGTCGCCTCCCCTGCGGCTGGGCAAAAGTGGGAGGTGCGCGCCACCGGTCTGACCGTGTACGGCGAGGCCGATGCTGAAACCTACCCCTTGCAGAAGAAACGCCATTCCGACGAGTTCTTGCGCGGCATAGCGCACCTGCGGCCGCGTACCAATAAGTATGGGGCCATGCTGCGCGTGCGCTCGGAAATGGCCTTGGCCGTGCACGACTTTTTCCGCCAGCGTGGTTTTTATCATGTGCATGCGCCCATTCTTACGGGTTCGGACTGCGAGGGCGCGGGCGAAATGTTCCGCGTCAGCAACATGGAGGCGGAGGAAGCCGCCAAACTGACCCCGGAAGCACGGCAGGAGGCGGAGTTTTTTGGTCGCGTCGCCGGGCTCACGGTCTCCGGCCAGTTGGAGGCCGAGCTGATGGCGCTGGCCTTGGGCAACGTTTACACCTTTGGGCCAACCTTTCGCGCGGAGAACTCAAATACCCCTAAGCACGCCGCCGAATTTTGGATGGTGGAGCCGGAGGTGGCCTTTGCTGACCTGACGGACAACATGGACCTGGCTGAGGCCATGGTGCAGCAGTTGGTGCGCCATGCCCTTGAAAAATGCCAGGACGATCTCGCCCTGTTCGGCAACTTCGTGGATAAAACCTTGTTCGCAACCTTGCAGGGGATTGTGGACAAGCCTTTTGTGCGACTGCGTCATGAGGACGCCATCCGCGTATTGCAGGGCTCTGGCCGCGCCTTTGAGTTCCCGGTGGACTTTGGTTCGGACCTACAGACGGAGCACGAACGCTTCCTGTGCGAGGAACATTTCGGCAGTCCGGTCATCGTGTACGACTACCCTAAGGACATTAAGGCGTTTTACATGCGTCTGAATGATGACGAGGCCACCGTTGCGGCCATGGATCTGCTTGTGCCGCGCATTGGCGAGCTTGTGGGCGGTAGCCAACGCGAGGAGCGCCTGGATGTGTTGACTCGACGCATGGAGGAAGTGGGCCTGCCGCCGGAACCCTATTGGTGGTACCTAGATACCCGCCGCTAC
>Ga0183099_1001829_pt1 | contig 11649 bp, 8 predicted proteins | sample Biomet1_FD_127788 | JGI IMG/M metagenome (GOLD analysis project Ga0183099, IMG submission 127788) | Microbial communities from bioreactor (seeded with anoxic lake sediment) at LBNL, California, USA - Biofuel metagenome 1 | ecosystem: Engineered > Bioreactor > Anaerobic > Unclassified ... | reverse complement strand
AGGTTTGGCGGTGGTCACTACTTCCGGTTTCGAATTATTGAGCGCCGACGGAACCAGGTTTGGCGGTGGTCACTACTTCCGGTTTCGAATTATTGAGCGCCGACGGAACCGTGGCCGCAAGCCGGGTAATGGGATTGGATAAGCCTGCCGTCGCCGGCTGCGCGGATTACGCCGTTTTCTATGATCTGGGCGGCACCTCCTGCGTGATTGCCGATTTCTCCGGTGAGACAACGGATCTGAGCGTTCCGGGAGACATTCTGTCCGTCACAGTTTCGGAAAACGGATATCTGGCCATAACGGCACGGCAGACCGGCTACCGTGCGTTGGTAACGGTTTACAACGCAAAGCACGACGCAATTTATCAGTGGTATTCTTCCGCATGGGTAATGAGTGCCTATGTTTCGCCGGACAGCCGACGTCTGGCCGTATTAAGTTACACGTCCTCCGGCAGTAAAATTGTTTTTCTCTCCTTGTCAAATGAAACGGAGATCGGATCCTTTTCCGCGTCGGACACCATCTTACTGGACATGCGGTGGATTTCGAACGGCAACCTTGTCGCTTACTCCACGGAACAGGTTTTGTTCTTTGATTCCAGCGGCAACTGGTCGGGCACCTACAGCTTTGATGGGCAGTATCTGACGGGTTGCTCTCTGGAGGGAGACGGCTTTGTGGCCTTTGCCGTGAGCCAATACAGCTCCGGAACCTCCGGCACTCTGGTAACGCTGAACCGTGACGGGCGTGTGCGTGGTACGGCCGAGCTCAGAAGTGAATTTCTTGGTATGTCCGCAAAAGGAAACGAACTTCTGGTACTGTGTTCCGACGGCGTCAGCCTATACTCTGCATCTCTGTCCCGAAAGGGCAGTCTGTCCAATGTCACCGGCTACAAATGCGCTCTGCTGCACGCCCGGGGCTCCGCTCTGCTGCTGGCCTCCAATTACGCTGAAGTCTATAAGTTCTAACGAGGTACTGATTATGGCTTTTTCAACGATTGTCAACCTTGCCTTGATCGTCATTATCCTCATCTGCGCCTGGCAAGGTTTCAAAAAGGGCATCTTTATGGGAATTATCGAGGTGCTAGTAGTAATACTATCTCTGTACGGAGCACAGATTCTGTCCAATACTTTCTCGTACGAAGTGATCCCCGCGCTGAAGCCCTTCGTTTCAGGCTATATGGACAACCGCATCGAGAAATCGGCCTATAACACGCTTGGCTATCAACCTGACGAAAACGGCAATTACAATGTGGAACTGTCCCTGACGGACCTTTTGGCGCAAAACCCGGGCATCGTTCACACCGTCTGCAAGCAGGCTTTCGTCAGCGCCGGCTACTACTCCACCGTTGCCGACGGACTTGCCACCAAGGCAGAGCAATACGCCGCCACCAACAAAGAAGCTATCCCTAACGCCATCGTTGACGTCCTGTGCCAGAGTATCGCGTGGTTCGGGGGGTATATTCTGTTTTTCCTGATCGTGTTCATCGCGCTGACGGTCATTATCAACATTCCAAACCTTGGCCTGCGCATGCCGTATGTGGGCATCGTTAACGACATCGGCGGTGCGGCCATCGGTATTTTCAACGGCTTTCTGTACTGTGCCGTAATTCTGTGGGCCATACAGTACTGCGGCCTGCTCATCAGCGAAGAAAAAATGCGTACGGCCTCTGTCGCGGCATATTTTCTGAACCGGAACATGCTTACCCATTTCATCACATTCTGACCCAATAGGAGATTTTCATGCAGCCTACTTTGTGTGCCCGCTGCCATAAGAATGTGGCGGTCATTTTCATTACGAAAATTGAAAACAACGAGACCAAAAATGATGGTCTCTGTCTTAAGTGCGCCCGCGAGCTCCACATCAAGCCCGTGGACGATATCATCAGCAAGATGGGGTTGTCCGACGACGACTTGGACGGCCTGGAGAACGAGATGATGAGTGCTCTCGGCAGCGCTGAGGGCATGGACAGTCTCATGGATATCGAAAACAACGACGGTGACGATGACTCCGAGGGAAAAACCGCAACGTTTCCCTTCCTTAACCGTCTTTTCGGCGGCCCTCAGGGGCAAATCAACAATAACGGTGCCGCGTCCAGCTCCGGCAGCGGCGGCAATCCGTCGCCTGGCCCCGGCCCTGGGCCGGCCGTGCAGCAACGCAACGGCAAGAAAAAGTATCTCGAAAACTACTGCATCAGCTTGTCCCAGCGTGCCCGTGACGGCAAGCTGGATCGCATGATCGGACGCAACGAAGAACTGGAGCGGGTGATTCAGATCCTTAACCGCCGCCAGAAGAACAACCCTTGCCTGATCGGCGAGCCAGGTGTCGGCAAAACCGCCATCGCCGAGGGTTTGGCGCAGCGCATCACGGAGGGCAATGTGCCCTACAAACTGCGCGATAAAGAAGTCTATTTGCTGGACCTGACCAGCCTTGTGGCCGGCACACAGTTCCGCGGCCAGTTCGAAAGCCGCATGAAGGGCCTGCTTGACGAGATTCGTAGGCAGGGAAACATTATTCTCGTCATCGACGAGGTGCATAATATCGTCGGCGCCGGCGATGCCGAGGGCAGCATGAACGCCGCCAATATCCTCAAGCCCGCTCTGTCCCGCGGCGAAATTCAGGTCATCGGTGCGACGACCTTCACCGAGTACCGCAAGCACATCGAAAAAGATGCCGCTCTGGAACGGCGCTTCCAGCCCGTCACTGTTTCCGAGCCATCCATCGCCGACAGTGTGGAAATTCTCAAGGGTATCCGAAAATATTACGAACAATACCACAATGTGGACATCTCCGACGAGATGTGCCGTCTTGCGGTCATTCTGTCGGAGCGCTATATTACCGACCGTTTCCTGCCCGATAAAGCCATCGACCTGATCGACGAGGCTTGCTCCGACGTGGAACTGAAAAATCCGGATGCGGAAAAGATCTCGCTGCTGGAAAAGGAGCGGGCCGATCTGGAGAAAGAGCGCGAGATGCTCCTGCAGGGAGAATCGGAGAGTTATGAGCGTTTAGCCCAGATCCGTTCCCGCCAGATGCAGATCAGCGACGAGACGGCCCGCCTCGGCGCCAGGGGCCGTCCGGCCCTGACGGCGCAGAACCTGGCCCGCATCATCGAGCTATGGACAAAAATTCCCGCTTCGAACATCACCGAAGACGAATTTGAGCGCCTCGGAGGCCTGAATGCGCGGCTGAAATTCCATATCGTCGGCCAGGACGAAGCCGTGAATGTGGTCTGCGCCGCCATCAAGCGCAACCGTGTCGGCCTAGCCGCCAAACGCAAGCCCGTGAGCTTTATCTTTGTCGGTTCCACCGGTGTCGGCAAGACGGAGCTTGTCAAGCAGTTGGCGCAGGACCTGTTTTCCGCCCCCGAAAGCCTCATCCGGCTCGATATGTCGGAGTTTATGGAAAAGTTCTCCGTCAGCCGCATCATCGGCTCCCCTCCCGGCTATGTCGGCTATGACGAAGCCGGCCAGCTCACGGAAAAGATCCGCCGCCGGCCCTATTCCGTGGTCCTGTTCGACGAGATCGAAAAAGCCCATCCGGACGTCATGAACATCCTCCTGCAGATTCTGGACGACGGCCGCATCACCGACGCCCAGGGCCGCACCGTCAACTTTGAAAACACCGTCATCATCATGACGACGAACGCCGGCTCTGACCGCAAGGGTGGCACGCTGGGTTTCGGTCAGTCTCTTAACGAGATGGGCAAGGACCGCGCCCTCAAAGCGCTGCAGGATTTTCTGCGCCCGGAGTTTATCAACCGCGTGGACGAAATCGTCTACTTTAACCAGCTCACAGAAGAAAACTTCCGCGGCATCGCCGCGCTTATGCTGGGTGATCTCAAAAAGGTTATGGACGAGCGAAAAATCGATTTTTCGTGGGATGACAGCGTCATTGACCACCTTGTGAGCAAGAGCTATTCCATCCAATACGGTGCCCGGAACCTTCGCCGTCAAATTCAGAAGGACATTGAGGACGCCATTGCCTCGGAAATTATCGACCAGCACAAGGGACAGGTGTCCCATATCTCTATTTCCGCCATCGACGGGAAAATCGTGATCGCCGCCATCTGAATCAAATGTTTTAAAGGAGCGGGGGCGTATGCCCCCGCATATTTTTTCTGCCATGAAAGACTTTGCCAAAAAACCGCTCAGAATCTTCGCATCCTATTACAAGCCGCACATCAAGTTGTTTCTTGCGGACATGCTATGCGCTCTGCTGGCATGCTTTGCGGATCTCGCCTTTCCCTATGCCACCCGGTATACGCTCAACGCCATGCTGCCCAATAAGCTCTATGGTATGTTTTTCATCATCATGGGCATTCTGGTATTGGCCTATATACTTAAGGCTATCGCAGACTTCACCATCACCTACATAGGGCACCTGATGGGTGTGCGCATCGAAGCGGACATGCGTACGGATATCCTCACCCACATCCAGCAGCTGTCCTTTTCTTTCTTCGATAAAAACCGCACTGGCATCTTGATGAGCCGGGTCACCAATGATTTGTTTTCCATCACGGAGCTGTCGCACCACGGCCCGGAAATCCTAATGACGAGCACCGTCACCCTCGCGGGTGCTTTCATCATCCTGAGCACCATCTGCTTACCGTTGGCCCTCATCATCTTTGCGGTAGTGCCGGTCTTCGTGCTGTTCACAATGCGCTGGAACAACAAGATGAACGAGGCCAACACCGACGTAAAGAAAAAGCTGGCGGATATCAACGCCACCATCGAGTCCGGCATCTCCGGCATCCGCACCGCCAAGGCCTTCACTAACGAGGAAGCGGAAAAGAGTAAGTTCCGCGTCGCGAACAACTCCTTCAAGACCGCCAAGGCCTTCTGGTACAAGACCATGGGCATCTACCACGCTGGCATCAACTTCACCATGAGTATCATCCAGGTGCTCACCATCGCCGCCGGCGGTCTTTTCATCATGCTGGGCAGGATGAACACCGTCGACCTGATTACCTTCTCCTTGTATGTATCGACCTTCGCGCGGCCCATCATCAATCTGACCGATTTTATCGAGGTCTTTACCGACGGCATGACCGGTTTCAAGCGCTTTCGGGAGATCATGAATACCAAACCGGAAATCGCGGATAAGCCCGGAGCCGAGGTACTCGGCACGGTGCAAGGCGACGTGGAATACAAAAACGTCTCCTTCTCCTACAGGGACGGCGTGCCCGTACTGGACAACGTCAGCTTCCGGCTTCCCCACGGCCACTGTCTGGCGGTAGTCGGCCCCTCTGGCGGTGGAAAGACAACATTATGTCAACTTCTCCCCCGCTTCTACGACGTCACCGCCGGCTCCGTCACTCTGGACGGCCGTGACGTGCGCGACGTGACGCAGGAGTCCCTGCGGCGGAACATTGGCATCATCCAGCAGGATGTGTTTATCTTCGCCGACACCATCCGGGAAAATATCCGCTACGGCCGGCCGGACGCAACGGACGAGGAAATCGTCGAAGCAGCCGTACGCGCGCAGATCCATGAAGAAATTCTGGAGATGCCCGACGGCTATGACACCACCGTAGGAGAGCGCGGCGTGATGCTCTCCGGCGGCCAGAAGCAGCGGATTTCCATCGCCCGCGTATTTTTGAAAACCCCGCCTGTGCTCATTCTGGACGAGGCCACAAGCGCCCTGGACAGCGTCACCGAGCAGCACATTCAGGAAAGCCTGGACGAACTCGCCAAAGGCCGCACCAGCATCATCATCGCCCACCGTCTGTCCACCGTTCGCAGCGCGGACATCATCGCCGTTGTGGAGGGCGAGCACATCTGCGAGATGGGTCCCCGCGAGGAGTTGATCGCCAAAGACGGTGAGTTTGCCAAGCTCTGGCACGCCCAGGAGATCGGAGCCTGCGCCGAAATATAGACCAAGGTCGTATGTCCGCAAACGGACACAACAGTCTCATACGCAAGGAGGCGCTCTGCCATGCTGTTACGGAGAGCGACGGCCGCTGACGCGGCGGTCTGGACACAGCTCAACCGGGAATTCATGGATTTTGAGATCAAGGACGCTGAGCTGTGGAACAATGCCGGCGCCGCAGGCGACGAGGCGATGACCGAGGTTTTCCGGCAGGCGCTGGACAGGCCCGGCATGATCACGATATTCATGCTGGAGGAATGCGGACAGACGGTCGGTTTCACGAATCTTATGTCCATCTTCAGCGTCTGGGCCCACGGGCTTGCGCTGGTGATCGACGACCTGTATATACGACCTGAGTTCCGGGGAGCGGGTCTCGGCCGGCAGGCGATGTCGCTGCTGGAGTCCTATGCCGAGAAAAGCGGATATAAGAGGATACAATTCCAGTCCGAAGAGACGAACCCCGGCGCAAAAGCGTTTTATAAAGCCGTCGGCTATCATCCCGGCAACATGTGCTTCTATGTAAAGTACCTCTGAGAAAAATATCTTCTCTGAAATTCAAGGAGTCCTTCATGGTCTTTTACCTTCGCGCGCTGATCCTGGCCGCCGTGCTGCCCGTCATATTTTTCCTCGTTTTCATTTACCGGCAGGACAAACTGGATAAGGAGTCGCCGCGCATGCTGTGGCGGCTGTTCACAGGGGGCATCCTGTGCTCCATCGCCGCGAGCTCGCTTGAGTATCTCTATGAGTTTCTTTTCGGCATCGCCCGCACCGTGCAGGGCACCTTTTGGGAGATGTTTCTCGGCGTCGGGCTGGTGGAGGAAGGCTGCAAGTTCTTCGTACTGCGCCGCCGCAGCTGGAACAGTTCTGAATTCAACTGCCGTTTTGACGGCGTCGTCTATGCCGTTTTCGTATCCCTTGGCTTCGCCTGCATCGAGAATATCCTCTACGTCTTTCGATACGGGCTGGGTTCCGCCGTCACCCGGGCGCTGCTGAGTATCCCCGGCCATACGGTATTCGGCGTGTTCATGGGTGCTTTCTACTCCGATGCAAAACTGGCCCAGGTGTCTGGCCGAGACTTCCGCGGGCGCACGGCGCTGGCGCTTCTGGTACCTATGGCGCTGCATGGGTTTTACGACTTCTGCCTCACGTGGGCTCCAAGACCATGACCGAGATTTCTTTTCCTACGCACTGGTTCTGGACGTAGCGGCTTTCGTCACCGTCCGCCGCCGTTCCCTGACAGATCGATTTTTATAATGCGAAAAATTGCCGGGACAGAATTTTGTCCCGGCAATTTTTTGCTTCATCCCAATGTAAATTCATATTCTCTGACAATAAGGCCGTCGGCAACTTCGAAAATATCGCATGACCGCTCTCCTAGGTTGTTTTTGAGGATGGTAACAATACGGTCCCCATCGCTGCTTTGATACATGGTTTCGCACACGAAAGTATCGCTGCAGCCTTCGTATGCCTTCCACATGACGGTAAGGTAATCCCCAATGCCATAGACTGTCGTGGTCTTCCCCGAATGCAAGTTCCAAGCCACATCCTGCGCAAGGTACTTTCTGTATTCCGCTCAGTCCCGTCTATTTTCCGCTTCGAAAAAACGAAGCAGCATGTCTTTTGTGTCGTTCAACAGCTCCTCCTTATCGTTAGCATCCAACCAACAATCCGTGTTCAGCGCTTTACGTCTTTCTTCCTATAAAAAAGCGGACGGCTAACGCCATCCGCTTTGTCGGTATTCAAAAATCCGCGTTGCCGACCGTCCTGGGGTGCAGCTCCACGTCGCGGATATTCGTCACGCCCGTCAGGTACATGACCATGCGTTCGAAGCCCAAGCCAAAACCCGCGTGGCGGCAGGAGCCGTAACGCCGCAGGTCGAGGTACCACCAGTAGTCCTTTTCTTTGAGACCCAGCTCTTTCATGCGCGCGGTCAGCTTGTCCAGCCGCTCCTCGCGCTGGGAACCGCCGATGATCTCGCCGATGCCCGGCACCAGGCAGTCCGCTGCGGCAACGGTCCTGTTGTCGTCGTTCATGCGCATATAAAACGCCTTGATTTCCTTTGGGTAGTCCGTGACAAACAGCGGCTTTTTAAAGACCTGCTCGGTGAGGTAGCGCTCATGCTCGGTCTGCAGATCGATGCCCCATTCGACGGGGTATTTAAACTCCGCGCCGGACTTCTTAAGAATGTCCACAGCCTCGGTATAGGTCACGCAGCCAAATTCGTTGGAAACAACATTCTGCAGCCGCTCAAGAAGCCCTTTATCCACGAAGGAGTTAAAAAATTCCATCTCCTGCGGGCACTTTTCCAGCACGGTGTTGATGATATACTTGACCATAGCCTCCATGGCCTCCAGATCGCCGTCCAGATCGCAGAAAGCCATTTCCGGCTCGATCATCCAAAACTCGGCGGCATGGCGCTGAGTGTTGGAGTTTTCGGCGCGGAAAGTGGGGCCGAAGGTATAGACGTCTCCGAAGGCCATAGCGAAGTTCTCCGCATTGAGCTGGCCGGATACGGTCAGGTTCGTTGCCTTTCCGAAAAAGTCTTTGCTGTCGTCTACGGTACCGTCCTCTTTGCGGGGGAGATTGTTGAGGTCAAGCGTTGTAACGCGGAACATCTCGCCGGCGCCCTCGCAGTCGGAGCCGGTAATAATGGGGGTGTTAACGTAGACAAAGCCGCGGTTCTGAAAGAATTCGTGGATAGCCTGCGCCGCTACGCTCCGCACCCGGAAGGTGGCGGAAAACAGGTTCGTCCTGGGCCGCAGATGCTGTACCGTGCGCAGAAATTCCACACTGTGGCGCTTTTTCTGCAGCGGGTAATCAGGGGCAGATGTTCCTTCGATTTCGATGGCATTCGCTTTCAGTTCAAAAGCCTGCTGGGCATCAGGGGTCAGGACCAGCGTGCCGTGCACAATCAGGGCCGAGCCTACGTTGAGTCGGGAAATGTCGTCGTAATTAACGAGTGTCTGTCGTTCAAATACGACCTGCACGCCCTTAAAAGCGCTGCCGTCGTTGAGCTCGACAAATCCGAAGTTTTTCATATCCCGCACGGTGCGGATCCAGCCGCAGACGGTAAGATTATTGTTAGCAAATCCCTCCGGGTTTTTCCAGATCTCAGCAATTCGTGTACGTTTCATCCATGGCCCTCCTTTTTTGGCAGAATAAAAGTATTATACTCACTTTACCCTTGAATTTCAATATGTCAAATTTATCTGATGATTCTTTACGATCCGTATGTCAATTGACAGTGTCAAATATCTGTTTTATAATGTATAATCTAATATTTTATATAAATCACCACAGACAGATAATGAGGTAGACAAATGGTTAACCAGACGAGTCCTAGGCATACAAGCATAAGCCAGAGTCACAGCCATAGCCATAGTCATAGCCGCGGGATAGATAAAAAGAAAATGATCCTGGGCGGCATTGCCGCCGCGTTTGTCATAATTCTCGTGCTGCTCATCTGTATTCTCAGCGCGAGCAGCCGGAACAAAAAATATGACAATGATTACCAAAGCGCCTATCGCAGCTATGTGACGGAGGAATACGACGACGCCTTGAATTATGCGCAGAAAGCTCTTTACATCCACGGGCTGAAAACCGACCAGCAGGAGAAAGTGTACCTGCTGATGGCGGACATCTATGTGGGCAAGGGCGATCCGCAATCCGCAAAGGATTTGATTTCCAAGGCCTACAAAGAACTGGGCACCGATGCCCTGGCCGAGAAGCTCAAACAGTTGGGTGCTGAGCCGGGCACAGGCGACGCAGCCGGCGATATTTCCATCGGCAACACAACCGTCAAGAAGGACGCAACGAGCGCCGTCTTGAGCAGCATGAACCTGACGAGCGCGGACATCGCGCCGCTGGCGGGAGCCACGGCCCTGCAGACGCTGACTCTGTCGCAAAACAAACTGAGTGACATCTCCGCCCTGGCCGGCCTAACGTCGCTTACTTATCTGCAGCTGGCCGAAAACCAGATCACGGACCTGTCCCCGCTCAAGGGCCTGACGAATCTGCGCACACTGTATCTTGATAAAAACCCCATCACCGACCTCACGCCGCTGTATTCCATGCAGAGCCTGACGCTGCTGAGCCTCAATGGGGTCGCGCTTACGAGCGATCAACTCAAGGACCTGCACGACAAGCTCCCCAACTGCAGCATTGAAAGCGACCAGGAAGCAGTACCCGCGGAACTGACTATGGGCGGTCAGACTTTTTCCACGACTGTGACGGATCTGAGCCTTGTAAACTGCAATATCACGGACATATCCGACCTTGCCTACTGCAAAGACCTCACCAGTCTTGACCTGCAGGGCAACAGCATCACAGACATTTCGGCTCTGTCCGGCCTGACAAAGCTGACGCGGCTTGTCTTGTGGGATAATAATATCACCGATATCGGGCCGCTGTCTTCCCTGACAGCGCTGACCTATCTGGACCTTGACGACAACAATGTCAAAGACCTTACGCCGTTGCAGAGCCTGACAAACCTCACGCAGCTATGGGTAGAACGCCAGACGCCGCTGACCATTTCCCCCATTGCAAACTTGACAAACCTTACGCGCCTCGGCCTGCGCAATACCGGCCTGAAAAGCTCGGACCTCGGCTACCTTAAGGGACTTACGAAGCTGACGGAACTGCGCTTGGACGGCAACAACAACTTGACCGGCGACGCGCTGGATGCGCTCAAGAAAGCGCTTCCGAACTGTACCATCACCGCACCGGATGTGAAATACACGATCAAGCTCGGCGGTACTACCTACGACTCCGACACAACCTATATCAAATGTGAAAGAGCCTCTATCACGGACATTTCTGCGCTGAGCCACTTTACGAAGCTGACTGATCTGGACCTGGCCGGCAACGGTATCAAAGATATCTCCGTCTTGTCTGCCTGTACGGGGCTCAAGACTCTGAATATCTCCGGCAATTCCGTCTCCGACTTGAGTGCCCTGTCCAAGTTGACCAAGCTCACGAGCTTGAACCTCTCCGGCAACAAGATCAGCAATATCTCTTCGCTGTACGGGCTGCAGAACCTGCGTTCACTAGATGTGACGAATACCGGACTGACTTGGGATCAGGTGCAGATGCTTCAAGTTTCGCTGCCGTCCTGCACGGTGTACTCCAATGTGACAGAGCCGACGATGGCGTCAACACCTGCACCGACTCCTGAAACAACACCGATCCCCACGGAGGCATCCTCGAGTAACACCTGACCTAACACAGAGCAAATACAAGAAATCGGCGGGGACTTGTTCCCGCCGATTTCTTGTGCTATACTGAAATCACAAAGGAGGTATGTGTTATGACGTTCACATTCACCGGTAAGAAAATGGAAGTCTCCAACGAGTTCCGGGCTTATGCCGAAAAAGATTGGCAAGATCGAGCGGCTCTTCCGCGTAGAAAGCGAGGCTTTCGTCACCTTCAGCATCGAGCGGGGCCGCTACCTAGCCGAGGTAACCCTGCGAAATAATGGCATGTATTACCGCGTCAGCGAACTCACCAGCGATATGTACGCCTCCATCGACTCCGCCGTAGCCTCCATTGAACGCCAGATCCGCAAAAACAAAACCCGTCTGGCCAAGAAGCTGCGCGACAACGCCTTCGAACGCAGCGCTGCGATCACCCCTGAGGACGACGAAGAACCCGAATTCCGCATCGTCCGCGAAAAGCGTTTCTCTATGAAACCCATGACGGCAGAGGAGGCCATCCTGCAGATGAACCTGCTGGAACACGAGTTCTATGCTTTCCGGGACCAGGACGAAGACAACGCCTTTGCTGTTGTCT
>Ga0183099_1001828_pt1 | contig 11655 bp, 10 predicted proteins | sample Biomet1_FD_127788 | JGI IMG/M metagenome (GOLD analysis project Ga0183099, IMG submission 127788) | Microbial communities from bioreactor (seeded with anoxic lake sediment) at LBNL, California, USA - Biofuel metagenome 1 | ecosystem: Engineered > Bioreactor > Anaerobic > Unclassified ... | reverse complement strand
TGAACTGCTGGAACAAGACACCCGCTGACGCATGTGTTTGTGCAGGTCGGTGGTGGTGGGTCTGGCGGCTGGTGTCGCGGTCTATATCAAGCAACTGCTGCCGAATATCAAAGTGATCGGCGTCGAAGCCGAAGGCTCGGCGTCGATGAAAGCGGCACTGGAAGCCGGTGAGCCAGTTAATCTGCCTCGCGTGTCGTTGTTTGCCGATGGTGTGGCAGTAAAACGTGCCGGTGATGAAACCTTCCGTGTCTGCCGTGAATATCTGGATGACGTGATCACCGTGACCAACGATGAGATCTGCGCTGCGCTGAAAGATATTTTCGATGATACCCGTGCGGTGGCCGAACCGTCTGGCGCACTGTCGCTGGCGGGCTTGAAGAAATACGTGGAAAACACGCACATCAAAGGTGCGCGTATGGCGGCAATTTTGTCCGGCGCCAACGTGAATTTCCACAGTCTGCGTTACGTCTCTGAGCGTTGCGAGCTGGGTGAAAAACGCGAAGGCGTGCTGGCAGTCACCATTCCTGAGCGCAAAGGCGCGTTTCTGGAGTTCTGCCACATTCTCGGCAAGCGCATGGTCACCGAGTTCAACTACCGTTATTCGGCAGACCAAGAAGCGACGATTTTCGTTTCTGTACGGCTGAGCAATGGCAACGAAGAGCTGCTTCAGGTGGTCGCCGACTTACAAAAATCGGGTTATTCGGTGCTGAATATTACCGATAACAGCCTGGCGAAAAATCATGTGCGCTACATGGTCGGTGGTCGCCCGTGCAAAGCCGTGCAGGAACGCCTGTTCAGCTTTGAGTTCCCGGAACAACCCGGCGCACTGCTGCGTTTTCTGGAAACACTGGGCACGCTGTGGAACATCACGTTGTTCCACTATCGTCACCATGGTGCCGATTACGGTTATGTGTTGTGTGGTTTTGAACTGGGTGATGATGATATGCCAGCGTTCAACCGTCACTTGCAGGAACTGGGTTATCCATCGCGCGATGTCAGCGACGATGAAACTTACAAACTGTTCCTCGCCCCACGCTAAGCCATTGTGTTTTCAAGGATCCCTCGCTTGCGAGGGATTTTTTTTATCCATCAGATCCGGAAATAGAAAAAGCCCCCCATAACAAGAATGCAGAGGGGAAGGTGGAGTACAAAAAATTAGTGGCACAATGATAAAAACAAAAGGAAACGCACTAACTGTCACCCCAGAAGGCACGGGATAAAAAAAAGGGTTATGAACATAACCCTTAGTAAGTATTTTTAGGCAAAAATTATTGCGAAACTGGTGTTACAAAATGTGCATCGGCATTGAATGTATTTGATGAGGTAAATTTAACATCAACGGTCTGACCAACGGCGATACCTTTTAACACATTGCTACCAGCAGCAGCATAGGTGAAGGTACGTGCAGGCCAGCCCAGCTCAGTCACTGCATCTTGTTTCACGGTCACTTGTTGATTAGCTGCATTTACTGCAACAACCGAACCGTGTGCGCTGTAAGTATTCACGTCAGCCTGAGCAGACAGTGCAGCGAAAGATAAAGTAGCAACAGCAGCTAAACGAGCGAATGTATTAGTCATGATTTTTTACTCCACAGAATTTCATTTTATTAACTCAACGTTATCGTTAAGTTTTCGTTTTTGTGAAACGCATCACGTTTCGTTGGAGCAAGAATACGACTCAAATCTAAATAGATAAATCCGTCATTCTGAGGTTCAGTGTCTCTAAAAATGGGACAATCAACATAGCATTTACTGCAGAAGGGAAGTTGAAAGGTGTTTTAGCCACCAAATCGCTGCCGATAGGCCTTGGGGGATAAACCGATCTGTGTCTTAAACAGCTTATTAAACGACGCTCTGTCATCGTAGCCAATCTGCCAAATAATTTGTTCTACCGGTAATGCGGTGGTTTCCAATAATTCCCGTGCTTTCTCCAGTCGCAAATTCTGCACATAACTGCTGATGGTCAGTTGGGTTGCCGCAAGAAAACGTCGCTGTAATGTCCGCGGGCTCATCGCCGCCTGCTCGGCCAATTGTGACAACGGGCAAGTTGTCTGAAAATGCACTTCTAACCACAGCTGTAGTTGGAGGATCGCCCTATCGCCATGCTGTTTCGGCGGCTGAAAACGGCGGTAATAACGCTGTTCGCGCTCACCGCTATCCCACAACAGATATTTACTCAGCTGTGCCACCAGCGTTGTACCGTAGTAACGCCGCACGATCCGCATCGCCAGATCGAGCCAAGCCATAATGCCGCCCGCCGTGATCAGATCAGCCTCTTCGATGACTACGGCATCTAAATTTAAGCGAATATTTGGAAACTGATGGCGAAAAGTCTCTTCCAACAACCAATGGGTTGTAACAATACGGCCATCTAACAGACCGCTTTGCGCTAACACGCACGCCCCCACACATGCCGAGGCCAGCACCGCACCATGTTGATGTTGCTGGTGTAACCACGCCGCTAACCAATCAGGACACACAGGTGTTTGACCAGCGCTACATGGCGGTAATATCACCACATCAACGCGATCGTCTGCTTGCCAGCAAGGTAATGGCAGACCTTGTTGCCCCGCCAACAGATAACGCCACTCCAGCGGTCGCGCTATCTCATCAGATGGGTGGTCACCGCGCTCGCGGAAGCGCTCGACGGCGCTAAATACCTCACCCAGCCCATACAAGGCCGAAGGCAGCACCTGTTCATACGCCACGATAGCAATCCGTAAACTAGTGGTCATTTGTCGTTTTACACCCTAAAAATGTCATTTACGCCAACAGCGTAAAACAGTGCCACGGCTTAATCTAGTTTCATTGCCAACCTATGGAGATAAACATGAACAAAAGTGCGTTGTTGATTATTGATGTGCAAAACGACTATTTTCCCGGTGGAAAAATGGCTTTGCATGAACCGGAACAAGCCTTAGCAAAGATCACTGAATTACTGCAGTTTTATCGTCAGCAGCAGTGGCCGGTGATCCATATTCAGCATGAAATGCGCGATCGCCCACATCGTCCGGCCACGTTTTTTCTGCCACACACGGAAGGACAACAATTACATCCGGCCGTGTTACCCGCAGAAAATGAAACCCTGCTGATTAAGCATTTCCCCAGCTCCTTTGCCGGCACTGGGTTATTAGAGGTGCTGCAACAACAGCAAATTAAACATCTGATTATCTGCGGCATGATGACGCACATGTGTGTCGATACCACCACGCGCGCCGCGTTTGACTTGGGCTTTGATGTGCAAGTTGCTATCGATGCCACCGCCACCAAAGCACTGACCTTTGGCAGCGACACTGTGCCGGCGGATCAAGTTAAAGCGACCGTTGCAGCGGCACTAAATGGCTCGTTTGCGCAGGTACAACTAACTGCATCGATCCTGTCCTCTTGCAGCAATACGCATGTTGCCTGATAGCCATGTTCAACAGATCCGATGATAAGCGGTAAACCTGTTACGACAGGTTTACCAAAACTGACGGCTCAGTCTCTTTTGGCAAAATGCCGGATCAGCCAGTCGCGGATGAACTGTTGCAGTGGATCGTGCTCATGCAATTTATGCCAGACCAGATGCAGAGTTGCCCGCACGTTGTCGGGCTCAAAAGGACGTCGCACTAGCGACTCGAATAACGGATGATCGGCAATCATGATTTCCGGCAAAATCGACAGCATCGGACATTCCGCCAAAATAGCAGGGATCGCGGTAATGCCGCCCGAGGTCGCCATGATGCGCCGGGTTAAGCCATGCACAGAAAAGTAGTTATCAATGATGGTGGCGGTTTTATGCGAATAATTCGACGCTAACTGCGGCACCGCCGCCAGCTCGGCCAGCGACACGGATTCGGCAAACTGCAGCTGTCTGGCGTCATATACATACACAAACCGGCTGTCGGTCAGCAGACAATGCTGATATGACTCTTTGGGTTCCCAATCATTGCCGATGATCGCCATGTCGATCCGCCCCTGCGCAAACGCTTCGTTCAGTTGCGCCATCGGCACCGGACGCGAATGCAGATGCAAGCCCGGCGCCTGCTGCCGCAAGAAACCCAGTAAAGCCGGCAACACCAACCGCTCCAGATGCTCCGGGATGGCGATGTTAATTTCCTGCTGAATGGTAGCCGGATCAAACAGCGGCGGATTCAGCTGCCCGCGGATGTTCTCCAGCCAGCCGGAAATCACCGGCGCCAGCGCCAGTGCACGCGTGGTCGGGTGCATGCGATGCCCTTGCTTGACGAACAACGGATCAGCGAGCATCTCGCGCAGCCGGTTTAGCGCATGACTCATGGCGGATTGGCTTAAGCCCACCCGTTTTGCCGCTCGGCTGACATTACCCTGCTCACAGTGCAGCGCCTCAAACACCACTAACAGATTCAGATCCCAATAGCGGAACTGCTGGAAAAAAGTATCCGTGCGCATATTATTCATATTCTGCATAGGAAGTATTATATTTACCCATTTGATTCATTATAACCTTCTTTTAACAATGAACACCTCATGCGAGGTGTCATCATGTTGTACGCAGAACCGTTTAACCCCCCTGTCATTCGTCAGCTGTTACGCATCAATATCAGCCTGATGGTATGCATCGAATTTATTCAGAATGTCATGCTCTCGTTTGCCTCGTCTTATTTGTGCGGCAGCTTAGGCATGACGCGGCATACATTTAGTCTCTCGACAGCGGTGTATGCTGCCACCGCGATCATCATGATTGCCCAACATCACTGGCTGGTATCGCAGCTTGGCTATCGACGTTTCATCCGTTATGCCCTCGGCGCTTTTACACTCGGTGCCTTGATTTGCGCGCACGCATCAACGCCGGAAACCTATATTCTGGGCCGGTTCATTCAAGCACTTGGCGGCTCGGCGTTTTTCACTGCGGCACGCGTGCATGTGAATTTTTTCCCGGCCACGCCCAGCGGGCGCGGTCTGGCGATCCGCTATATGGCCTACAGTCTGGTGGGTTGCAGTGCCGCCGCGCCGATGTTAGCGGCCACATTGCTGGAGCATTTCAGCTGGCGAGCCCTGTTCTTGATCCAGTTACCGCAGATCGGGCTAGTCTGGTGGTTAAGCGGCAAAACGGTCAGTAACGTGCGCAAACAACGCCGCGCCGGACGGTTGCACCCGGGAAGTATGCTAGCGCTGGTCGCCGGTGTCTTACTGTTGCAATATGTTGTCGAAACCGTGCCTTATGACATCAGCGATCTGGAACAACTGGTGTTATTGCTGCCCCTAGCGCTTGGCGGGTTGGCGCTGTTTATTTATGTGGAACATCGCCGTCATCGGTCGTTACTGCCCTTCCGGCATTTGTTCAGTAGCCGCTATTTAGTCGGTTTATTTTATTATGCGATCTGTTATTTGATCCTGTCATCGGTCAACTACCTGATCCCGATTTTTCTGCAGCAAGGGCTATCGATACCAGTGCTGAATTGCGGCATCCTGCTCAGTAGCACTGGCTTGATTGCACTTGTTTTTGCCTGGGTACACCTGAACACAGCGGCGCGTTACCCCTATCAGAAGCATTATTTGTTGTTTGCCTTTGCCTGTTTAAGTGTCTTTGGTTTTCTGTGCAGCCAATTTACCCCGCAAATGCCGTTATGGACCATGGCGCTGCCACTGCTGTTTTTATCCGGTTTTACCGCCATCGGCCAGGGCACCGCGGCATTTCACACGTTTCGCGAAACTGACAATCGCATCTTTTCACAGGCCTATCAGACGAAAAATATGCTGCGGGAGTTGATGAACTCGACCGGTATTACCATTACCAACGTGTTTTTACAAAATCGGGAAGCCTTGCACTACACCCGCCTCGCCGAAAGTCTGCCGCTCACCCCGGCGAATGAACGCCTGTTTTCACCCGCCACGCTGCTCGCTGTCGTCAACCAGCAAGTGATCGTCATGTCTTGTCTGGATTGGTTTCTGGTGATCGGGTTTACCGGTCTGTTTTTCCTGTTTTTCAGCGCCTGGCAACGCCGAATTGTCTGATTTGGCGTTCCGAGAATGATAATTCGCCCATTATTGCACAGTGAAAATAGTATGCCGGAAGATGCATATTCTTTATGTGAAACCGGTTGCAAATAATAATTTAAAACTCTTCTTTGCAAGATTAAAAAATTCCATACACTTAAATCAAAAAAGAATATTAGAAATTGAAAAACCGATTCATCGTGCATTTTTACAGATTTAAATCTCTAAAAAAGCCATATATACGGATAAAAATCCTAAAAAAGATCAAGATCACTAAACTGTAATATTTTAATGCAACCGGTTTCAAATAGTCATAAAGTGCCTCCCGTTGTCAAAGACACCACACCAACAAAGGAAGGACTAATAATGACAAAGAATACGACCCGTAACTACCAACGCACGCCGCTGGCGCTGGCTATTGCGCTGGCTGCAACATTAGGCGCCACGGCTGCTCAGGCAGTTGATTTTCATGGCTACGTTCGTTCCGGGATCATGGAATCGAACAATGGCGGTCAAAATGCTTATTTGGCTGGCAAACTGGGTCGTTTCGGTAACGAAACCGGCGGTTGGTGGTCAATGGTTTTTTCTCAGGATCTGCTGAAAACTGATGATGGCAAATCATTTGGCGTTTGGGCCCAGTTGGAAGGTGACACGCCACTGACAGGTAACGATGACTGGACCTATGGTGACACCTATGGTCCGAACGGCCATATGGGTATGACTGCTTACTATGTCACAGCCAAGGGCTACATTGCCGCGATGCCAGAAGCAACCGTGTGGGCGGGTAAACGTGCTTTTGAAACTCATGAAATTCAACAACTTGACTGGAAAGCCGTTCACTCAGCAGGTAACGGTGCAGGTATCGAAGGTATCAATGCCGGCCCAGGCAAATTAGCTTTTTCTGTTAAACGCACGGACACCAATTCATCGACTTGGTATACCACAAGCACTACAACAGACTCCAGTGGTGATACGACTACCACCAGCACCGCAAACACATCCAAATATAACGTTGATTTCTTTGATATTCGTTATGCCAAACTGCCATTTATCAGCGATGCAACTGTCGAGCTGATTGGTCAGTATGGCATGGTCGATAAGAATGATGAGCAGGAAGATCTGGAAGCGGCAGGCACCATCGTCAAAGCCGAGAACGCATTCATTCCAACCATGATCATCACTAAACCGGTTGGTAAGGGCTACAACGAAACCTATTTCCAATACACCACCAAACGCTTTGCCAACAACTTAGTCGCATTGGGTTATAACGACACATTATCTACCAGTTTTGATAATGATTACTCAGATGCTAAAGCATTCCGCTTTATCAATACCGGCGAAACCTACTTGACCGATGATGTGGTGATGCAACATTCTATCACTTATGCAACCGGTACCGACATTACCCCAACGCTGGAAAAAGCCAACGCATTCTCGGTCGTCGCACGTCCGGCTTATATCTGGAATGCTAACCACAAAACAGCGCTGGAGATGGGTTGGTTCAAACAAACCAATACCGTCAGTGGCGAAGACAAAGTGGAAGAGGGTGAAAAAGTGACCTTAGCGCAAGTGATCACCGCAGGTCCAGGCATTTTCGCTCGTCCGGAATTGCGTTTTTACACTACATACATAAAAGCAAATGAACACGAAATCAGTGGCTCAGCACCATTTAACGACGGTAAAGATGACCAGCTCAGCTTTGGTGTTCAAGTCGAAGCTTGGTGGTAATCGTTTAAACATCAAGAGCTGCCATCCGGCAGCTCTTCTATGGAGTTCAGTATGAAATTATCTTGGTTTTTTAATATTACCGCTCTCTCTATCACGACTGTCTTAGCCGGTTGTGCGTCTTCGGGTTCAAATCAGGAAAATCAATTACTGAATAATGACTTATCCACTTCCGCAACACAGGCACTAGCAACCCAATCGCTCTGCTGTAATGACTTGGCGCAGGTGACTTACCCTGCTCTGGAAACCGGCAAGAAGCTGATCAACGGCACATCCCCAGCGATGCAGTTTGAGAGCGGTAAAAGTTATTTCTATGCCGCCAAGATCGATGACCAATATCTCGGCAAACAGCTCAGCATTCACTCATCGATAGGTAAAACGGTGTTCCCATTACAGGTGTTATTGCTGAAAGCCGATCATCAGGTATCCCGATCGCTGCCATTGAGTGCCTTTAGCACCACCGGTTATTCCTTAATGTCTTCTCCCGCATTGAAGGCTGATATACAGCTGTTTCCGGAAGAGAAATTTATGATCATCTATGCCGATAATCGCATGATGGGCAAGAGCATTAAGATCCCACATCCGGAAAAATTGAAAGAAAAAGCAACCGGCATTGTGGCACCGCCTTATCCCGATCTCGACATTCCCTTTTCGCCATGGGGCGTCGTCGAAATACAAACTGCCGGCAATAACAGTGCTTTAAGTAAACTACTTTCTTCCGAACCGGTCTTGTCGTCTCAGAATACGACCACTGGATCGGCACCTGCTGCAACCGCGGTTGCTCCGAAATCCAGCACCAGCACCGTTGCCGTCACTGCAAGCTCACAGACACAGCAGTATTACCAACAGGCGATTCAACAAGCGGTTAAGAACAATCAGATTGAACAAGCTATGCAACTTGTTGCAGAAGCGGAGAAATTGGGTTTTAACGATGCAAGAACGGTCTTTGTGGAAGCCGTGAAACAGAAATAATTTTTTAAACAGCCAACAGCTTACGTCATCAGCTCTTGTTTACCCGCCTTGTTTTGCAAGGCGGGCTTTTTGCTTAATCTTGTGAACGCACCGAGCCTCGGATCACCAAATCACCAGCGAAGGTGTTTTGATCAAACGTAGGCAATTCACTGTGGTTGAGATGTGCCATCAACAAATTAAATGCTGAAGAAACAAAGGTATTCGCCGGTAGCGAAACCGAGCAGAGAGAGGGATGCAGATAATCGAGCATCGATTCATTGTCAAAGCCGAACAACGACACTTCAGCCGGAACAACAACATCCAGCTCCTGCAGTGCTTTCAACGCCCCGATCGCGGTCGCATCGTTAAAACAACAGATCGCGGTGAAATCTACTTTCCGGTGCAATAACTGATTACAGGCACTGTAACCACCGCTATACATACGATCGCCTTCCGCCAGCAACAATGGATCCAATGCAATACCAGCATCGGCTAATGCTTGCTGATAGCCTTGTAAACGTAGTTGCGCAGTACGTTGATTGAGCGGGCCAGAGATATAGGCAATACGTTTGTGCCCTTGTGCCAACAGAAAATCGACCGGCATTTTGGCGCTGAGCGAGTGATCAAACCAGACACAATTATCTGGGTGGCGTGGCAAATGACAATTCATCACTACCAACGGCACTGGCAGTTCGTCGATCAAATCGCTTAATTCATCACCCTGAATATTGTAATGATCGAAAAATGAGTTGTTGTAATACAACACCGCATCACAACGGCGATCGACCAACGAGCGGATTGCGCGAACGCCACCATCCGGCTGATCATTGACCTGAGTGATCATCAGAAATTTACCGGCTTTATCAGCTAACTCCTGGCAAATCTCGATCAATAAGCTTAAATATTGCGAGGTATTCGCGCCACGGGGAATAACCAGACCAATGGTATTGGTTTGTTGTTTAGAGAGCGATTGCGCTAACACGTTTGGCCGATAATTAAGTTCTTCGATCGCCTTAAATACCGCTTCACGGGTTGCTTCAGAAATTTTTGCCGTACCATTTAATACACGCGAAACCGTCGATTTTGAGACGCCCGCTTTACGCGAAACATCCAGCATAGTGGCCATAAAATGAAAAACTCCCTCTGAGCAAACGCATTTGGCGACAGCAAACGAGCATTATCATGACTGGCGAGAAAAACTACAAGTAACATGGTTTTTATGACATAAACAAAAATGCCGGATTGAACACGGGGTGGTTCAATCCGGCAAAACAGGCGTTAGGACGCACAAGGTAAGATATTCAGGAGCTCACCATTTCCAATGCCTGACTCGTTCAGAGTTCGTTTCCGTTTGTTGCAATCACATCTTTGTACCAGTAGAAGCTTTTCTTCCGCAGACGACGGCCGGTGCCCTGCCCTTCATTGTCTTTATCGACGTAGATAAAACCGTAGCGTTTTTTCATTTCACCGGTTGAGGCGCTGACCAGATCAATCGGCCCCCAGGTGGTGTAGCCCATCAGTTCCACGCCGTCGGCAATGCCTTCCGCCACTTGCACTAAATGGTCGCGCAAGTAGTCGATGCGGTAGTCATCATTAACGGAATCATCCGCATTAACCGAATCGATCGCACCTAAACCATTTTCCACAATAAACAGTGGTTTCTGGTAACGGTCATACAGCTGATTCAGGATGATACGCATGCCTTTCGGGTCGATCTGCCAGCCCCACTCTGACGCTTTCAGGTATGGGTTCATCAGGCCGCCCATCAGGTTACCGCCGGTTTTTTCCCGACGATCGGGGTCGGCACTTTCGACTTGGCTCATGTAATAGCTGAACGCGACATAATCGACAGCGTATTGTTTCAAAATAGCTTCGTCACCCGCCGCCATTTCAATTTCAAAACCATTTTCGCGGAACAGACGTTTTGCGTAAGACGGGTAATAGCCACGTGCTTGTACGTCACCGAAGAACAGCATCTGACGATCTTTCGCCATCGCTTTCAATGTGTCGTCCGGGTTACAAGTGTCTGGATAGGTTGGCCATGCGGCGATCATGCAACCAATTTTGGCATCAGGAATGATCTCATGACAGGCTTTGACCGCCAGAGCGCTGGCAACCAACTGATGGTGTGCCGCCTGAAATTGTAACTGCAGTTTATTTTCGCCCTCTTTAATCAACAGGCCAGCAGCAGTAAACGGCGCGTGCAGCACACAGTTGATCTCGTTGAAGGTCATCCAGATTTTGACTTTTTCTTTGTAACGCTCAAATACGGTTTTGCAGTAGTTTTCATACGCGGCGATCAGCGCACGGCTGCGCCAGCCACCGTATTTGGTCACTAACCCCAGCGGTAAATCATAGTGATTCAATGTCACTACCGGCTGCATGCCTTTGCTCAGCAGGTCATCAAACACATCATCATAATATTGCAGGCCGGCTTCATTCGGTTGCGCATCATCGCCATTTGGGAAGATACGTGACCAGCCGATAGAGAGACGCAGACAGTTAAAGCCCATCTCCGCAAATAATGCGTTGTCATCTTTATAGGTGTGATAGAAATCGATCGCGGTGTGGTAGGGAAAATCACCGAGTTTGCCATCTAACACTGGCTCAGAGTTCAGAATGCCACGTGGCATCACATCAGCCACGGATAACCCTTTACCATCGACGTTATAAGCGCCTTCAACCTGATTGGCAGCAATCGCGCCACCCCAGAGGAAATTTTTTGGAAACTTGCCAGTCATGATCAGAAATCCTTTAATATTGTTTTTATTCGTTATTGATACTCAAAGTAATTGATGCTGCAACTTCAAGAACGAAGAGTATTAAGACTCAAAGAGTATGCCGCTATGTTCACCCCTGAAGTGGGCATACTCTCTGAGCGCTTAATAATTACGCGGCTTGGGCAGCTGGAATATTTTGACGCTGACGGTGTAATTCGATCAGCTCTTCAATCATCTCGCGCGCCAGCATGGAGGTCATGATGTGGTCTTGTGCATGCACCATGATCAGGTTAACCGGAATT
>Ga0183099_1001827_pt1 | contig 11656 bp, 8 predicted proteins | sample Biomet1_FD_127788 | JGI IMG/M metagenome (GOLD analysis project Ga0183099, IMG submission 127788) | Microbial communities from bioreactor (seeded with anoxic lake sediment) at LBNL, California, USA - Biofuel metagenome 1 | ecosystem: Engineered > Bioreactor > Anaerobic > Unclassified ... | reverse complement strand
TAGCATCTTATTTGCAATGGATTGAGGGGAAACTACAGCCTGCAAGGAGAGAATAGATTTGTTGAAATTATCAGCCTGTGTAATTGTAAAAAATGAAGAGAAAAATATTATAAAATGGCTGGAGAATATGAAAAGAGTAGCTAATGAAATGATTGTTGTCGATACAGGGTCATCAGATAAGACCGTTTTTTTTGCGACAAAAGCAGGAGCTAAGCTGTATTCTTATCCGTGGAAGGGGGATTTCTCGGCAGCTAAGAATTTTGCCTTGGAACAAGCGAGTGGCGATTGGATATTATTTTTGGATGCGGACGAGTTCTTTTCAGAGGAAAGTATAGAAAAATTGCCTGTATATTTGAATAAAATCCATTCTAATGCACTTATAGATGCTCTTGTCTGTTCCATTGTCAATATTGATGTTGATCAAGGCAATAAAGTCATTACATTGTCGCAGAATATCCGCATATTTCGTAATAATGTATCGTTGCGTTATCATGGGAAAGTACATGAAACGCTATTGAATAAAAATAGAAATCTACAGTTTGCCTATGTAAATGAGGAGTTTGAAATCATTCATACGGGTTATTCAAGTCAGGTTATCAAGGGGAAATTAGAACGGAATTTGAAGCTATTAAAAGATGATATTGAAGAAAATGGCGAAGCGGCTTGTCATTATGAATATTTGGCGGATTGTTACTATGGCTTAAAGGACTATGATAAAGTGATTGAATATGCGCAAAAAAGCATTGCTTCAGGGAAATCAATACTGGGACGGGAGGGCACTGTATATCGTTATTTGATTGAAGCAACTGCTTTGACAGGTGCTTCAATCAAAGATGTATCCGAGACCATCGAAATTGCTGCCCAAAAATTCCCGGATTATCCTGAGTTTATTTGGAAAAAGGCGCAAATATTAATGCTGCAAGGTGATGATTTCATCGCTGAAGACTATTTAATGAAGGCATTGGTCTTACAAGCAGAACAAAAAAGAAAGAATGGATTGGGAGCGTTACGGGACGTTTCTCAATTGTATGCAACGATAGGACAGCTTTTTCAACGAAAAGGAGATTTTGCTCAGGCGTTGATTTACTATAAGAAATCTTTGACGGAAAATCCATATCAAGAAGATTCATTTAAAGTATTTTATGAATTACTGCGAGAATATGATGCAGTCGATGTCATTGAAATCTTGCAAACGATATACAGTTCAGCTAAAAACGATATGCAATTCCTTGTGGGCAATCTAAAACATTATCCATTGGATGAAATCTATTTATATTATATACAACAGTTGCATTTAAAATATGGTGAAGTCTTAGAAGAGGATGTTTTATTGTCGGCACTTTTACGACAAAAATCATATGCTGATGCTATGGAAAAAGGAACACAGATGATTCAAGGGTTATATGATGTTCTTTTTGTTAAAGCTATTGAAGCTCGGGACACTATGGAATGTTCTATGGTGCAGAGTCTGTTTCCACGAGCATATAACTCTTTGTTAGATAAGATCTTTAATGAAAATAAAGAATTCTCAGAAGCGGAAAAAAGATTTATGAGCGGATTAATCATTATAAAAGTGTTTTATAATGGATTAAAGTGAGTTTGTGTGAAAAGATATGTAGTATAGTTTGAGCGTCAAGTGGGCAACCGAGCGGAGGTAGCAAAAATAGTTAGATGAAAAAATTCACTATATCAGCTTGTGTAATTGTAAAAAATGAAGAACTTGAAATTGAACAATGGATTAAAAATATGCAGTTGTGTAGTGATGAACAAATTGTAGTTGATACAGGCTCTACCGATCGTACTGTTGAAATCGCAAGGAACTATGGAGTGAAAATATATCATTATGTTTGGCAAGATGATTTTGCCGCAGCCAAAAATTTTGCCTTGGATCAAGCAAATGGAGATTGGATTATATTTCTTGATGCGGATGAACAGTTTACTGCAAATAGCGTAGTAAATGTACGCGCTGTTGTTATGAGAGAGCAAATGAAGCGTGAACAAGTGGATGCGATTATGTGTCCGATTATAAATATCGATAAAGATCAGCATGATATTGAGTTGGGGCGTTTTTTTAATATTCGACTGTTCCGTCATTCTCCGGATTTGCGATATATTGGAACAATCCATGAGGAAATTCGTCACAAACGGCGAGAATTGCAGATCAAAATCGAAGATAATGCATTAGAGATTTATCATACAGGATATTCAAAAGAACGTGTTCAGGCTAAAATAGTACGAAATTTAAAGCTTTTACAAGAAGATATAAATGTGAATGGCGAGTCGGCTAAGCATTTTCGCTATCTAGCGGATTGCTATCATGCATTGGGCGATCATGAACAAGCCATAAAATATGCAAAACTGCATCTTAACTCTAGTGTTAAGTCAATTGGATCAGAAAGTGATGTCTATCGAAATATTATTAATTCTATGATTTTTTTTAAGTGCGATGAAGAGGAAATTGAAGTATATATAAAAGAAGCTATCAATAAATTTTCTGAGATACCAGATTTTTATGCCTATTATGCGGCCTGGTTTTTTCGAGCTGAGAATTATTGCAAGGCAAAACAGTATTTTTTCAAGGCTTTGGAAGTGTATCAATCCGATTTTCTCGATACAAGGAATTCTTCTTCTTTTATGTTTATTTTAACAGAAATTTATAGTTATTTAAGTGATATTTTTCAACAGGAACGGGACTATCAAAGCGCTTTTTATTATGTGGATTTAGCATTAAAGACAAATAGATACAATTGTCAGGCATTTGCTCAATTGTATAGTTTGTGTGAAGTTCATTTTTATGAAAAAATTGAAGTATGCCTTAAAATATATTATTTGGCTAGCAAGGAAGATTTGACTTTTATTGTACAACAATTGGGTGATTTAGATTTATGTTCAAGCTACTTTTATTATGCGGATTTATTGGAGAAAAAGTATGGTATTGTATCAGGTAAAACAAAATCATATCAACTATTGAGGGAAAAAGATGTAACTGGATTTTTGACTTTTGTTCAAAAAAAATGTTTGAATGATTTGAGTGTTATGGTATGCCTATTGTTGGATTTTAATGATGATGAAAAAATGAGAGAAGGCAGGGCTATTCTCCCTGTAAATTTTGCATATTGCCTGGACTGCTATTTTAATGAGGATTTATGCTTAAGAGAAATAGACTTATTGGCCTATAAAAATATACTGATGCAAATAATTGCCTATGGAAAAAAGTCTTTTATAGAAAAAATGATTTTAATCGGTCAGGAGTTTTCTAAAGAAACTGTAATGGATATTGCCAGAAACGAGATTTATGCTATAGAAAAATTCGATGTGAAAAATTCTTTATTAGAACAGTATATCAATTTCTTGATAAAGAATCGTTATGATGAAAGTGCTTTAATTGGATTGTATAATTTTTTGCGTTATGAAGATCCGGTGGAAGTATTGCAAATTTTACGCTCATTGTATCAAGACACTATGCAAGATTTAGAATTTATTGTTTCTACATTGAAGAGATATTCTTTTGATAAAGTTTATTTGTACTATATTAATTTATTAAAAAAGATGGATATAACCAAAGGTGCCGATTTTTCTATACAAGGGATAGTTGCTGCCGGGCGTATGGAGCAAGCATTTTCTTTTGTTATGAAAGAATTAGAAACAGATTACCTCTTCATGATGGCAGGAAAAAGCATTTGTGCAGATATGGGGAAAACCTTTGATATAGATGAATATTTGCCGGATTTGTATAAAAGAGTATGGTCTTCACATTTAGAAAAGAAGGAATGTACGTTAAATCGGGAAAAAAAGATATATGAACATTTGAGACGGGAATTAAAAAAGACAAAAACACTTTTAGCTTAAAATGACCTGAAAATGCAATAAGGTATATAAATACGAATGCGAGGATCGGCTATGAGAGGTTGGGGTTGAGTTAGCATGCTAAGCAAAGATGTGTCAGAACAAGAAAAAATGCTAGAGAAAATACAATATTTGTTCCAAATAGGCCAATATGGCGAAGTTATCGCTTGTTCCGAACAATTCGGTTTGGCGAATACTATTAATTGTGATATATTTTATATCCAGGCAATGTCTTATATGCACTTAGGTGAATATAATAAAGGACTAGAGCTCACGAAAACAATTAAAATGGTTGATAAAGATTATATTGGTGCCTATATGGCGGAAGCTTATATATACAAAAAACAAGGGGAATTCACTAAAGAAGCGAAACTTTTACGGAAGATTATCGCACATATCGAAAAATTGCAGATACAGGAAAAATCAAAGTGTTATCAGCAATCCTTAAGTGAGGCGTGGAGCTTGCTGGGATCGTTTTATACGATGACAGGTCAGCCCCCGAATGCATTGGAAGCTTTTTTTACAGCCAGTTGCTTGGAACAAGATGAAAAAAAGAAGATTCAGGAATATAGCAATGCGCTTTTTGTGACAAACTATATGGCGGATATCTCGCGTGAAGATATGAAAAAATTGCATGCGGGGTTCCAATCGTTTTTTTCGTCTACAGCGTATTTCCCTCAGTTTGTTGAGTCCAAAAAAACATTGCGAATTGGGTATGTTTCACCAGATTTTCGTCAGCATCCGGTTGCTTACTTTGTTCTTTCCTTATTGGAAAAGTTCAATAAGGAAAAGTTCGAGATATATTGTTACGCGGCTAGTGAACCCGATGTAGTGACTCTAGGTCTGCAGCCGTTGGCAACTAAATGCGGAATATAGTGAACTTAGAACCACTGGCAGCGGCTAAACTGATTTATGAGGATCGAATCGATATACTAGTTGATCTTTCGGGGCATACCAAAGGGAGTTGTTTGCCTGTTTTAGCCTATAAACCGGCACCAGTACAGGTGACGGGAATAGGTTATTTCAATACAACTGGTCTTTCAGCAGTCGATTATGTTCTGACCGATTGCTTTTGTGATACTGAAGGTAGTGAAACAGGGGAATTTACGGAAAAATTGATTCGTTTGCCGCATAGTCATTTTTGTTATACCCCGTTGAAGCCGATGCCCAATCCTGGTAGTGCACCTGTGAAGAAAAATGGCTATATTACGTTTGGTTGTTTTAATAATTTCAATAAGGTCACAGATCAAATGCTTGCTGTTTGGCAGGAGATTTTGCAGAAGGTATCAAATTCAAAACTGATATTGAAAAGCAAGATTTTTGATAGTGGAGAAGGAAGACGAATAGTTTGTGAACGATTAGAAGGCCTGGGGGTTCATCTGGATTCAGTTGAATTGAGAGGCTTTAGCCGGAATTATTTGGATCAGTATAATGAGATCGATATTGCCTTGGATACATTTCCTTATACAGGTGGAGCTACTACTTGTGAAGCTCTTTATATGGGGGTTCCGGTTATCACGCTTTGTGGAAATAGGCATGGTGCAAGATTTGGCTATAGTTTATTGAAAAATGCCGGCTTATCTGAATTGATTGCCATGAATGAACAAGAGTATGTGAACAAGGCCTTGCTTTTGGCGAATGACGTTGATTTGCTGAATGGACTGCATCAAAATCTGCGACATATTTTAACGGCATCAGATTTGATGAATGGAAAAAAATATGTAGAATCTGTGGAACAGGCATATCAGGAAATTTGGCAGAAAAAAATAGCAGAGCAGGAAGAGCTGCAGATCGAGCAAAGCGAATTTGATCGCAATAAGATTCAGTTATTTGCTTGTGTAGAAAGCCGGGATTATCGTCAGGCAGAAGCCTTGGTGCAGCTCCTTTTGCAAAAAGAGCCGGAAGACAAGGAATTGTTGGGTATTTTGCTTGGCATTTATATAGAGACGAATCAAGCAGAAAAAGCACATGCCCCATTAAAGAAGCTCCATCAAATCTATCCTGATTATGGCTATGGATGGTTTTTAGTTGCGCGTCTGGATTATTTGGAAAATAAATGGGATTCAAGCATAAAAAAAGCAGAATATGCCTTGCAGAATTGTTCGGATTTAACGGATGAAATGAAGAGCATGCTGTATAATCTGTTAGGTGCAGCACATAAAGATTGTGGCGAAGCGGAAGAGAGCACCAGTTGTTATCTACGAGCTAGCCAATATTCGATTACGTTGCAAGGAAAAGCGACGGATTACAGCAATTATTTATTTAATCTGCATTATTTGCCAGAAATAAGTGCAGTTAAGATGAAAAGCGAGCACGAAGGATATAATTGTTTTTTTGAGCACATAAAGCCATATGTCCATAGAAAAAGAGACCGCAAAAAAATAAAGATAGGATATATTTCCCCGGATTTTCGCCGCCATGTGGTGACCTTTTTTAGTTATGCTTTGTTTACGCATTATGATCGGGCACTTTTTGAAGTAACTTGCTATGCTAAGTGCAGAGAAGATGAAGTAAGTGAGCAGATAAAAAGCCAAGTGGATTGCTGGCGAAATATAGAAGATATTGCACCGCAAGAAGCCGCTGCGCAGATTTTTGCTGACGGCATTGATATCTTATTCGACTTATCCGGGCATACTAGAAATAATTGCTTGCCAATTCTGGCCTATAAACCAGCTCCGGTGCAGATTTGCGGCATTGGCTATTTCGACACGACTGGTCTGAAAACAATCGATTATTTTTTGGGCGATATATATACGGATGCGATTTCTGAAAATGAAGATGTTTTTACAGAGGAAATATTACGTCTTCCGCATAGTCACTTTTGCTATGTTCCACCGGATATGATGCCGAATTGCGGAGAAATAGCATATAAGAAGAACAAATATATCACTTTTGGCAGTTTTAATAATTTCACAAAGACGACGGATGAAATACTATGTCTATGGAAGCAGATACTCGATCAGGTGCAGGGGAGCCGTTTGTTGCTGAAAAGCAAGATCTTTGCATCGGAAGAAGGCTGTGTCAAGGTCCGAAAACGGTTGCAGAAAATCGGCTTTGCTTTGGAACGAGTGGAGATGCGCCCGGAATCGAGTGAATATCTAAAGGAATATAGTGATGTTGATATTGAGCTCGATACCTACCCCTATCCAGGCGGTGGAACAAGCTGTGATGCTTTGTATATGGGGGTACCGGTGATTACGTTGGTGGGAAAACGTCATGGATCACGTTTTGGCTATAGTTTGTTACAAAATCTGAACTTAGAAGATTGTTGCACCTTTTCAGAAGAAGAATATGTTTCCGCTGCCGTGAATTTAGCAGATGATAAAGAACGATTGGAACAGCTTCATGAAGGTCTGCGAGAACGGATGCGGGCATCACCGTTGATGAATAGACAACTTTATATGCAGGATTTGGAAGAAGAATATATAAAGATAATCAAGCCGTTTTGTTTAGGTATTAAAAAGGTAAAGGGAAAGACGGCATTACAGCAGGCACAAGATTTATTTGCAGTAAAAAATTGGGCTGCGGTTATACAGCTTAGCTCTTGGACGGATTTAGACCATATCGATTCTGAACTGGTTTCTCTATGGGCACAGTCTTATTTTAAATTGGGCGATCATAATCGTGGCATACATGTATCTAAACAGGCAATCGAACGAGGTTTATGTTTGGATATGCCAGAGTTCTTTGTTCGTCTAGGGACGGCATGTAAAGAGATTTTTGCTTATGTGGATGCTATGCGATATTTTTCAGTGGCACTAGAATGCCTAAAAAAAGAATGTCCGATATCATGTCAGGAACTATTCGTCAATCTTAAGATGGCACAAGCCCAGTTGTTGGTTTGGTTGGGGGAAAATAAGGAGGGGGCGGACCTCTATCGTCAAGTGAGTGAGGAACACGTGGTGGCAGCACAGCGACATTCCGCCTATAGCTCGTATTTATTGAGCCTGCATTATGAAGGGCAAGACGCAGCTTGGCTTTATAAAGAACATTGCCGTTATAATGATTTTTTTCAAGGAATAGTACCATTCCAGCATCAGAAAAAACATTCACATTGCAAAATTCGCGTAGGCTATTTATCGGCAGATTTTCGTCAGCATGTCATGTTTTATTTCTATCACACACTTTTGGCGAAGTATGATAAGACTATGTTTGAAATATACTGTTATAGTTTAACAACGGAAACAGATCTTTTTACAGAATATCTGAAACCATTTGTAGATTCATGGAGAGATGTTTCATCTTTTACAGATTCGGAGATAGCGAAATCTATTTATGGGGATGAAATTGATATTCTTGTTGATTTTGCAGGTCATTCTGCCGGTTCAGGCTTATCTGTATTGGCTTATAAACCAGCGCCAATGCAGGTATCAGGGCTTGGATATGTGAATACAACCGGACTTTTAGCAGTGGATTATTTTATTGGTGATAACATCGTTGATTTACCTAGTAATGGAAATCAGTTTTTTTTCGGTAAAAATTTTTACGGCTACCGAGCAGTCAATTTTGTTATACCGGAAGATCAGATGTTCCGATAGAATGCGGAGCTCCATGTAAAAAAAATGATTATATCACTTTTGGCAGTTTTAATAATTTTGCCAAAATCACCGATAATATATTATCGGTGTGGTTGAGGGTGATGAATTCTGTAAACGACTCACGTTTGCTTTTGAAATGTCAAATTTTTATAAGTCAACAAGTTGTCGAAATGGTTAAAATACGCCTGGAAAATTTAGGCTATGATTTGAGCCGAGTAATATTCATGCCAGCGACCGACGATTATATGGAACAATATCAACTGATTGATATTGCACTTGATACTTATCCATATCCTGGAGGAGGTACAACCTGTGATGCTCTTTATATGGGGGTTCCCGTGATTTCCTTGTATGGTGAACAACATGGAACGAGATTTGGCTATAGCATTTTAAAGAATGTAGGTCTGGAAGATTTAGCAGTACGAACAGAATCTGAATATGTAGCTAAAGCAATTGCTTTAGCCGATGATAAGGAACTATTGGATGCACTTCATCGGAATTTGCGGCACAGATTGCTGGATTCACCGTTAATGGATGAAACAGGCTATATGCAAGATTTGGAAAAGGCATATCAAGATATTTACCGTGAGTTCATGCAAAAATTATAGGAGATTTTTAGATGCTAGATATAGGCAAGAATGATATATTGCAGTTTGTAGGTTTTGGAACAAAGGAACAGAGTATATTGTTGATTGGGTGTGAAAATTTTTTTCAGTCGATATTGCAGCGATTACCAAATGCTAAGGTCTATGCGATAAAAAAAACAGATGTAGAAAGAGCGAAAAGTTCTTTATTATGTGATTGCTTGTCAGTGAAACACAAAGAATCAATGTATTTCTATGCAAATAGTTTCGATTATATCATTGTAGGAGATTGTATAGAGCAATGTATAGATCCTTTAGGATTTTTACAGACGGTGAGACCATATCTTGTAGAGGATGGATGCTTATTAGCGTCTTTTGGGAATGTATGTCACTGGAGCGTACTCAATGAACTTATGCGTGGGCAATGGCATTATAAAAATGCTGGGGTCATTAAAAAAAATGTCTTACGATTTTTTACTATAGACGAAATCGTCCGTTTATTTGAAGCGGCGAAGTATAAAGAAATTCAATTTGCAGCAGTGTATCAGGAGCCACCGATTGAACTTTTTGAACGATTGATAGATTGTGGTTTTAAAAACACCCATGATAATCTATCGGTTTTGAGATGGTTGACATGTTCAGGCCGGATCGATAAAAAAGCAAAACGATTAAGGGCTTCATTTGAGCCGGAAGTGCGAGAAAAACTAGTTTTTCTTTTGCGACGAATTGAAAATGATATCAATTCAACTGAAAATGCAAAAGAGATTTTTAGTATTTGTGAAATTCATACTATAAATGAAAATTATATAATAGATTTAATAGAGAGTGCTCTTTCTATGCCTGAAAAGGTTATTGTTTCCTTAGCGGTCCAGTTTTATGAGAATAAAACTGAAAAAAATGGAATTGAGTTGTTGCAAAATGGATATCAACTGTATCCAAAATCTTCAGCGATACTGTTTTCTTTGGTATCTTTGCTTTATTTGGACAAACAGAAAAAAGCCGCAATTGACCTTTTGTCAAAATACCAAGGTGAAGATGAAGATATTTTAGCTCTTTATATAAAGTTAAGGGGTGAATAATTGCTCGATAAAAATAAAATATGTTTTATAACATGTGTCACTAGTGAAATGTATTATGAAGAGGTTCTTTTGTATTTGAGACAACTACGAATTCCCGGTAACATGTCTGTAGAGTATATCAGTATACGTAATGCGAAATCAATGACATCCGGTTACAACAAAGCAATGAAGCAGAGCAATGCAAAATACAAGATATATCTGCACCAAGATTTTTTTCTGACTAATAAGGAGGCCATAAACGAATTGATGGAATTATTTCAGTCGGATGTAAGCATTGGTATGATTGGTTTGGCTGGTTGTGTAAGATTGCCTGCTTCTGGAATATGGTGGAAAGCAGAAAAGTGTTTAGGAATGCTCTATCATAGTTATGTGCCTGAAAGTATTTGTCAGACGATATATGGTCAAATAGATAATGTCTACAGTGTAGTGCAGGCAATTGATGGAGTTTTTATGGCAACACAATATGATCTTATATGGCGCGAGGACATGTTTTTGGGATGGCATTTTTATGATATATCGCAAAGTATAGAGTTTTATCGAGCCGGGTACAAAGTTGTGTTACCTAAACAGGAAAAATGTTGGGGAATACATGCGACTGGTGAAAAAGAATTAGGTATTGATTATAGGCAATGGAGAAATAAATTTTTAGAAGAGTATGGACTAGAAATTTTATAGAAAATATAGATTGAAGGAGTGGTTTAAAATGGGGAAAAGTAGTCGCAAATTATCAAAAAGCAATCAAAAAAAGCAAGGGATTCAAAAAGATATGGTATTAGTAGGTGCGCAGCATAAAATTCAAGAATTTCAAGCGGATGGACAATATGATGAAGCATTAGAAAAAATCATTGAACTGTTAGAATCGGAAAATTACAATTCAGATATTCTTTTTGCTGCAGCAGATACATATTTTATGGCTGGGGATTATGATCGTTCCGTTGTGTGGGTCAACAAAACATTAGATTTTGAACCATCGAATATTAGCGCAAGAATTTTATTGGCACGTATTTGTATGTTGCAAGAAAGAATAAACGATGCGTTGAATATAATTGAATTTGTTCTTCGAACTGCCGGCGATAAGCTTCAAACTGTTGAAAAAGAGCAAGTAGAAGAAATACTGGATTATTTTCGGTATACGCAAGATTTAGAAGAATTGGCGAAAAGCCATCCATATGCAGTCGATTTTATGGGGGGGGCGGTTGTAAAGAAAAAAAGTGAAATAGAGGCAGCCCAGACTGACAACGAAGTTGAGGTAGCTGTAGATGAGTCTCTTTTGGCAGAAAAAAAGACAAATGGTACTTCTGATGAAAAAACACCGGAAACGATTAAAAGCGAAATCTTAGGTAAAGAGGTTTCTTTGCAAGAAAAAGTTACGTTGCTCAATTCGTTTGCAGGTGCATATTATTATGAACATAATAATGAAGCGGCAAAAATTTTATTGTTAGCAGCAAAAGACTTGGACGGATATAATGAAAAAACGATTAAAAATTTAATTGTTTTAGCACTTGATGAAAAAGACAAGCGATTAGCGGTTGAATATGCGGCACTTTTAGGGGAACTAGATTTTTCTTGGTTAAAGAAAATTAGAGATAATTAATTTTTATGAATGTAT
>Ga0183099_1001826_pt1 | contig 11661 bp, 17 predicted proteins | sample Biomet1_FD_127788 | JGI IMG/M metagenome (GOLD analysis project Ga0183099, IMG submission 127788) | Microbial communities from bioreactor (seeded with anoxic lake sediment) at LBNL, California, USA - Biofuel metagenome 1 | ecosystem: Engineered > Bioreactor > Anaerobic > Unclassified ... | reverse complement strand
GCCGCCTGCCGCGGCATCGAGGACGGCAGCGTGCTGGACGTGGTGGAGCTGGACGCGGCATCCAATAACGGCGTCGACAACGTCCGTGCCCTGCGGGACGAGGCCATTTTCACCCCCGCCAGCGTCAAAAAACGCGTGTATATCATCGACGAGGTGCACATGCTGTCCTCCTCGGCCTTCAACGCTTTGTTGAAGATTCTCGAGGAGCCGCCGGAGCACCTCATGTTTATTCTCTGCACGACGGAGCTCCGCAAGGTGCTGCCCACCATCGTGTCCCGCTGCCAGCGCCACAGCTTCAAGCGTCTGAGCCCGGAGGATATCGCCGGCCAGCTCAAATACGTCGCTGCGCAGGAGCATATGGACCTCACGGACGGCGCGGCCGAAATGCTTTCGCGCCTTGCCGACGGCGGTATGCGCGACGGCCTGTCTCTTCTCGACCAGTGCTCCGCCGCGGAGCATATCGACGAGACGTCGGTCCTATCCGCCATGGGCCTGTCCGGCAGCCGACGCACCGCCGACCTGCTGGACGCCGTCTGCGCCCGGGACACGGAAAAGGCCCTGACCCTGTTCGACGGCCTGTGGAACGACGGCAAAGACCCCGCCGCCGTTTTGAGCGAGCTTGCCGGCCTCATGCGGGACGTGCTGCTCACGAAGGTCGCGCCCAACGGTTGCGCCGGCCTCGTCACCGGTGCTTACGCCATGAACACCTTACAGATTTTTTCCTCCCGGCTGACCGCCGAGGAGCTATCCGCGGATCTAGACAGCATCCGTGCCGCCAACTTGGGCGGCAGCAGCCCCCGCCGCAGTGCGGAGCTGTGCCTCATCGGCCTATGCAGCCCGGTCGCTGAGTGATTCCCTTCCGGAGCTCCGCGCGCGCGTAGCGCGGCTCGAGCAGACCGTGCAGGCCGGCGGCGGCGTCCACCCGGCGGCAACGCCCATGCAGGAACGCGAGCCGAAAGCAGAACCTTCCCCCATATTTCCCCAAGAACCTAAAGCTAATTCGGAGTTCGTTCCCACGCAGGATTCAAAACCCGAAGCAAAATCCGATTTTGTCCCCACATCGGAGCCGAAGTCTAAAAACGACCCCGAACCCGTCTCTGAGTCCGGAAACGGCGGACACATCCGTTCGAATCCCGAACAGGTCGTCAAAGAAGCCTCCGCGCCTGCGGACGGCGCCGGCTTTTGGAGAACGCTGCTGACCCGGCTGCGCGGAAAGCTCGACATCGGCTCCTATTCCCTCGTGAGCGGGCCCGGCATCACAGGCGAACTGTCCGGCGGCATTCTGACGGTCGTTCTGGAAGACAATCCGTTTATCAGGGGCATTCTGGAGTCGAGCGACGTCTCCCTCGCCCTGCAGCAGGAGGCCGCCGCCCTCGCAGGGCGTCCCGTGAAGCTCGCTCTTGCCACACGCGGCGCAGCGTCCGGTCAGCCGGACATTGGCAAGCTCGGCGAACTTTCGAAATTCTCAAACTTCAAATTTGAATAATCGGGCGGGTTTTCACCCGCTTCATCATCGACCATCAACAGGAGGACACAGAAATGGCAAAGAACAGTTTCCACGGCGGCGGATACGGCAACATGAACCAGGCATCCATGATGAAACAGGCCCAGAAAATGCAGCAGGATCTTCTGAAAATGCAGGAAGATCTGGAGGTCCAGACTTACACGGCCTCCGCCGGCGGCGGCGCCGTCAGCGCTACGGTCAGCGGCAAGCACGCCGTCACGGCCCTTACGATCTCGCCGGACGCGGTGGACCCCGACGACGTGGAAATGCTTCAGGACATGGTGATGGCCGCCGTGAACGAGGCCCTGCGCCAGTCGGACGAAGCTTCCTCGCAGTCCATGAGCCGTCTGACCGGCGGGCTGAACCTGCCCTTCTGAGCCGCGAATACCAGTCATATGATTTGTCGCAGGATATTTCGGTATCCTGCGGCTTTCTATTATGCAGCGCCGATGAGCATTGCGGTCAAATAAAATAGGGCGAGTCTCTCCCAATTTTTCTCTTGACAAACGCAAGCATTGTGATATCGTATTGATATCATGAATATATAACCATAGGAGGAACATCATGGAAAACCGTAAGGAAATCGAAGAGACCGTTCTCACCGGCAAAAAGAATGGCATGACCGTTCTGATTCTGTCCATCTTGCTGTACATAGCCGCCATCGCTCTGTGCATCGTCTCCGGCCTACTCATGGACGGCGGGCGCGCAGGCCTTGGGACGCTGCTGCTCATCGTCAGCATCCTGTGGCTGTGCGTAGGCTGGATTCCCTGGATGGGGCTGAAGGTCCTCAAACCCCAGGAGGCGCTGGTGCTGACCCTGTTCGGCAAGTATATCGGCACGCTCAAGGGGGAAGGATTTTATTATGTAAACCCATTCTGCGTGGGTGTGAATCCCACCGCCGGCAAGCCGGAACCCACCACAGCCAACGAAGGCGCGAAGTTCGCGGCCATTGCCGCCGGCTCAAACGCCGCCATGGCCGCCAAGGAAGCCCTCAATAAAAGGATCTCCCTGAAGGTCATGACACTCGACAACAACAAGCAGAAGATCAACGACAAGCTCGGCAACCCCATCGAGATCGGCATCGTGGTCATCTGGCGCGTGACGAACACCGCCAAGGCCGTCTTCAACGTAGACAATTACAAAGAATTCCTCTCCATCCAGGCCGACAGCGCCCTGCGAAACATCGTTCGCACCTACCCCTACGACGTGGCCTCGGACGTGGACACCGACGGAGACGGCATTTCCGACGAAAAGAGCCTGCGCGGCTCCAGCCAGGAAGTCGCCGAGCGCATCCGCGACGAGATTCAATCCAAGGTCAACGACGCGGGTCTGGAGATCCTGGAGGCGCGCATCACCTACCTCGCCTACGCGCCGGAGATCGCCGCCGCCATGCTTCAGCGCCAGCAGGCCAGCGCCATCATCGACGCCCGCAAGATGATCGTGGACGGAGCCGTGGGCATGGTGGAAATGGCCCTCGACCGTCTGAACAGGAACGCCGTCGTCAATCTGGACGAGGAGCGCAAGGCCGCCATGGTCTCGAACCTTCTCGTAGTGCTGTGCGGCAACCGCGACGCCCAGCCCGTGGTGAACTCAGGAAGCCTGTATTAATATGCCCGAGAAAACCGACAAAAAGCAATTACTGCTGCGCCTTTCCCCCAAGCTGTACGACGAGCTCGCCGCTTGGGCGGAGGACGACTTCCGCTCCGTGAACGGGCAGATCGAATTCCTTTTGTCGGAGTGCGTCAGGCAGCATAAAAAGAACGGGGGAGCCACGCCAAAATGAATGCCATAGAAATTCAGGGACTGACCAAACGCTTCGGGGCAAAGACCGCCGTGGACGGCCTTTTGTCTCGGTATACCCGAGGGCGAGCTGTTCGCTCTGCTGGGCGTCAACGGCGCGGGCAAGACGACGACCATCCGCATGCTCGCGGGCCTCGTGCCGCCGGACGGCGGCGACGCAAAACTCCTCGGCAAAAGCATCGTCGCCGAGCCGGGCGCGGCCAAGCGCTTCACCGCCGTATCCCCGCAGGAGACCGCCGTCGCCCCGAACCTCACCGTGCGGGAAAACCTGGAGCTGATGGCCGGCATCTATGGCTTTGACAAGGCATCCGCCCGCCGCAAGGCGGCCGAGCTCATGCCCCAGCTCGGTCTGGACGAAGTTCAGAAGCAGCGGGCCAAAACGCTCTCCGGCGGCTGGCAGCGAAGACTTTCCATCGCCATGGCGCTGATCGCGGAGCCGAAGATCCTGTTTCTCGACGAGCCGACCTTGGGCCTCGACGTTCTCGCGCGGCGGGAGCTGTGGGCCGTAGTAAAAAAGCTCAAGGGCCGCGTCACGATGATCCTGACCACGCACTATATGGAGGAGGCCGATGCCCTTTCAGACCGCATCGGCGTCATGTCCAAAGGCACTCTGAAGGCCGTGGGCACCGCCGCGGAACTGATCGCGCGCACGGGCGAGGCCAATTTCGAGGACGCCTTCGTCGCCCTTGCGAACGAGGGGAGGGAGCTGCTGTGAAAAAAGTCCACGTTTTTGCTGGCCGCACGCGCAAGGAACTGCTGCGCGACCCGCTCGACCTATTTTTCTGCCTCGTATTCCCGCTCGTTCTGCTGGTGATGTTCTCCCTATTCAAGATCCCGTCCGACGTGTACCGCATAGAGAATTTCGCCCCCGGCATCGTCATTTTCGCCTACTCGTTCGTGTCCATGTTCGGCGGCATGCTCATGGCCATCGACCGGGAGAGCTCGTTTTTCGCCCGGCTCGCCGCCTCGCCCATGACGGCGGCGGACTTCATCTTCGGCTACTCCCTGCCGCTGCTGCCCCTGAGCATCGTGCAGAGCATCCTGTTTTTCGCCGCGGCGGTCGCTCTCGGCATGTCACTGAGCTGGCATATTCTGCTCGCCCTGCTCGTAATGATCCCTGTGGCCCTTTTCTACATCGGCTTCGGCCTGCTGCTGGGCGCATGGCTGCGCCAAAAGCAGATCGGGGCTCTGTATTCCCTTTTTGTCACCCTATCCACCTGGCTGTCCGGCATGTGGTTTGACTTGTCTCTAGTCGGCAAATGGATGGAGGCCATCGGCAAGGCGCTGCCGTTTTATTACGCGGTGGACGCCGGACGCGCTGCCCTGAACGGTAATTATGTAAACCTTCCGCTCGACCTCGGCGTCGTGCTGCTGTACGCCGCCGCGCTGTACGTTCTCGCGGCTCTCATCTTTGGCAGGAGAATGAAAGGAAAATGAAAAAGTTCTGGATCTATATCCTCGTGGCCTTCGGCCTCGGCTGGCTTTTGCAGGGCGTCGGGATGCTGCTGGGCGGCTATGCATACCAAGCTTCCCTGTCGCTTTGCATGTTCGCGCCGCTGTGCGGCGTTCTCGTCGCAAACGGAAGCCTGAAAACGTCCGTATGCGGCGTAAAGTGGAAGCTGCCCCTGAAAGGCAGGCTCCGCTTTTGGTTTGTCGGCCCTCTGGGGCCCGGCGGCCGTCACCGTCGCGGGGGCGGCGCTGTTCTTCCTCGTTCTGCCAGGCCGGTTCGACACGAGCCTTTCGGAGCTGAATCTGATGGCGGCGACCACCGGCACAAAGCTGCTGGGGCTTTCCGTCACGCCGGGGCTTCTTGCAGTCGTCACCCTACTTCAGGCCGTTACCTGGGGCCCGTTTTTCAATACGCTCTTCGCCGTGGGCGAGGAGACCGGCTGGCGGGGCTACATGACTCCCTTTCTGTGTGAAAAGCTGGGGCATAAATGGGGTCTTGTGGTCTCCGGCGCCATCTGGGGCGCATGGCACTGGCCGCTCATCTGCCTGACCGGGTATAACTTCGGCACCGGGTATTTCGGCGCACCGTTCACCGGCGCTCTCATGATGTGCGTCGCGTGCGCGGCGCTCGGCACCCTTCTGGCTTTCTTTTATGACAAAACGCAGAGCATCTGGGCTCCCGCTCTCTGCCACGGCGCGGTGAACGCTGTCGGGGGACTGGGAATTCTGTTTTTGCCGCTCGGCACTACGTCCTTTATTCTCGGCCCGTCCCCCTTCGGCCTTCTCGCGGGCATCCCCCTGTTCGCCCTCGCAGCCTGGGTGCTGTTCGGCAAAAAGAAAACGGAATAAACAAAGGCGCGGTGTGCCTGAATATATGGTGAATAGTATAATTTATCTTGTATAAGCCTTATATATAAAGGATTTTGGATATATTATAAATAATAAATTTATAATATATCTCGACAGAACAATTTATCCAGGTTACCACAGTTCCGTTTGGGTACCGGAAGCCTTCATCATGACTTTTTACGAAGGTCACAAATGCTTCCCACATTTCAACATTCCGTGGGAGATCTTGAGGCTGTCGTGCGTGCGCGTACAGTAGGTCCCGTGGCCCATGGGGATCAGCTCGTTCGGATCGTAGTTCTGCAGGTAGGTCAGCAGATCCATCTCCCGCGCTTTTGCGATTTGTTCTTTGTCGTAATAGGGCATGATGTACACCTCCAGGTAAAAAAATTCCCCGGTTGAATAACCGGGGATAACAAAAGCCTGCTTCCGGTTAGAAAGCAGGCTGATTAGCTTATTTGTATTCAGCTATCGCGATCTCTCTTCATGAGGCATAAAATTTTGCAGCGGTGATTCCCCACCATCCCGGCGGCTTTCGTCCAGGGAAAGCGCGTAAAAAAGGCCTTTACGCTTTGTCCGGGCGCGTGAATACCTGGTTGCTAGCCAAAAAAAGAACCTCTAGGACGCACCTGACGCTCCTAGGGGTTCTTTTTCGTTGTTTTTCTTTTTTGGGACGCGGGGGGAGGTGATATGTTTTTCAGGCGGGTTATCCGCTCATTTTAAACAGGAGAGTATCCGGCAGCTACAGACCAAGAATGGAACTCACATTGTCGTAGAATTGTTGACTGTCTACTATATCATAAAGAAACGATCCCTTGATAACGTAACAGACCTCTCCCAAATAAATATAGAAGACACCGTCCAACTCCGTGTTGAGGGCTATCGAATATTCCTCTCTACATGGTGTCTGATAAGGCCTTCCTTGTCTGATTCTCATTACCCTGACCATGGTGCAGGAAACAAGATATTTTTCCAGTTGCTCCGCTTGAGCACCTTCGATGTTGATGCCGGTGCTGGTGTTTGTATCACTCTCTGATGATGAGGGAATAGCTTTTATCGCATTGATACCTATTACTTTATCTGCGGCAGATACGACTGGAACAGGCTCTGAGTTCAGATGATTGTAGTATATTGCGGCTAAAACCAAAAGCACACAAACAATGGCCGCAAGAACTATTATCCGCCACTTTTTTTTTGCTTCTATTGTGAAACAACTCCTTTAAAGGTATTCTCAACAACAAAGAGTCGTAGAGAGAAGGGTAACACAGACTTGGCTATCCGCAGTTGAGTACGTGTGTTGTACAATCCACTCGCAAGATGCATTATATCTTTCTGTATAATATACCTTGTTTACTATATCTTTATATTGATATTCATCTCCGCTCACGGCCGCATATACCTGCGTTGTAGCTAAAGTGTCAAGCCATACTTTATCACTACTTAAACTATTACAATCACCGTCTAATCGTGTCGTAAGTTTCCATATTTTGTCATACGATAACGCAACGTGCGCATAATCTCCAGTTGATCCATAAGACACAGGGCCAACGATGGTTTCATATAAATTGAACAGGCTTGTAGCGAGAACATAAGTTCCCCAACACATCGTAATATCCAATCCTTTACAAGTCAACCTTTTATTTATATATTTGGAATAATATATTTTTAGTTTATCACTCCCCATGCAGGCGCGTGAATTAACATTTTGCCGTTTCTTGCGACGCGCCAGTCAAAAAGATTCCGATATATTTACCTTAAATAGGCCAAATAGTCAATCAAAAAAAGATGCTATATCGCTAGATATGGCATCTTTTTAGATGGATATATTATATTATTTTTACCTTATATAAGGTTTCACCGCGCCTTTTCCGTATCGAAGCCTTCCCATCCGGGAGGGTTTTTTTCTTCCTCGTACATGTTCACTTTTTCAGCATAATGAAGAAGCATATCAGTATAAGAAAGCTGCTCATCAGAATTGCTTTCTCGCTCCACAGCCCGATGCCGATGCTTCCAACAACGGCGCCGGCTGCGAACATGACGATGATAAGCAGATACAGCAAACCCTTGTATAGATCTTTCGTGTCTTTCGTAAAGCAGCAGTCGCTGATGCTGTGGGTCGCGGACCTCAGATTTCCGATACACATGGTCGTCGCCATGTTGTTCCCCTGGATTTTCTGGAACGTCTCGACCTGCATCCCGCAGGAAAACGAGATGAGGCTGTTCGCGAGTAAATTCAGGCTCTGCGGCAGAAAAGCGGCGGGGACCATGATGAGGGCTTCCACCAGAACGACAACCTGCCGCCAGTGCAGCCGCGACTGTCCGTTCCAATTCGAACGACGTTGGAAAGCGCGATCCCTGCGATAAAAGCCGCGACCGGACAAACGTAGCGCAGGCACTCGCCCCATTGTCCCTGCGACAGGCTGATCCCCAGAAGCAGAATGTTGCCCGTTTGAGCATTGGCAAACACATGGCCCCTGCCGATATAGGAATAGGCGTCCATCATGCCGCCGGACAGGGCAAGCAAAATGCCGACCGGCAGCGATTCGGACATCTGCGGATTTTCTTTATACATAGAGATCTCCGGATTCGTTTTTTCTTAGTCTTTACCGAACCGCGGATTCAATGGATAACCGATTGTTCCGAGTAACCTTCAAACAGGACGGTTTGCTCCAGCGGTTTTCTTTCGGTATCGTGGCGCTCGGGGCTCAAAAAGCCGCCGCTCGGATACCCGAAAAGCAGCAGAGCCGTCGGCTGTATGTACGCGGGAATGGAAAATTCCTTTTGAACGACAGCGGGATCGAACAATCCGACCATCACGCTGCCGATCCCGCGCTCCCGTGCGGCCAGCATCATATGGTCGCAAACGATGCCGATGTCCAAATCCCCGGAGCATTTTCCGTCATACGGCCGTATCAGCTCATTTCTCCGGTCCCGGCACACGATCATAACGCAAGGGGAATCGAACGTCTTGTACGCTTTTTGGACTTTCAGAAGATTGTCCGGCTCACGCACGACGATAATCCGCTGCGGCTGCCGGTTGCATGCCGTCGGTGCGACGCGGCCCGCCGCCAAAATGTAATTTAAGTCCTCATCCAGGACCTTCCGGCCGCTGAAACCTCTCGTTGTGCAGCGGGCCTTTGCCAATTCCAAAAAACTCAAACTTGAATCCTTCCTGTTAAATCAACTGGTATTGCAGCCCGTGGCGGGTGCAGTACCACACCAGCATCCCATGGCTGAAGCGCGGGATGCGCACCTGCAGGTCCCATTCGGGATACTGCTTGCGCAGCATAATGCTGTCCCCCGTGAGCAGCGCGACGAAAGAGATGTAGTGTTCTCTCGTCATTTCGTGGTCCGTGGAAATGAAATATTCGTCCTCCACCTCTTCCACCGACAGCTTTTCCGCGTCCTCCGCCTTGCGGGGCGTGAGCGGCTGCAGTTTTTTGCCGCAGCAGGACACGGCGGCGTCCGCCGTCGCGGTCAGCAGATTCCCGCAGTTGGGGCAGACGTAAAATTTCAGTTTTTTCATATTGCCTCCTACCAAGTCGTTGGCGTCCAGTTCGCCTAAGAGCAATTTCTCCAGGTCGACGCCAAGGATTTCCGATAATTCAGAAAGCAAAGACACATCCGGGCAGCCGAATCCGCGTTCCCATTTGGATACCGCCTTATCGCTGATATTCATGCGGTCGGCCAGCTGCTTCTGCGTCAGGCCCTGCTCTTTTCGCAGGGTATAGATCAGTTTCCCGATCTTCGCGCAATCCATGTGTTTTCACCTCCCGACGCAAAGTTTAGCAGGCTGCAAAAGAAAATCCAATCAACGCTCCGTAGAGTTCGGCTCCGGGTCAGGCTCCCATTGCGCCGCTGTTCACGAGAAACATGATGATAAATATGAGAATTCCCACGAGCGAGGTCCAAAGGCTCTTATCGCTGCCGCCGTCTGTTTTTTTATCCAGCAGATAATTGAGCGCGAAGCCACCGCTGATCAGGGTGGGAATCGCGAGGGCCGGAAGCTTCGGCATGGTTTTTCCCGCTGCGCCGGACAAGGTAATTTTTACCACCAGCGTGTCCGGCAGATAAACGACTCCCACAGCCGCAAGCAGTACGGCGGCGGCGATCACCACGATTGCAAGGATTTTCTTTCCCTTCGGTTTCATAGTCTCTACACCTCACTATTGAATTTCCCGTACATCTTAAAAAAATACCGCCTTGACGACAAGCCAGAGGATAAGAAGCCACACCAAGACAGCCGGGATAGCGTAATACCACCTTTTCGGCTTTCCTTTCCCCCAGAGAGACCGCGCCTTTTCTCGGCAGTCGGACATCACGCCGTCGGGAATCAGCGAGACCGTCCATGCGATCAGCGCCGGAAGAATGATCAAATCGTCCAGATACCCGAAAACGGGAATGAAGTCCGGTATCAGGTCGATCGGCGAAAGGGCGTAGCATACCGTGATCCCCGCGAGGATCTTTGCCGATACCGGCGTCTTTCTTTCCTTCAGCGCAAAAAAGACCGCCGGTAGTTCCACTTGTAGTTTCTGAGCCCGTTCCCGAAGTTTCATCTGGCGCAGCGTCACAATATTTTTCCGAACACCCGGAGCTGCGACGGCTCCGGGATTTTGATATCCGAATAGGCCGGGTTCAGGGAATGCAGCGCAACGCCTTCGGCCCGGTCGCGCAGGACCTTGATGTACGCGCTGCCCTCCCACGAAAACAGGCCCGGCTCGCCGTCCAAAAGCGTCTGCTGCCGGCGGACGTACACCGTCTGCCCGTCGTGATAGCGCGGTTCCATGCTGTCGCCGGCCACGCGCACGGCGAAATCCGCGCCCTCCGGCGCGTCCGGAGCGTCCGCCCACTCGAAATCGCCGTCGTCCAAAAACTGGCCGGGCCCGGCGGACGCCGCGACGGTATACAGCCGCAGCCTTCGGCGCGGCTCCTCGGCCTGCGCTTCATACAGTCCGCTGCGGCGCAAAAGCTCCGCGTATTCCCCGAGCTTTCGCCGCCCGGCGGCGTCGAGTCCCCGCCAAACGCCGGCGCCCATGAACTCGCCGGATACGTCCGACACCTCCAGCAGCCGGCACGCCAGCAAAAACTGCCGCGCCGAGGGCAGGGTCGCGCCGTTCTCCCATTTGGAGAGCGCCTTGTCGGAAACGGGCTCGCCCAGCACCGTCAATCCGGCTGCCAGTTCCTTTTGGGACAGCCCCTTTGCCTTGCGCAGAGCCGCGATTTTTGGACCGATGTCGTCATACATAGCGGTTCACCATTCCTTTGACCACAGTATAAGGGAATGCAGGTAGAAAATCAAGTATATCTCTCATTTGGAGAGTATTTCTGTTTACTTCTCCAATCCGAGACATATAATAGGGGCATGGAACGAGTCGTATTACATTCGGATATCAACTGCTGCTTCGTGTCCGTCGAGCTCATCGACCGGCCCGAGCTCGAGGGACTGCCGGTCGCGGTGGGCGGGGACGAGGAAAAACGCCACGGCATCATTCTCGCCAAAAGCGAAGCAGCCAAGCGCGCCGGGGTCAAAACCGGCATGGCGCTCTGGCAGGCCCGGAGCGTGTGCCCCGGCCTTATCATCCTTTCGCCGCACTACGACAAATACATCGAATTTTCTCACGCGGCCCAGAAACTGTATTCGGAATTTACCGACCTGCGGGAGCCCTTCGGCATCGACGAGAGCTGGCTCGACATCACCGGCTGCGCCGCCCACCGGGACGGCCCGCTCGCGGCGGAGGAGATCCGCCGCCGCATGAAAAAGGATCTGGGCGTCACGGTGAGCGTGGGCGTCAGCTGGAACAAGGTCTTCGCCAAGTTCGGCTCGGACTATAAAAAGCCGAATGCGGTGACCGTCGTGGACCGGGACAACTACAAACAGCTCGTCTGGCCGCGGCCGGTGTCGGACTTGCTGGGCGTTGGGACGGCCACCGCGCACACGCTGCGGGCCGTGGGCATCGCGACCATCGGGGAGCTTGCAAGCGCGCCGGGGTCAAAACCGGCATGGCGCTCTGGCAGGCCCGGAGCGTGTGCCCCGGCCTTATCATCCTTTCGCCGCACTACGA
>Ga0183099_1001825_pt1 | contig 11671 bp, 10 predicted proteins | sample Biomet1_FD_127788 | JGI IMG/M metagenome (GOLD analysis project Ga0183099, IMG submission 127788) | Microbial communities from bioreactor (seeded with anoxic lake sediment) at LBNL, California, USA - Biofuel metagenome 1 | ecosystem: Engineered > Bioreactor > Anaerobic > Unclassified ... | reverse complement strand
CGGCGGAGCACCGCTGCCGCCGCTTGTCGCCGAAAATACGATGACAATCGCAATGATGACACCAATAAGGCTTTCGCCGACAATCAGGCCAGAAGCAAACAGCACACCGCGGCGATTGCACTTTTCAACATCCGCTTCAACACGTCCCGGGCTGCGTTTTTCGGCCCGGCTGCGCATGTATTTATGAAGGAGGTATCCCATCACTGCCCCCATGACAAGCGGCATTTCAAGCGTCGGCGGCAAATAAATCCCCATGCCGACAGCAAGCGGTGGCAAACAGTATTTTGTCGTATTGCGTTTGAGCATCAAATCAACGATAATGATCACAATACCGACGCCAATCCCAAACAAAATATAGTTCCAGTCGAGGTTGTGACTGAATATCCCCTGGGCAATCGTTGTCATCAGCGTTGCCTGTGGAGCCGATAAAGCCTGGGCTTCGTCCATACCAATACGCGGCATAGCCCCAGCAAAACCATAGGCTTCATAAAGCAGATTTAATACCGGTGCAATCGCAAATGCTCCGGCGATACAGCCGAGCAATAATGCTACCTGCTGCTTCCAAGGCGTAGCTCCGACAAGATATCCCGTCTTCAGATCCTGCATATTGTCGTTTGATATTGCAGCGATACTGATGATAACACTTGTCATAAAAATAGCCAAGGCCGTAGCAAATTTTGTTCCCATTTCTGAGTCAAACAGACTAAAGGAAGTTCCGATTGCCAGCACAACCAGTGAAGAAATAATAATTCCCAAAATACCAATTCCCGACAACGGGCTGGCTGAAGTTCCAATCAACCCGGCCATATAGCCACAGGCTGCAGCCACAAAGAAACCCATGCACATCGCTACGACAACACCAATGATAACAAAGGTCCAAGCCTGCCCCGACGGCAGATTAGCATCAGCCACAAACGAATAAAAAGTTCCCAGTAAGCCAACGGCAATCAGTGCCAGCACAGCCAGCTGCGATTTCGGCGACATATCCGTGTCCATGCGATGCAACGTGCCTTTAGCCCCGGCACTCATGCCTTTTATCGAAACAATCATTCCATCGATAATCGGCTTTGCTAACGTCAAAAGCGTCCATATAGCGGCAATACCGATAGCACCGGCACCAATCAATCGAACCTTCTGGGCCCAGATTGTAGAGGCAAATTTTGCCACCGACTGTCCTTCAGCCGGAGAAAACACCGTAGTAAGATAAGGAACAAATACACCCCAGGCCAACAGTAAGCCTGTCAGCATAGCCAGCCCACTGGCAATCCCGATCAAATAACCAGCTCCGAGCAGAGCAGAGGAAAAGCCAATCGGCAACCGTGAAACAGCTTTGCCAAACGTAAACCAATAGCTGACACTGTCAGAAAAAATCTGGAAGCCACTGGCACACAGACTGACCAATCCAGCTAAAAAGCCGCCCGATAAAATATCCTTCATACCATTTTCCGTATCCTTATCGTGAGCACTGCTACCCACCTTCAGAATTTCAGCCGCCGCTAGGCCTTCCGGATAAGGCAGGTCACTGTTTACAACCATAACCCGGCGCAACGGAATCGTGAATAAAACCCCGAGACTGCCGCCGCAGGCACAAATCATCAGTGTTTGCCAGAAAGGGAATCCCTGCCAATAGCCAAGCATCAGCAGCCCCGGAATAATAAAAATAACTGCGGAAAGCGTCCCGGCTGCCGACGCCTGCGTCTGCACCATATTGTTTTCCAGTACATTTGAATCCTTAAACATTTTCAGCACAGCCATCGAAATAACCGCCGCTGGAATTGAGGACGAAAAAGTAAGTCCGACTTTTAGTCCGAGGTAGACATTCGAAGCCGTAAAAATCACGGTAATGATCATACCAAGCAACATACCGCGTAATGTAAGTTCCGGCCAGTGCATATCATGGCTTGTAAAATCTTCTTGTTTCATCATAATCTCCTTTTCGTGTAAATATGTATTTAGCCCGCTATTGAAAATTGTTATTTCCCTTATCACCTGCCTCAGTTTAATTTGCTTATTTATTGAATTTTCAACAAATAAGCATTAAAAGAGCATTACCCTTATCGCACCTGTCGATATAGAGCAACGCTGCCCAAAATCAAATACAATTTTCTAAACTTAAACTATATGTTATACATTTACCAATATTTTGTCAAGTATTTTCTTACCATTTGTCTTCCTCTCAAGGACATTATCGATAATATAATCCGTTCCATATGTACACATAGCAAGTTTCATTCTTTCCCGCCCACCAATAAATTACAACTTTACATATATTTTTCCGTCACCCACAAACATATTGTTCATTATCGCTTTTTTTGTTTATCCCCAAAGAATTTTTAAATTTTCCACTGTGCGCTCATCATGAACACTCTGTAGACATTGTTCTCTTCCAGCATCCAAAATATAATCGACTACAACATCCATCCCCTAAGTACATACGCGTCATCACAAAGGATGTTATCTAGAGGCATACCCACACAAATAAAAAAAGCCGCTCCAAGCGGCTTCCATTTTATCTATATCAATATCTCCATAAATGGTATTGTCAATTAAGCATCTTGCCGTTAGGGATCCCCTCCAACAGCCGCTCATATTCTTCTACCGGCATTGGCTTAGCATAATAATAGCCTTGTGCCTGCCGACAGCCAAGGTCCCGCAAAAAACTGGCTTGCGATGTATTTTCAACGCCTTCAGCCATAATGACCAGCCCCAGCTGTTCTGCCGTTCGCATAAACGCCCGCAGGCTGACATCGCCCTCGTAGGAAGATGCATATGTTTTTAAAAAGTATAAATCGATCTTTAAGATATCCACCAGCACATCCTTGATCATCTCTAATGATGTATAGCCGCTGCCAAAATCATCGAGTAAGATTCTAAAGCCACACGATTTCAGCTCTTTTGTCACCTCTATAATTTGGCAAGGATTTTCGGCATAAGCATTTTCCGTGATTTCCAATTGGAGCTGGGCTGGTTCGAGATTGTATTTTTCCACCAGATCTAATAATATATCGCATAAATCCGTCCGGTACAAATCCAGCCGGGAGATATTAACTGCCAGCGGACCCGAATTCAATCCGGCATCAGCCCATTTTTTGAGCAAGCGGCAGGCCGCCTCCCACAAATACTCATCGAGCTTAACAATAAATCCGGTTCGCTCAAAGACCGGCAGAAATACCTCCGGCCCAATCAGGCCCTTGACCGGGTGATCCCAGCGTACAAGAGCTTCCGCCCCTATAATATTTTCTGTTTGCAGATCATACTGCGGCTGCAGATAAAGCTTAAACTGACCCTGTTCCAGGGCCTCGTTCATTTCCGCAAGAATTTCCTTTTCCTGCAGCATCGTCCGGCGCAAATTCCCCTGATACACATTATAGGACTGAAGATCTTTCCCCTTGATTTGTTTCACGGCCTGATCGGCACGATCACACATAAAACTTATAGAAAGCTCCCTATTCGTCACATAATAAAGACCAAACTTTATGACAACGTCATGCGCAGGCATTGCTCCCTGCATATGTATTTGCATGTTTTTGATAAAATCCATATGTGCACTGCCGCATGCCGGACAGCAGATAACGAAATCATCAGCATACATTCTTCCATAAACAAAATACTCTGCGCGAAAAGCTTCCAGTCCCTCGGCAATATACACCAGCAGGCGGTTGCCTTCGGCCTCGCCATACAGATCATTGATCAGCTTAAAATGTTCAATATCCATCCGCACCAGTACAAACTCTTCTGCTGCCTGCTCCTGTAGCAATTCCCTAACCTTGCGGCAAAAGGTATTTCGGTTATAGATTCCCGTGAGTTCATCAAACTCGAGTTTTCGCCTAAGCTCCCCCTGCAGCCGCAGAATCAGTTCATCCTTCGCCTTACTTTCCTGACGCAAAATCGCCAAAAGTTCCGCCGGATTCTCTGTATAATATTCAGGTTCCAATTTTTTTCCCTTTTTTTTCAGCGCTTCATAAACCGCCATACTCTTCTCCTTTTAATTCAGATAATAAGTTATGGGTTCTTTCAACTCCATAGAAGGGACATTCTTTATTAACCAGTTACTTTCCTGCCAACCATTGAAATCTTTTATTATACAATAAATACCATTTCTTCATTGAGCCTGGCTGCTCCATATTTTTTTGTAAGTAGTTTCTAGATCTTCCATATAAAGCCTGGCATTCATCAGCGGCGATGCTTCCATTCGTTCTCGCAGTTCTCCCCCGTGCAGCCGACCCAAAAGATCTGTATCCCCCGCCAACTCCACTGCTTTTTCAATATATTGGTCCTCGGTCTGAGCAATCCACTCGGCGTATCCGACATTTTCGAGTATGCTCACTCCAAACCGTGCCCCATGGCGCCCGCCCCTAAGCGTAATTACCGGCACTCCCATGTATAAAGCCTCACAGGTCGTTGCTCCGCCAACATAGGGAGTGGTATCAAGTGCAATATCCATTTCCCGATACTCACTCATATGCGTCACAGTAGCCGTCCTGAATTCCACCCGCATCAGATCAATACCAGCTGTCCCCAATCGCTGTAAAATATGCAGGCGGGCATACATGTTGCCAAAAGCAGCATTTTTTAAAATAAGTCGGGATTTCGGGACCAAACACATAATCCTGGCCCACAATCCAAGCACCTGATCGGTGACTTTCGCAAAATTATTAAAGCAACAAAAGGTAATATAGCCATTTTTCAGGCAAGGGGCCGGCCCGCACGTCGGCGCCTCCACCCGTTTTGTGTAGCACCAGTGCGTCTTGCTCAGGCGCAGAAGTTTTTCAGAAAAAAACCTGTCTGCTTCTCCCGGCGGATCGACGTAAGAATCCGTCAAAAAATAATCGACTGCCTTCAACCCCGTTGTATTAAAATACCCTATGCCGCAAATTTGAACCGGCGCCGGTTTATACGCCAATACCGGCAGGCAATTATTTGCCGTATGTCCGGCCAGCTCCACGAGGATGTCAATTTCATCTCGCTGTATCAGCTCCGCTGCTTTTCGCGGAGCGAGTTTTGATATATCCCGCCAAATTGTGCCGCTGCTCATCAGCTGGCGCGTACCGTCATCCTCCGGTCCCTTGCGGTAACAATAAACCTCAAAAGACTCCCGGTCATAGTTGTGCAACAACGGATAGGCAAAATATATCACAACATGCTGGCAAAAGTCCGGGGATATATAGCCGATACGCAGCTTTTCCCTCGGCGTACGTTTTCGCTTTGCCAGCGGCTCCAACGAATGAAAAAACGCATTGTATTTTTGGTGTTCGACTAACATTCGGGTATTATCAAATGCTGCATCATAATTCGTACACATCAGATAGCTGCTGTAATCGTACCAGCGCTGTTCATAACTAACTGCCGTCAGACCAGCTTTCAAGTAGGCCTGCTTGCACTGGGCAATATTTCCGAGCCGTACATGTCCCCCGGCCAATTCCCGCCAGGCACGGCTGACGATTTCATTTGCCGGCGGACGACCGCAAAGCGCTTCAGCATAATCTACCAGCTGCTGCAAAATTGCCAGCTGCTGCTGCAGCTGTTCCGTTTTTTTATAAAAATATGCCACGGTCAGATAGGCGGCAAAACATTTTGGATTTAATGCGATAACCACCCTCGCCAAATCCGCTGCGTCCTTATCCTTGCCAAGCGCAAGCTGGGCTACCGAAAGCAGGTACAGGACATCTGCCTGCTTGCCGCCCACGGCAAGCAGTTGCTGCAACTCTTCTACCGCCTTTTCCGGAACCGACTTTTCTATATGCTCAGCAGCGCTCCGAAGTATTTCTTCCCGGGCAATATCGCCTGCTGACAGGACAGAATTGCTTTTTTCACAACGATCCATTTCCATTTCAAACGACCCTTTTATCAAAATTTAATCCATTTCCTGTGACAAGTCCGAATCAGTAGCCAAGTTCCTCCAGCAGCGAAACAGAGGCGGCTACCAGCTCATAACAAACTGGGGCATGCCCTGGCTGTTCGCGTTTACGCCTCTGTCCTTCTGCTGTCGAAAGATCATAGCCAAGCAAATTTCGGCAGGTTATTCCCCCCTGACGCTGACAAAAAATATTGATAAACTCTTTCGTCTTTTCCCCGCACTGCTTTTTCGCCACTGCATCCAGCGTTCCACTGCCATATTTTAAGCCCACGACCATCACTCCACCGGACACGACTCCGCAAATTTCCCCGGACTGCACCCCGCCGCCCATCCCAGCGGCCAGCCGTAACGCTGTCTCAACGGACAAGCCGTATTTTTCGGCAAACGTTCCTACAACTGCCTGACAGCAGTTTGCCCCCTGATCAAAAAATGCTTTTGCTTTTTCTGTGTTTTTACTCATAATAACCCTCCTGAGCAGCCCTATCATTTCATCTTTTTTTGCTGCATAACAAATTTAACACATTATATCACACGATAAAAAATCGAGAAATCATAAAATTCCCTTTTATGTAATCTTATTTTTAATATGGTAATATTATTCATTTTTACTGCCAATATTATGTATTTTTGCCGACAGTAATAGGCATAAAAGGAAGAATAAGTTTGTGAAATAAGTATTTTATGAATTTTATAAAAATACCTATTGAAAAATTTCTTTTCCCGTTATAATCTGAAGAAAGATATCCCGTAGGGATCCTATTCTTGCCACATGCAGCGAAAGGAGGGCCGGCTCCAGCCATACATAATTTCTGTCAACAACACCTGTATAAAAAAACAGGCCAGCTACAGAAAACGGACTTTTAACGAATTTCATCTGTATCCCATCATCGGGCACAGAAAAATGCTGCCTGATTAAGAAAATGCAGCCATTCAGGCTGCGCAAAAAGGAGAACTTTTTATGGAACAAACTAAGACTGCGGAAGATATTTCTTTCCAGATGCTGTCCGCTATTGATGAAGCAAATTCGCTCTACCTGCAGGCGATGCAGTCAGCACGGCAAAGCAATTTCGACAAGGCCAGTACATTTTTGGATGCCGGCGATATTGCCTGGGATAAGGCCCGCGATGGTCATACCCGGCTGCTGCATCTGAAAGCCGACGGCGAATTTGACCGGGTGGATTTCTTTGCCCTCCATGCCGAAGACAGACTTACCTGCGGCGAAACCTACAAATTAATGGCCCACGAAAGCATTTATGTATATCGCGCTATCGCGGCAATTTCATGACAAACAAAAAGCTGTCGCACGTTCTTTTGACGTGCGACAGCTTTTTTTATATTGGTCACCAGACAACCCGACTCAGCTTCGAGTCGGTGCTAAAATCTGCAAAATCGACAATTCCGGATGTTTCGCCAGATCGATGATTTCATTTTCACCGACCCGCACCACCGGCAATGTATAGCTGCTGCGATTAAAAAAAATGATCTCTGCCTTCCGTCCATCCGATAATACAATCCGGTTGAGCAAAAGGCTGTCCTTAATCCGAGCAATAAACTGCTGGCAGATCCCCGTATCAAATTTCCCGTACATTTCCTGGGTCAGCTGATCGAGGACAGGAAATGGATTGGAACCACGCAGGCTGTACGCCGAATTATGAAATATATCGGCCACCGCAATCACCTTGGCATACGGATGAATGGCTTCACCTTTCGATCCTTTGGGGACCCCACTGCCATTGACCCGCTCCCGATGCTGGATAATCCCTAAAATAACTTCAGCCGGCACTCCCACAGCCGTTTTTAATAAGCCAGCCGTTTCAGCAAGGTGGAGCTGACGCTTTGAATCGCTGGTAACGAGATCCCCGATATCATGCAGCAGGCTGGCCAAAGCCACCCCAACGATATCCTTCTCTTCCCATTTCAGCTGCCGGGCAATAATGCTCGAAAAATACGCCACCATCACCGCATGTCGTGAGATCACATCCGCTATCTGCTCGTCTTCCGCCAGCAGATAATTCATCATCTCAAGGCCGTTGCTGTCAATCGAGGAATAGATGCCGCCGGCGGTATTTTTTAGATGCGCGACCGGTATAATCCGCTGCTGACGGATTATGTCAAACGACTGCACGGTATTGGTCACAATCCCATCATACTGCTGGGCAAACATAGCGTATTCTTTCGACATAGTATATTCCACGTCACCAGCACCCATCATTTCCTGCTCCGCTGAAATCGGCTCCACTGCAGCCGGTTCTGCCCCGGGCAGCATATCAACAAAAACGTTTTTTATATCCCAGGTGTTAAGCAAGGAAATATGCCTTGCCGTCAATTCAATATCCTTGCCAAGAAGAACTTTTCCCGACATAGACAGCACTGCATCCGAAAGAATGTCCCCCGGAACAAGCTGTTCCACTGCAACCATTTTTGCCATACCCGATTCCCCTCCACTTTACCCAAACACCAAACCAGCAGACACTCTTCCGTACCCACCGTTATTTCATCCAGGTTCCTGCCAACATGATATAATTACGCACAATAACATGTACTTTATACTTTATCATGCAGCGCGGCAGAAAATAATGACCTTTCGTCCTATCCGGCAGGGGTCAGATAGCATATTTTTTATTCCGTCGCCCCTTCAGCCGCTGTTGTCAGCGCAGGCGGCAAATAAAATGACGTCGCAGCAAAAATACCGACAAACCCATTGCCATGCCCTCTGCCAGCGGGACCGCCAGCCAAATGCCGTTGATGCCGAGCAACAGCGGCAATACAAAGACACCTGCTCCGACGCCTAAAATCCCTTTGCTGAGGGCGATACAGACCGCATGATTTGCCTGTCCGATTGCTGTAAAATACCCGGAGGCGACAATATTAAAGCCATTGAGCAAAAACGCAGCCGCATACAACTGTGCCCCATAGGCCGCAAATTCAAGAACACGTTCATTGCCTGCCGGCAGGAACAGCGTGATTAAATCACGGCTGTAAAACACCATTCCCAAAAACAAAACTGCCCCAATACCAAAGGCTGCCACCGCACCAAATTTAAATATTTTTTTGACCCGGGTAAACTGACGACTGCCATAATTATAGCTGACAATCGCACCGATTCCATCCGCCAGTCCGATCAGCAGATTGTTGCAGCCAAAAGCCAGATAGCTGATCACCGTAAAGGCTGCCACCCCGCTGTCGCCGACATAACGCATCAGAACAAAATTGAACAAAAATGTGGTCACGCCCGTACCGGCTTCGTTTAGGCCTTCCGATGAACCCGTATAAAAGATATGCCCACCAAGCCGCAGGTTAAATGTCCCCCCCAAAAACCGCCGACGGTTTTGCCTCTGAAAAAATGGCAGCAGTGCCAAAAACAAAGGCAGTAGCATAGGCAATGCCCGTTGCCAGCGCCGCCCCCTTGATCCCCATGGAAAGTTGGGCAATCAGCAGCCAAGTTAAAAAACATATGACAGCAAACAGCGGTTACCAGCACCCCCATGGCATAGACCGGCAGGCCGATGGTCTTTAAAACATAGTCCAGCACCATCATCAGGGCCAGGCAGGGCAAAAAAATCCCCACATACCGGATATAGACAGCCGTCTGGGCAATAATTGCTTCATTTGCCCCCAGCACGCGGGCAATGAAGTGCGGAAAAATAGCCGCTGCCATTGCAAACCCAGCAGCCGCAAGGCCGACTAGAAGCAGTGATGTTTTAAATACATCCTTTGCCTGCTGAGAATTTCCGCCTCCCAGGGCCCGGCCGATCATGCTCTGCGCTCCCAATCCGGCCATAACGCAGACCGCCAGCATCAGACTGGTAAAGGGCATGGCAATATTCACACTGGCGAGCCCGCTGACACCAACATAATTACCGACAAAAAAACCATCGACAATTGTATTTAATGCCAAAAACAACATGGCGGCAACGCCCGGTATACTGTATCGCCAAAACAGCACACCTATTTTTTCTGTACCTAAAATGCTTTCTTTCATCTTTATCACCTAAAAAAAGCATAAACCATGGAGCGGCTCTAATGTCAAGTCGAGGCCAACGGCAGCCAAATTTCATAATAATCAAAGCCATCCTTATGCACACTCGCCAGATAGCGTCCAATGCCAGGGCCTGACTGTCGCGCGCCTTGTGCCCGCAGCCAGGCCGCAGCTTTTTCCAGTACTGCATCGCCAGCTGTCTGATAATCTGTTTGCAGCACGGTATAAAGATATCTGCCTGGTGCCACCGGACAAAAAGCCGCCTGTTCCTCCGTTGGAAAACCCGCGATCACCGCCGGGGAAAAACTGATACCAAAACGCGCCCGTTCAAACGCGTGCGCATACGCCTTCATTTCTGGCAGCAAGAGCATATAATCTATATCCTCCATCCAGGTTCTATCATTTGCCTTATAACGCCGGATCACATCAATCATATCTTCTGCCTGGTTATCCGCTCCACCCGTTTTTTCGAAGCGAGCTTTAAATGAAGGTTCCGTAACAATAGAAAATTCCCCCAGTTTCTCTTCACAAAGTGCATACCGCCGGGAAATTTTTGTCAGCAGCTCGTCCAGCTGCTGCAGCTCAGCAATTTTTTGCTCAACCAGCAATTGTTTTTTCTGCAAAACATCCTTCATGCCGCTGATTCCCATCGTCTGCAGCATCAATCCAATATCCCGCACAGGAACCTCCATCCGCCGGTAAAATAAAATATCCATCAGCACCAACAGATCATCATAGGAATACCGCCGGTAATTATTTTCCTGCTGCCGCGAAGCCGCAAGCAATCCTTCGCGCTCATAGTACCGCAAGGCATCCGCTGAAACATCAAACAATTTTGCCATTTCTCCAATTGTCCACTTTTTTTCCACTGGCCTTCCTCCCGTATTGACGCCGTCATTTTCTAACAGTATACCATTTCCCTGGCAGGATCTGTGCAAAGCAATCTAGTTAAACCACACATTTTCTTTCTGTAGCACCCAAAAATAAAAGAGGAGCACTTTCTCCGTGAAAAGAGAACGTGCTCCCTCGTTATTTTTATATCCCGAGTTCAGCCTTGTGTTCGCGCATGCCATCGATGCAGCACTGCATGACAACGTCTGGCGTAAGCCCTAAGAGCTCAAAGCCTGAGGCTATGACCTCCCGGCTGCATTTAGCAGCAAAGCGCTTATCCTTAAATTTTTTCTTGAGGCTCTTAAGATCCATATCCGCTATGCCCGACGGACGCATAAGTGCGCTGGCCATGACAATGCCGGTAAGCTCATCCACCGTAAACAGACTTTTTTCCATATTACTCAGCGGCGGGACCTCCTGCGTGCAAAGCCCATAACCATGGGAAATAATCGCCCGGATATCTTCTTCCGCGACGGCCTCATCAGCCAGAAGCTCACGCACATGCTGGCAGTGCTCCTTGGGAAATTTTTCGTAATCCACATCGTGCAGATATCCGACTGCTTCCCAGTGTTCTTTTTCTTCCCCAAAATAAAGTGCCATCGCCCCCATGGCTGCACTTACTGATTTCGCATGCAGTATAAGATGCTCCTGCGAAACATGCTTACCCAGTATTGCAGCTGCCTTAGCCTTTGTTAAATTCCGTCATAGCCTTGCCTCCCCGCCCGATATTAAATAAACAAAATTTGGAAACCTAGGCAAAGTATAGCACGCCCTTAGCCAAAAATAAAGTCAGCCGGTCATAAGAGCTGGCGCCTGCGACAGCTCAGGCAGGAGCTGCCGGCTGGCACCGACATATTCATGCAGTATAAGATGCTCCTGCGAAACATGCTTACCCAGTATTGCAGCTGCCTTAGCCTTTGTTAAATTCCGTCATAGCCTTGCCT
>Ga0183099_1001824_pt1 | contig 11671 bp, 8 predicted proteins | sample Biomet1_FD_127788 | JGI IMG/M metagenome (GOLD analysis project Ga0183099, IMG submission 127788) | Microbial communities from bioreactor (seeded with anoxic lake sediment) at LBNL, California, USA - Biofuel metagenome 1 | ecosystem: Engineered > Bioreactor > Anaerobic > Unclassified ... | reverse complement strand
GGTCCGAACTCGCCTCCACCAAACCCACGATGGTGTGCAGGGCCTGGCCGGACTGCTCGGCCAGGGAGGTGGCCTGCTGGATGGTCGAAACGGAGTGGTCCACGCTCTCGATGCTCTTGCGCGTGCCGTCCTGAATGCCGCGTATGGCCTGGCCCACCTCCTTGGTGGCGGTCATGGTCTTCTCGGCCAGCTTGCGCACTTCGTCGGCCACCACGGCAAAGCCTCGTCCGGCGTCGCCCGCGCGCGCGGCCTCGATGGCGGCGTTCAAGGCCAGCAGGTTGGTCTGGTCGGCAATGTCGGTAATGACGGAAAGGATGTTGCCGATGCCGTCGGCCTGGCGGCCAAGGGACGACATGTCCTGCTTCAGCTCCTCGCTGGTCTTCTGCACCAGGGTAATGCCGGTGACGGCCTGGGCCACCACCTGCGCGCCCTGAGCGGCGTTCTTCCGGGCGGATTCGCTGGTCTCGGCCGCGCGCCCGGCGTTTTGCGCCACCTCAAGCACGGTGGCGTTCATCTCCTCCATGGCCGTGGCGGTCTCGGTGACGCGCTGGGACTGGTCCTCCGTGCCGCGGCGCGACTGTTCGATCTGCGAGGCCAGGTCCTCGGCCGCGGAGGAAACCACGCCCACGACCTGCTCCAGCTTGCCCGCGGCCTGAAGCAAGCCCTCGCGCTTGGCCTGGGCGGCCTGCTTCAGGGCGTCCTCGGCCACGGCCGTGGCGCGCCGGGCTTCCTCGGCCAGGCGCGAGGCTTCCTCACTCTTCTGGTCGCTTTCAAGGATCATCTGCTTCAGCTTGTCCACCATGTGGCGCAGGGTTTCGGCCAGGGTGCCTATCTCGTCGGCGCGGTGCACGTCGAGCTGCTCGTCCAGGTCGCCCTCGGCCACCTTGGTGGCGAAGTCCGCCGTGCGCTTGAGCGGCGTGGCCAACGTGCGGGCGAACCACAGCCCCAGCCCGCCCATGATGGCGCAGATGACCACCGCGCCCAAGGACATGGACCAGTTGATGCCGCTTTTTGTGTGTTCAATGATCTTGCGCTCCTTGCCGATGAAGAACATGCCCTCGGTCTTGCCGTTCACGTCCTTCAGCGGCCAGTAGGCGGTCTCAAAGGGCTTGCCCAATATGACGTTGCTGGCGTGGAACGCTTCGCCCTTCTTCAGCACGGCCTCAAGCACGGCCGGGTTGTCCATCTTGGTGCCCACGGCGCGCTTGCCGTCGTTCAGCACCGTGGTCGAAACGCGGGTGTCCTGGTCGAAGATGGTCACCTCCATGCCGGTCAGGTCCTTGATGCCGTCCACGAACTTTTCGCCGGTGAGGCTGTTGCCCACGGCGATGGCGCCCACGATTTCTCCGTTCGCCTTGATGGGCTGCGCGCCGCGCACGCCGAACTTGACCACGTTGCCGCGCTCGATGCCGACCACGGGCTTGTCCTTCAGGGCGCTGGCCAGGCTGATGAGGTTCAACCCGGAATCGCCGGCCTTGTTGTCGTGGGCGCGCACAAGGATGATGCCCTTCGCGTCGGACACCAGAATGGAGTCCACCTGATTAATTTCCAGCTCCGGCTTGAGCAGGGCCTTGAGGGCCTTGGCGTCGCCCTTGCTCGTGGCCTCGATGACGGCGGGATTGTGCGAAAGCGAGGTGGCCAGTTGGAACAGATCGGTTTTCTGCGCCTCCACCTGCTTCTCCACCACTCCCTGAAACAGGGTGATATTGTCACGGGCTTCGGCATCGAAGCCTTTGCTCACGAAATAATTGGCCACGAGAAACATGCCAAGCGCAGTGGCCAAAACCGCCACAACGACCATGGAGGTGACTTTCACAAAAATATTCAGTTTCATTGGTTCTCCTGCACACGTTGTCATGAGACTTGCTGTTGGGGGAGTCCTGACCGTTCTACGTATGTTATCGGAACAAAATTGTTACAGCAACAGGGACGTGCACAACAAATAGTATGATAGCCCGGAAGCTTGGCTACGCATCCAGGCTTTCGCCTGCGCGCAGAGGAAGGCGGCGGGCACAATCCGCCACTTCGGGTTCCGCAGCCACGACAGCATGAAGAGCCTGATGCAGACCGCGGCCAAGCAGGGCGGCCCGGCAACAGGAGCGACGTCAGCATGGCTTGTGCACACCAGGAGATGCGCAAAGCCCGCAGCGTGCCGAAAAGACGGCGACAGAAAGTGAAGGGTGCAGGAGGAACGCCGTGCAGGGGCCGAACCGGAAGAAGCGGCCTGGCGCTTCGCCGCGGCGGAAAGGCCCGCTCGGGCAGCCCGGCTTCAGAGCAGGCGCGGCCGGGTCCAGCGGTCGATGAAGACGCGGGTCTCGAACTTGCGCGCCGCGCCGCCGGCGGTCATGGAGCGCACGGTGCCGAACACGGCGCGTTCCGGCCAGGGCCGGTCGTGCACGCCGCCGATGCTCCAGGCGGCCCCGGCGTAGCCGTTCACGTCCCGGCCGTCGAGGGAGAGGGTGTCGTTCAGATGCAGCACCCGGGCGAGGGCCGTGGCCGCGTCCGGCGACCAGAGCAGAATCTGCTTGGCCCAATACATGCGCAGCCAGCCGTGCATGTGCCCGGTGGCGAGCAGCTGCCGCTGGGCCGCGTTCCACAGGGGGTCGGGCGTCTCGCCCGCGTCCAACTGGTCGTCGGTCACCAGATAGGGCCGCACGTCGGCCTCGTGCTTGGCCAGGGTGGCCCGCGCCCAGGCCGGAAACGCCTCCATGGTGTCGTAATGGGGCGTGTGCAGGCAGAAGTTCTCGGCCAGTTCGCGCCGCACGATGAGCTGTTCGAGGAAGGCCTCCCGCGCTTCGCCGGGGATCTTCGCCTCGGCCAGCACGCGCAGGGCAATGCGCTGGGCCGAAATCTGCCCGAAGTGCAGATAGGGCGAGAGCAACGACGCGGCGGGCTCCACGGGCGTGTTGCGGTCATCGGCGTAGCGCGGCAGACCGCTGGCCAGAAAGCGGTCCAGGGCGGCCAGGGCAGCGCCCTCGCCCGGGGGAAAATGCTCTGGCGGCGGGCCGAACTCGACCAGAAGCGCGGGCCAGTCCGTTGCGGGCAGCGCCGCAGTCCATGGCCTGGTCTGGGGAGCGACGGCCGGAAAGGTGTCGAGAAATTCCGGCAGCCGCCGCTGTATCTTGGGGCGGATGGTGCGGGCCATGTATTCGGCCTTGTCCGAGGCCACGTGCGCGGGCACGACGTTGCGGGCGTCCACCTCAATGGCCGGGCAGGAGAGTTTGGCCAGCAGGTCGGCCAGCCAGGCGCGCTTGGGCTTCGTGGGGTCGGCGTCGGTGACCAGGAGCCCGGCGCTGACTTGGCGGGCATAGTCCGCCACGGCCTGGCCCGGCTCGCCGCGCAAAATCACCAGGGGGATGCCCAGGGCCGCCAGCGCCGCCTTTGTTTCCGCAAGGCCGCGCACTATGAATGCGAAGTGGGCCAGGGCGGCCAGGGGGTAACGCCGGGCCAGGCAGAACACCACGGCCAGGGGCTGACCGCGCTCCGCGGCCAGGGCTCTGGCGTGCAGCAGGGACCAATTGTCCGCCGCGCGCATCTCCCGGTGCATCCAGTAAAGCACCGGGCCGGGGTGTTCCAGAGTGGAGTGGATGAGCCGGGCGCGCGCTGGATGCATGGGGGCCTACCTTAGGTTGTGCGCGCCACGGCCTGGCGCTGGCGCAAAATGGACAGACCCCAGGGGGCGGCCAGCAGCAGCAGGGTGCCGCCCCAGGCCAGGGCGGCGGGGTTCATGAGCCCTTCTTTGAGCGGAATGACCACGGCCCCAAGGGCGAAGCTGGCCGCAAGGAGCCATTCCTCGCGCGGGGAGCCCACGGGACGCGGCAGTCCGCGCGTGGCGAAAAGCCGCAGGCCGAGGCACAGGGCCACGGGCAAAAACTGGGCCACGCGGAAGTCGCGGTAGCGCGGGTCCACAATCAGTCCGAAAGTCTGCGACAGCGCGGCCAGCCCGAACATCAGGTCCAGCAGACCCACGAGTTCGACGCGGCTTTTCAGGTTGCAGCGCCAAGAACGCAGCGACTCAAGCCGCGCGATGACCGGCAGAAGCGGCTGCGGGCCAGGCTGCGGACCGTGCCCGGCCGCTCGGTCGGCCAGCTCGGAAAAGACAAGAAAGCACAACAGCGCGCCGCCGCCGGTCATGAGCACGCCGCTGGCCACGCCGATGGGCCCGAAGGCCAAGCGCAGGCTTTGCTCCGTGCTGGCGGCCAGCAGCGTGGACAAAAACTGCGCGGCCAGGCAGATGAGCGCGGTTTTGCCGAAGCCGCGCGGCGGACGCAGGGCCAGGGCCAGCCCGGCCAACAACGCGGCCAGGCCGGTGGAGGCGATGAAAGCCATGAGCCAGTATGGCTTCTCGCTCACCGGGCCCGTCAGGGGGAACTTCATGTGCCGGTCCACATCGATGAGGCCCCAGTTGCCGCCCACGGTGCCTTCCTGGTTGGCCTTCCAAGGCTCGTCGAAGAGCTCAAAGATATTGAAGTCGATGCCGCGCTCCTCGGCCGTGTTCATGATCTGGCGCACGAAGGTGGCCTGGGCCACGCGGCCGGGCACGGCGCCTTCGCGCACGCGCCCCGCGCTGGGCCAGCCTATTTCGCCGATGAGCACGGGCTTGCCGGGGTAGGCTTGGCTGATCTTGGCGTGGGCCTCCAGCATGTGGTCGATGGTGCGGTCGAGCGGCGTGGGCGTGTTTTCCCAGTAGGGCAGCACGTGGATGGTGATGGAATCGACCTCTTTGGCCACCTTGGGATATAAAAGCCAGTATTCCCAAACGTCGGCGTAGGTCACGGGCTGCTTGACGGCCGCCTTGACGCGCCGGATGTAATTGATGAGCAAGTCCGGGGTGACCTCGCCGCGCAGCAGCACCTCGTTGCCCACCACCACGCGGTCCACGGCCTCGGGGTAGGAGTTGGCGGCCTTGATGGCCCCGGCGATCTCCTCCTCATTATCCTCAAGGTTCGCGCCGATCCAGGCGCCCAAAATGACCTTGAGGCCGTATTTCTGCGCCAGCTCCGGCACGGGGGCGAACTGCCCGCCGTTGGAATAAGTGCGTATGCGCGTGAAGTGCTGGGCCGCCACGGCCATGTCCTCCTCCAGCTGCTCCCGCGTGAAGGGCCGGCCAAAGGGGCTCTCCCCGGTGCGGTAGGGGCTGAAGGAGGCGCTCTTGATGCGTGGGGTCTTGGCGTCCGGCACGTCTTGCGGGCGGCCCTGCGCCCACCAGAAGGCGAAGTTGAGGGCCGCGGCCAGGGCCAGGGCGATGAGGGCCGTGGAAAACCCGGCCAGAACTTTGAAAATAGGACGCATGAAACCTCCGCGGGGGGGACGTGGCTCCGTCCTCCGGTGGACGGGAGGCTTTTGCCTACCCGTTCCCGCCCGGGGATTCAAGTCCCAGGGGGCAGGCGGGGCCGTCCGCGCCGGTGGCGAGGACAAAGCGGTTCTTGCCGCTACGCTTGGCGCTGTACATGGCCTGGTCGGCCAGGGCCATGAGCTCCGCGGGCGTTTTGCCCACCTGAGGCGCAAGGGCTATGCCCACCGAAGCGCCCACGCGCACATCGCTGCCATTGACGCGCACAGGCTCGTTCACGGCGTTGATGACCCGTGTCGCCAGATCCTCCGGGGCAAAGGCTTCGCAGGGCCAGGTCTCCATGAGCACGAACTCGTCGCCGCCCAGGCGCACGCAGTTTTCCGGACGCGAGATGCACAGCCGCAGACGGCTGGCCACGGTTTGCAGCAGAATGTCGCCCGCTTGGTGTCCCAGAGTGTCGTTGACCGCCTTGAATCCGTCAAGGTCGAGAAAGAGCAGCGCCAAAACGTGACGGAAATCCAGCGCGCCGACCACGAGCTTGGGCAGCGCATCGGTGAGGAAAAGACGGTTCGGCAGGCCGGTCAGGGTGTCGTGGTAGGCCGCGTGGTGCAGGTCGTGCACATTGCTCAAATCTTTGACGATGCAGTAGAAAATTTCCGTGTCGGGCGAGAAGAGCACGTTCCAGTTGAAACGCTTGTACTGCCCACTCTCGCAGCGGAAACGAAAATCGAAGGTGGTGCTGGCCGCGTCGCTGGTGATGAGGCTTTGCAGGGCGGCCAGGGAGCGTTCGCGGTCTTCAAATTCCATGAATTCAAGGAGGTACTTGCCGCGCAGCGCCTCGGGCCAGAAGCCCGCAGCCCGCTGCCAGGCCGAGTTGACGGCCAGAATGCAGCCGTCCATATCGAGCGCCAGGGCCATGTCGTAGGACAGGGCCATCCAGGCGTAGCGCTCCATATCGAAGAGTCCGGCAACCTGCTCGCTGCCCGCGCCTTCTTCCATCAGTTCCTTTACATTCATAGAAGGAGTCGCTAGCATTTGTCCCTACATAAGTCCATGTTCAGACGAATGTTACGAAAATTGTCACCGTTGCCAAGGGGCCAGGCCATGACCCGCCAGTCGAACTACGAGACCCTGTTTGTGGCCCGCCAGCCCGTGCTGGACGCCGCTCTTAAGACATGGGGATATTTTCATTATTATCGGCGCTGCTTGGAGCACACCTACTCCGAATTCTCCGACCCGCTCCAGGCCACCCTCTCCGTCATCCAATGCCTGCCCGCCTGCATGGACACCTGCTCCAGCCCGCACAAATCGCTCATCCACCTGCCGCCCCAAGCGCTCATGACCGGCATACCCAAGGCTTTGGGCCCGGATTGCGTCATGCCCGTGCTGGACTTCTACCCCGGCGACGAGCCAACGTTCCTGCAATCCCTGCGCGGCCTCGCCGCAGAGGGCTATGACCTGGCCCTGGACCTGCCCCTGTCCTTCGATCTGGACTCGCAGGTGTTGGATGTGTGCGGCACCGTCATACTGGACATGCGCACCCCCGGCGCTCAAAACGGCGACCTCAAAACCGTCGTTGCGGAGCTGAAGTCCCGCGGCAAAAAGCTGTTGGCCAAGCGCGTGGAGACCCACGAAGCCGCGGACCTTGCGCGTGAGCTTGGCTTCGACCTCTTTGCCGGGCACTTCTTCCGCGAGCCCGTCACCCTGACGCAGCGCAAGATCTCCGCCGCGGAGTCCACCCGGCTGACCCTGCTCAACGTGCTGGCCAAGGGCGAGCCGCCAACGGACATGCTCGTCTCAGCCATCGAGGCCGACGCCTCTGTGTCGTACCGGGTGCTCACGCTGCTCAACTCGCCGCACTTCGGCCTCATCAAGAAGGTCTCCAGCGTGCGCCAGGCCGTTCTGCTTGCCGGTTGGGTGCAGCTTTCCGCCTGGCTCCGGGTCATGGTCATGGGCGATGTGACGCCCTCCAGCAAAGCGCGCGAGCTGCTGCACCTCTCCGCCCAGCGGGCCAAGTTCTTCGAGCTGCTGGCCGTGGCCTCCGGCCGACGCGAAAAGGCCGACAGCCTGTTCCTGCTGGGGTTGTTCTCCCTCTTGCCCGCCATGCTCGACATGCCCATGGAGACAGTGTTGGAGAAGCTCGCCCTGACAGACGATCTGCATGCCGGGCTCTGCGGCAAACCCGGCCCCTACGCTCCGTGGCTCGGCATGGCCCAAGCCATTGAGGACACGCGCTGGGACGACATGGCCCAGCACGCGCTGGAGCTGAACATGCCCACGGGCTCCGTGGCCACGGCCTACAACGCCTCGTTCCAGTGGGCGGACACACTCCTGGTGGCCATTCCTGAAAACGGCCGCCATAACGGAAACGGGCACGGCGGGGTTTGACCCCCTGCTGCAGCGCGGGCCTGCCGCCGCAGCTACGATTGAAATCACATTTGCAGCACGGGGCAAGGCGAAGAGCGCACAAGCCTGCCGCGCTGGTTGAAGTGTCCTCTCGTTGAGCAAACGCCATGAGGTGCCCATGCCCCCGCCCCCGGACAACGCCACCATGAGCCTGGCGGGCCTGGCCGCCGCCAACGGTCCGTGGCTGTCCGTACGGCTGGGGCGTCTGGCCGAGCTTTCCAACCTGCCGCTGCCGCGCGATCTGGTGGAAAGCGCAGTGGCGGGCTCCTCCAAGGTCCTGGCTGCGGCGCTGAACGCCGAAGGGCACCTGTCCCTCAACGCCGCGGCGGCCGATCCCGTCGTCCAGCTTGGCCGCGAACAGGCCGAGGCTCACCAGCAGGCCGGGCTCTCCATGCCCGCCTCCCTCAAAATGCAGCGCCTGCTGCGCCGCGCCTACGACGATCTCGTCCGCGAATCCTGGGTGGAGCGCGACTCCCGCGCCCGCGCCCACGAGGACGTGGAGCACTTTTTCGAACGCGCCCTGGCCGGTCTCGTGGCCACTTGGACCGGGCACGCCGCCGCCCCGCCCGACACCGCCCTGGCCGACCTTGTGGCCCAGCGCGAGGACGAGTTGCGCCGCGCCCTTGTGGCCGCCAAGAAAATCACCGTCATGATGCACCAGGCCCGGACCGACACCGAAGCCGCCGCCACGGAACTGGCACGCGTCCGCGAAAACGAGTCCGTCCTGACGCGTGAGCGTGCGCAGCTCAAGGCCGCTGCGGAAAAGGCGCGGACCGAGGCCCAGTCCCTTGGCGCGCGCATCCGCGAGATGGAGGACGAGCGCGCCGTGCTGGGCGGCCGCCTGGCGGACCTGGAGATGACCCTTGCCGCCCACGGCGACGCCGAACGCGCCCGCAAGGACGCGGAGAAGGAGCTGACGCGGGTGCGCGCCGAGGCCGACAGCGAACGGGACAAGGCCGAGCGCGCGCGCTTCGAGCTTTCGCAGTTGGAGCAGACCGCGCGGGACCTGCGCGGGCGGGCGGAACAGCGCGGGCAGGCGGAACAGGCCGAGACGGCGGCCCTGCGCGTCGAGCTGCGCGCCCTGCGCGAGACCCACGCCAGCCTGGCTTCCGAGGCCGAGGCCATGCGCGCCCGCTTGAGCGAAACGGGTTCGCGCCTGACGGAGATGCGGCAGGCCGAGGAGCGGGAGATTCAGGCGCGCCTGGAGCAGGCCGCGGGTGACATCGCCAAGGCGGGGAGCGCATCGCCGCGCTGGAAGCGGATCTGCGCCAGGCCCGGCAGGAGAGTCTGGCCGCCAAGGCCGCGTGGGCAGAGCGCCTTGGCCAAGCCCAGGCGGAACTCGCCAAAGCCAAGGCCGCGCAGCAGGATGCCGCAGCCAGCGGCGCAGCCCTCATGGCGGAGCGCGATGCTTTGGCCGCGGAGCGCGACGCCCTGGGCGAAAGGTTGACGGGACAGATGGCCGGGCAACTGAACGCCCTGCGCCAAGAACTGGCCCGCGCCCAGGCCGAGCGGAACGAAGCCGTCTCCGCCGGACAGGCCCTGCGCGCGGAGCGGGACGCCCTGGCCGCGCGCCTCAAGGATGCCGAAGCCCAGGTCATCCGCATGACCGAGGAATGCAGCCGCACCCAGGTGGAGTTGCTGAACACCCGCGCCGAACGGGAAGCCGCCAACAATCAGGTTGGGGAGGCCCTGGCCCGTTGCGCGGACCTGACCTCCGGCCGAGACGCCCTGGCCCTGCGACTCAAGACGGCCGAGGACGAGCGGGCCATGGCCCGGCAGACCGCGCGGGAAGCGGAGCAAAACACCGCGCCAACAGGCGATCAGCCCGCGCCCATGGCAGAATTTCCCGCGTTCATGCGCCATGCGCCGAACCGGGTGCCGGTGTCGCGGCAGAGCACGCCAGGGGTGGACGGCTATGTGTTCGATGGCCAGGACGAGAGCCAGATGGCCTTTTGGACCTGCGCCGAGGATGCCCGCTCCAACGAGCACGTGCACGACTTTGACGAATACATGGCAGTGGTGGCCGGACGCTACACGCTGCTCATGCAGGGCCAGCGGCTGGTGCTGCTGCCCGGACATGAGGTCGTCATCCCGCGCGGCGTGCCCCACGCGGCAGAGGTGGCGGCCGGAACCCGGACCATCCACGCCTTTGGCGGCGCGCGCGCGCGCGCGCGAGGATTAGCCGCCGCAAAGCCGTCTGCCTGCCCGAAGCGCTGCCCGGCGCCGGTTTTTCGCGCCAACCCCTTCGCGCCAAGCCCTCAGATTTGAGGATGCATACGTCCTGATGCTCCCGCAAGCGCATCAGCTCCGCCAGTCCCGCCACATCTTCTGCGCTGGCCCGCGCCCGCCAGGACGACGGGCCGCGCCGCACGACACGCTGGGGCCGTCAGGAGGAGGATCCCCGCCGCAGGCTCCGCACTAGACCAAGCGGCTGCGCGTCCAGTCGACGATTTCGTTGGCTGGGCGGGCGCCCGGCAGGCGGGCGATCTCGCGGCCTTCCCGGAAGAGGATGAGCGTGGGGATGGACTGCACCTGGAAGCGCGCGCCCAGGGCCTGCTCCTGTTCGGTGTCGACCTTGGCCAGACGCACATGGGGCGCCAAAAGCCGCGCGGCCTCCTCAAAGGCCGGAGCCATGGCGCGGCAGGGCCCGCACCACGGCGCCCAAAAATCCACCAGCAGCGGCAGGCCGTCGCGGTTCAACATGTTTTGCAAAAGCGGCGCGTCGAGGTGCGCCACGCCGCCCACCAGGGGCTGGGCGCACTTGCCGCACACGGCTTGACCCAGGCGGGTCTCATCCACACGGTTCACGGCATGACAGGCGGGGCAAAGGATGTTCTTCATAACGCAGAAGGATAGGTTCTTTTCCGCCGCAGGCAAGGCCCGCCCGCTACAAACCCGGCGGAAGGGTATTTTCCTCAGTATTCTTGCAGGATGACCGCGTCGAGTCCGCGCGGCTACTCCTGCGGGGTCAGCGCCTCTATCTCCACGGCTGCCTGGGGATAGGCGCGCTGGAGTTCGGCGCGCACGCCGTGTTCGTAGTCGGCGAAGTCGAACCCGGGACTCACGGTGCAGCCCAGCAGGGCGAAGCGCCCGCCAGGAGCCAGCCGGGTGCCCTGCCACACGCCGCGCGGGGCCACCACCTGGGGCCGCTGCCCGGCAAGAATGTCGGTGCCGATGACATGGGTGCTGGCGTGGCCGTCCGGGTGCAGTTGCAGCATGGTCACGGGGTCGCCCAAATAGAAGTGGAAAATCTCGGTGCTGGCCACGCGGTGCAGGGCGGAATAGCGCGTGGGCGTCACCAGGTAATAGATGGCCGTGGCGCAGGCGCGCGGCCCGGTCTGATCCGGCCCGGCGGCGCAGGCGGGCAGCACGCGCGCGGAGCGGTAGGTCTCGGCGTAGAGGCCACCCTCCTGCGGCAGGGGCACAAGGCCCAGGGCGCGCACAATGGCTTCGATCTCGGGGTCGGTGGGCAACTGGCCGCGATGCGTCATGACTTCTCCTCCTCTCCATATCCCCAGGGCAGGTCCTGGCGCAGGTGCTCGCCCAGGGCGCTCAGCTCCTCCTGCAGCGCGGCGGCCATTTCCGCATAGCGCGCCCAGTCCTCTTTGACGGCGGCGTTCTCGGCGGCGGCGGCAAGGTTCATGCCCCGCGCCGCGCCGATGGAGGCCAAGGTGCCGCGCGTGCGGTGGGCAACCTCGCGGGCGCGGCGCAGGTCGCCCCCGGCCAAACTTTCCTCGATGCTCCGCGTGATCTCCGGCAGGCTCTTGTCCTGGAACTGGCGCAGCAAAAGCGCAAGCAGGGCGTGGTTGTCGCCAAAGGAGCGCGAGAGGTACTCCTGGTCCAGGCGCTCCGGCTTTGTCGCGGCCGGGGCGCTGTGCGCCGGGACGGGAGCCCCCGTATGCGGCCTTCGGCTCCGCAACGGCCTGGGTCCGCTCGGCGTCGTCGGAGCGGGCGCGGCCGGCGGCCGCGGCC
>Ga0183099_1001823_pt1 | contig 11679 bp, 5 predicted proteins | sample Biomet1_FD_127788 | JGI IMG/M metagenome (GOLD analysis project Ga0183099, IMG submission 127788) | Microbial communities from bioreactor (seeded with anoxic lake sediment) at LBNL, California, USA - Biofuel metagenome 1 | ecosystem: Engineered > Bioreactor > Anaerobic > Unclassified ... | reverse complement strand
TTTGTCGTGGTTGCCCGATTTGTGGGCCTCTCTGTCGTTTGCTATCTTTTTTGTGCTATTTAACTGGATTTTCGGTCATATTCTCTATAAAAAGCGCATCTACATTAAAATTTAAAATATTCTTTCCTGGCGGCTTCTCTTGCGATAGAATTTTGCGCCTAATTTTGAAATTAAATAGTGTATAAAAACAATAAAAACAACAGATATATGTTGCATCTCTGTAAAATTTGAGTAAATTTGATTTCTGTAATTATGTGTGGTTGTTGTATCTTCTTTGTCTACAAAAATTGTGTAAATAATATGTATATCGTAATTTATTGAATGATACTCTGTCTTTTATTTTAATATATACGATTAACACAAAGCAAATATTATTTATATAAATATTACTAATATCTTGATACCATTAATATTTTCCAATATCAGGTTTTGCCAAAAACCTGTTTTATTGTTATCGTTTGGCATATAATTAAAATATATTATTTATCTTCAAATCCCCAAAAATTATGATTAAGTTTTATAAGCAAAGATGGTTTTATTTGGGTTGTTGTTTGTTGGTGGCACTTTTCACGGTAGTGGGAGCATACGCACAAGCAAAAGCAATCAAGGGAAAGGTGGTTGATAGTTCAAATCAACCGGTAATTGGAGCAACTGTAAAAATAAAAGGAACCTCGGTAGGGACGATTACGGACGTTAATGGTAATTATACCGTTAATGCTGCCTCGAAAGATGTATTAGTATTTTCATTTGTTGGATACAATACCTTTGAGCAGGGAGTCGGGTCGAAAGGTGTTCTTAATGTATTATTAAAAGAGTCAGCAATACAAATGGACGAAGTGGTTGCTGTTGGTTATGCGACGCAGAAAAAAGCCAATTTGACAGGTGCTGTTGCAAATGTGGACACGAAGACCCTTGAGGCAAGGCCTATTCCAGATGTCGGACGTGGATTGCAAGGTGTAACGCCCGGTTTAAATGTTGTCATTCCTAGTGGTGAAGTTGGTTCTGATCCCGTGATGAAAATTCGTGGACAGTTGGGCTCTGTTAATGGGTCGACTAATCCGTTGATTTTGTTGGATAATGTTGAAATTCCTTCGATCCAATTGGTTAACCCGGATGATATTGAATCTATTTCAGTGTTAAAAGATGCTGCATCGGCTTCTATTTATGGTTCTAAAGGTGCTTTTGGTGTTATTTTGATAAAAACAAAAAAAGGAGCAAAAAGAGAAAGCGTAAATGTGACATACTCTAATAATTTTGCCTTTCAAAACATGGCAAAAGATATGAAAATGGGAGGTCTCGATGCTTTGGAATATTCTGTTCTTGCAATGGAACGTGTTGGCGGAACCATCACCGGTACTTTTTGGAAAACTGACCGTGCTGGTTATGAAAAAGCAAAACAATGGCAAGAAAAATATGGATCAACCATAAAATCTGGTGATCCGATGCTATATGGACGGGATTGGTATGTAGATGCAAATAATAATAAGATTGGTTTGAGAACTTACAATCCCTATGATTACTTGGTTAAAGAGTGGACTCCTTCTCAAACACATAATTTGTCGGTTAACGGAAAAAGCGGAAAGACCGATTATGATTTGAGTTTTGGTTATTTGACACAGCAAGGCATCAACAAAACGGCTAAGGACGATAGTTTTGACCGTTTTAATGGATCAATTAGAGTTGGAACCGAAATCAATAAATACGTAAGAATTTATGGTGGTTCTATGTACTCAAAAAGAACAAAAAATTATCCTTATGCGACTAATTCAACGACAGCAGACCCATGGTTATACATTTATCGGTGGGGTCCAGGTACACCGTATGGAACATGTCAGGATGGGCGGCCAGTGAGAAGTCCGGCCTACGAAATGGGGGCTGCAAATACAGGCTACATGGATACTCGTTATCTCACGATGAATGGAGGTATAACTATTACTCCTATGAAAAATTGGGTCATTGATGTGGATTATACGCATGCTAATCAGGACTATACCAATAAAAGGCCAGGAACAAGCTATACTGCATACGATTCTTGGAGTAATGCGGTGAAACAGACAGATGCAAGCGGAAATCAGGTATATGTAAATAGTAATGGCGATGTTGTTAGTGCAACGGCTACCGACGCAATGCCAGCGTACCAATTAGGATGGTCGAATTATACCGGTGCAGGTTCTAATCCCGATCATGTGTATATGCTGTCGAAGAATGATCAGTGGAATACTTTTAATGTCAAATCTGCGTATGAATTTACTGTAGCCAAGGATCATAAGGCAAAGTTATTATTGGGTCTGAATAGCGTAGATTATAAATATAGTTATAACTGGAGCCAGAAGACACAACTTATTGACTATGCAAATCCTCAATTTGATTTGGCAACAGGAACCCAAACTAGCAGTGGTGGTGAATATTGGGACTCTCAGTTTGGTGTATTTGGACGTATAAATTATAGTTTCAAAGACCGCTATTTGTTGGAAGCAAACTTGCGTTATGACGGAACCTCTAAATTTCCCAATGATCTGAAATGGAATTGGTTCCCCTCATTTTCGGCAGGATGGCGTGTAAGCGAAGAACCATGGATGAAATGGAGCAGTGAATATCTGAGCTCATTCAAATTGAGAGGATCATGGGGCTCTATTGGCGATCAATCGGTAGCAGGTAATCTTTATATACCTACTATGACTGGAAGTAATACTTCGTGGTTGATAAATGGAACTACAAAGACCTATTCTTTTGCTTCTCCGGCGGCTGTTTCAAGTGATATCTCTTGGCAAACAATTACTACGTTAGATTTAGGTTCTGATATTCGATTGTTTAATAATGAGCTTGGTCTGTCGTTCGACTGGTATAGAAGAGATACAAAAAATATGATCAATGCTCAGGAAGGAATTCCGGCTACCTATGGAGCTTCATCTCCTCAAGGTAATTTCGGATCTCTCCGAACAAATGGAATAGAGTTGCAGGTGGATTTCAACCATCGATTCAAAAATGGGTTAGGAATTAATGTAGTAGCAACTCTTGCCGATTCGAAAACGGAAATCACCAAGTATGGTTCTACCAAAAGCGTGGATAGCTGGTATGTTGGAAAAACATATGGCGAAATCTGGGGATATTCAGTTGATCGTTTGTATCAGAAAGAGGACTTTGTTTATGGATCTGATGGAAAAATGACACAAATTACCCTGCCAACCGGAGTTAAAATCAATCAATTGGCAGATGCTAATGCTCCAACTCAGGGTTATTTGCAAGGAGGGAACTTCTATTTTGGCCCTGGCGATGTGAAATTTAAAGACCAAAATGGAGATGGCAAGATTGATGACGGAACTCGGACTGTCGATGATCATGGTGATATGAAAGTGATAGGTAATTCTACACCGCGCTATGAATATTCGTTGCGTTTAGGCGCCGACTGGAAAGGGGTTGATGTTTCTGTGTTTATGCAAGGTGTAGGTAAGCGTTCTGTCGTGGGAGACGGATCATTGGCTATTGCTGGTTATAATTCTGGAGATGGTGCTATGCCCGAAGCTATTGCCGGAGATTTCTGGAGGGAAGATCGTACTAATGCCTTCTATCCTCGTCCATATAACTTGAGTTGTGTTGCCGGTGATGATGCCACAAGATACAACACGGTAGAATCGGATAAATATCTTCTGAATATGGCTTATATGCGTATTAAGAATATTACAGTAGGTTATGCTCTTCCGGCAAGTTTGCTGAAAAAATTCTATATTACAAAGCTGAGAGTATATGCTTCATTAGAGAACTTCTTTACATTTGATCATTTGGGATCATTGCCTATTGACCCCGAAGCTAGCAATGGCTTCTCTACTGTTTGGACATCATCAGTTACGGCTGGATCCAATACGAATTATAACTCAGGCCGTATAGGAACTGGAGTCCCTGCGTTTAAGACGTTTTCTATAGGTCTTCAAGTAAACTTTTAATAGATGTAATTATGAAAAAGAATATATTTATTTTATTTCTGACTGGTCTCCTTATGATGAGTTGTAGTGATTTTTTAGATAGAAAATCATTGACAACCATGGATGACAGCAATTATTGGACATCGGAATCTAATTTGCGTCTATTTGCAAATGGATTTTATAATAATTATTTCAACGGCTATAACTCAAGTTGGACGACAGACTATTCTCCAATAACAGGATATTCTTTCTCGGATGACCTTGTTTCGACAGGGGTTCAAACTAACTTTTATGCTCAAGCTCCTACTGCTAACTCATCCACATCTGAATCTAGTGCCTGGATTGCAAGTTATGGGGGTCCTCAGTGGAACTTTGCATGGGTAAGAAAGAGTAATCTTTTCATTGACAGAATTGATGGAATGAAAGGTAAGTCTATTACAGACGAAGCATATAACCATTGGAGTGCTGTGGCTCGTTTCTTTAGAGGGTATGAGTATAGCCGATTGGTGAGTGTTTTTGGAAATGTGCCTTATTATGACAAAGTAATCAATGATAGTGAGAAAGATTTGCTCTATAAAGATCGGGATGACAGAACTTCTGTGATGGATAAGGTGTATGATGATCTGAACTATGCTTTTGATAACATGCGTACAAATGATGGAAATGTTCAATATCTGAATAAGTATATTGCAGCTTCGTTCATTTCCCGTCTTATGCTTTTTGAAGGCTCATGGCAGAAATATCATTTGAATAATACCGAAAAGGCGAAGAAGTATTTTGCTTTTGCTGTAAAGGCCGCCAATTTTGTAATGGCTTCCGGTAAATATAGTTTTACAAGCGATTTTAGAAGTTTGTTTGGATCGGATAATTTAGCTTCTAATAAGGAGGTTATCTTGTATAGAACCTATGATGCCACCCAAACCGTAACGCATGCAGTCCAATCGTATAGTGATGGTTATTCGGGACAAACACAAGGACCAAACCTGGACTTGGCAAAATCATTTATTTGTACGGATAGCAAGCCTTACCAGGTTTCTACTGTAGGGGATGCCGGTAAATTTGATATAGCGAGTATGGTGAAAACAAGAGACCCGAGATTTGAGGCTACATTCTCAAATACAGTTGCAAGTTGTACCCAATCTTCTTCATTGCTGTATGCGTATAAATTTGCCGATCGTGTTTCTCCTACATACTTTAATGGTGTTTATCCTGCAATGTATGCTTCAAACACAAATGTAAACGATGCTCCGGTAATACGTTATGCAGAAGTGGTTTTGAACTGGATTGAGGCTAAAGCAGAATTGGCAACGATGGGAGACCCTGCTGTGACGCAATCGGATATAAACTTGTCTATTAATGCAATACGTAATCGGCCTCTTGATGCAACTGCAATATCACGTGGCGTGACAAAGACGGCTCCTTTGCAATTGGCTACGTTGACTACAGATCCCAATAAAGATGATCTTACTATTTCGGATCTGATGTGGGAAATTCGTCGGGAACGGAGAATGGAATTCGTTTTTGAATTCGCTCGTTTGATGGATATTCGCCGTTGGAAGAAAATTGACAATATGAACTATACAACGCATCCTGAAAAGATGTTAGGTCTTTGGATTGATTTTCCCAAAGAACTTCCTTCTTTCTTGGTTACTACAAAAGTTGGGAAACTGAAAGTGAAAGATGCTAGTGGAAATATTATCACGTATAACGGAACGAATGCATCTTCTATGGTAGGATTTTACATTCCCGAAAATAGCAGCGATCGAAATAGTTTTACCAGTAGAGTTTACTTATGTCCTATCGGGACAAGTATAATTAATGCATATAAAGATAAAGGATATACCCTGACACAAACTGCTGGTTGGTAATGAACTGATGTTCATACTGACACAGAACCCAGGTTGGGAAAATAAATAAGAAAATGTGAAGTTGGGAGGGCCAATTGCCCTGCAAGAGCGATTGGTTCTCCCTTTTTTGAGTTTTTATTGCTAAAGGTTAGTTTTGTATTAATATATTTTGACTTCTGCTTATGGTTATCTCTTGAATTTCTATGTAAAATTCTCTTATCTTTGTTCTTTTAATAAAATTATATTAGAACTGCCCTCCTGTAGTTCGCTTCGCGGCAGTTTGTCTTTTGCTATTAGTGTTATTAAGCGCCTTCCCTCCTAAGGCCTCTCCTATTAGAAGGAAGGAATGATCCAAGTTGACCTCTCTTGTTATGTGTGATTGATCACCGACGCATTCGGAAATATGATTGTGTTGCTTTATCTAGTTTTAAAAATAGTATTTTTATCATCAAAATCTCAAAATTATGACTAAGATGTTTAAGCAAAGATGGTTTTATTTGGGTTTTTGTTTGCTAATGGCACTTCTCACAACAGTCAGTGTGTCTGCGCAGACGAAAACAGTGAAGGGAAAGGTGGTTGATACTTCTGATCAACCCATTATTGGCGCTAGTATCAAGGTAAAGGGTACCGGTAGTGGAACAATTACCGATGTTGCTGGCGAGTTTTCATTGAAAGGTATTCAGAAAGGAACTACGTTGGTTATCTCTTATGTGGGGTATACTACCAAGGAGTTGCCTGTTGGTGCTGCGGCAGACTATACCGTTGTTCTGACAGAAGATACCAAAGCTCTTACAGAAGTTGTCGTGACGGCTATGGGTATCAAAAAAGAGAAGAAAGCGTTAGGATATTCCGTTTCTGATTTAGGTTCACAAGAGCTGATGAAGAATAAGAATACGAACGTGATAAACTCTTTGGCAGGTAAAGTTCCAGGGGTAAATATTACGCAAAGTAGCGGTGCTGCCGGTGCCGGTGCCAGTATTACTATTCGTGGAGGTAATTCAACGTCTGAAGGTCGAGACAATCAACCATTGTTTGTTGTAGACGGTGTTATATATGATAACTCAACCTCTGTAATTGGTAATTCATCAACCGATGGTATGACTCGAGGTAACACTTCATATTCTAACCGTATTATGGATGTCAACCCTGAAGATATTGAATCTATGTCGGTGTTGAAAGGTGCTGCTGCTTCGGCTTTGTATGGCTCGCGTGCAGCTGACGGGGTAATCATTATCACAACTAAAAAGGGTGCTGAAGGATCTGTGAAAGTGGATTTTAGTAGTAAACTAAGCACGTCATGGGCAAATAAATTACCTGAAGTGCAGACTGACTTCGGACGTGGAACTTATTCGACGAACGGCGTTCTTTCTAATGTAACTTATAATTCTTGGGGAGACAAGATTGCAGCTGATACTCCCATATATGATAATATTGGTAAATTTTTTCAGAACGGAGTTGTGTATGACAACAATGTGAGTGTTTCGGGAGGTACAAAAAATAGCTCTTTCTTTTTATCCGGATCTAATTATAATCAGACCGGTATAGTGAAAAAAACAGGCTATGATAAGAGCACTTTTCGTTTCAATGGAGAGCAGAAATACGGAAAACTGACGGTGGATGCGAATGCCGCCTACTCTGTTGCCAATACAGATAAAACGCTGACTGGATCCGGATTGTATAATGGTGGTGGAAATGGAACCATGACAGCTGTTTATGGCTGGCCTCAGACAGAGAATATGTCTAAATATTTAAATGATGACGGAACAAAATATCGTCTGTTTGATGGAGTTCTTGATTTGGCAAGCGATACAGAAAATCCTTATTGGATTATTAATAAAGATAAACTGACCGACAAAACGAAACGTTTTACCGGCAGTTTGAGTGCTGCGTTTAAGGTTACAGACTGGTGGGATATTACAGCTCGCTTAGGCTATGACCAGTATACAACAGATTCTTATACCTATATAGCTCCGGGTTCTGTTGTAAAAGAAACATATCAGAAGGGTCGTTTGAGCAAGAGCAACTATGACTATGCTTATACAACCACCAATGTGATGAGTAATTTTCATAAAGCAGTTGGAGATTTTGATCTGAATTTATTATTGGGTACTACTACCGAAAATACAGATCGTTCCAATCAGACACACTGGGGATATAATTTCCTTACCACCAGTTCTATCTCATTTGCAAATATCACATCTACAAACGAATTCTTTTCAGATGCTACTGTTCAGAAACGGCTGGTAGGCGTATACGGAGAATTTCGTGCAGCATATAAAAATTTAGCGTATCTGACTGTAACAGGACGTAATGATTGGTCTTCTACATTGCCGGTTAAAAACAGATCCTATTTTTATCCTTCAGTGAGTGGCTCGTTTGTTTTTACAGAGTTGGTGCCTAAAAATAAGATTCTTTCATACGGAAAATTGCGTGCCAGTGTTGCTCAAGTAGGTAAGGATGCTAATCCTTATGCAACATTGACCTATTTGGCTACTCCTATTATTGATGGATCTTATGTTGGCGTAGGTAATTATTATAATGCGGGTAATCCAGAATTGAAACCAGAAATTCAGACTTCATGGGAAGTCGGTGGAGAGTTTAAATTCTTGAATGGACGCATTGGTTTGGATTATACCTATTATCACAGCCAGACTAAGAACCAAATTGCTTCTCCCCGTTTGTCAAATGCCAGTGGTTACATTATGAATTCAATCAATTCTGGTTCTGTAATGAATACTGGTATGGAAATTGCTCTTACAGGCAAAGCAATAGTATCAAAGAATTTTGATTGGACTGTCACTTTAAATACCTCATACAACCGTGGTACATTGGGAACCTTCCTCCCAGGAGTAGATTTCTTCTATGCAACTGATGCTCAGTTTGGAACTATTAAAGCAGCATCTGTTCCCAATGGTGGAAATTTTCTGGCATTGACAGGTACTCGATTTGCACGTGAACTTGATGTAAACGGCCAAGAAACTTCAAAAGGGCGTTATCAAGTTGACCCAACAACGGGCTTGTATAAAGTGTCATCTGTTTCCAATGCAATAGTGGGTAACAGAGAACCTAAATTGATCGGAGGATTAAATAATTCTTTTCGTTATAAAAATCTGACATTGTCTTTTTTGCTTGACTTCCGAATTGGCGGTGATGTTTACAATGGTACCGAATGGTATATGGCAACAAATGGCTTAGGCAAGAGAACTACAGCCAATGGTCGTGAATCGGTAACGGTGTCCGGAATTAACAGTCAAACCGGGGCAGATTTCAACCAGACTTATTCTGCCGACCAATCTTATAAGATTGGAAATACAACTTATTCCGGAAAATATATGATTCAACAATACTGGTCTAATTATTGTCAGAATTCAGATAATTTTATTACTACTGTAAACTGGCTGAAGTTACGTTCTTTGACACTCAACTATGATTTTTCTGATTTAATAAAAAAACAGAAGGTTATTAAGGGATTGTCGGTAACTGCAACCGGTACAAACCTGTTTACCTGGACGAATTATAAAGGAATGGATCCGGAGGTAAGTGCGGCTGGAGGTACGGGAGGTTCCGGTTCTACAGGTATCGATTATTGTAGTGTGCCTGCAACATCGAGCTTTACTTTTGGCGTAAATATTACATTTTAACTAACGGAAAAGACAATGATTATGAAGACTCTAAAATATATAGCATTAAGTTGTGCCCTTCTGTTGGGCATGAGTTCATGTACTGATTGGCTGGATGTCAATACCGATCCAAGTTCTCCGAATAACAATACGGCTCTGATTTCAAATAGATTGCCGTGGATTCAGCATTTTTATCTGTATTCGGCTGGTGTTACCAATTTTCGTACGGCATGTCAGGCCGGTGTTTATTATAGTAGCAGTGCTAACCCCAATTCACTTAGTGTTACCTGGGCCTGCGCTCCAGGTAATACAACTACTCCTTATCAGACGTGGTTTGTAGGTGCGGCTACCAATCTATCTGATTTATATGAATCTGCTCAGAAAGAAGGGGCATATCATTATATGGCGGTTGCCGATGTGATTCATGCTATGGGTTTTATGGAGATGTTGGATTTGTATGGAGAAATTCCCTATACTCAAGCATTAACCAAAGGGGTTATTAGTCCTGCCTACGATGATGGTAAAACTATTTATACCGGTTGTATTGCCAAATTGGACGAAGCTATTTCTTTGTTTAGTAAGGCTCAAGCGGCAGGGGCAACAAGTCTTTCTGTGGGTGACATGTGGAATAAAGGGGATGTTAGCAAGTGGATCAAACTATGCTATGGTTTAAAAGCTCGTTATTTATTAAAACTATCCAAAAAATCGACTTTTGATGCACAAGCGATTTTAGATTGTTTGGATAAAGGCCCTCAGTCTAACGCCGACAATACGGTAATTTCTTGTTATAATAGCTCGACTGATGTGGGTGATTATTTGTGGGGTGATCCTGTTATGACCAATGGAAATTGGGATTATACCGCTTATGGGAGTACCCAACGTATTTCTCAATATTACTACAATTTGCTAACGAACATGAGAGGTGCCGGTATTGCCGATCCCCGTATGAGCAAAATAGTTCCTGCATGTATGACCAATATTAAGCTAGATGAAAATGGTAAAGTATCCTCTTACACATGGACTCGTTCTCAACCCGTTGACTTTTATGGAGCATCAACTCGTCTGGTGAAGGGGGGGGCTACTTCGATTACCGCTCCTACCTACGCAAGTAAGAATGTAAGCATTATCTATACTATTGCTGATGCTACAGCACGAGCTAACTTTATTGCAGGCTTGGTTGGAAAACATACATATTCGGTTAGTGATACAAAGGTTACTGTAACTTATCAGAAAGGATCTATCTATGTAAACAGTACCAACTATATTTATGCCGGGGATACCATGTATGTGAATATGCGTAACAATGCTTATCTGACGGGTAACTCTTCTTTGAGCACGCTGGATATGAACTGGTATTACTCAACAGATGCAATGACAGCTGGTGCTGTCGGCTCTACCGGGTCTTTCCAGGTTCGTCCTAATTCGGATCAGGAAGTATTGACCTATCACGAAATGTGTTTTATTCGGGCAGAGGTGCTGATGAGAAAGAATAACGGAGCCACCCAAGCTGCTTTGGATGCATACAAGGCCGGTATAAAGGCTCATATGGATATGATGCAGGCAAAACTGACTGCATGGAAATCTGCTGGTCATACGAATCCGGATATGTGGCCGATGGATGCAAGCGCAATGACGTCATATCTTAGCAGTAGTGCGGTTTGTCAGAATCCAGGTAGTTTGACAATGGCAGACATTATGTTGCAAAAATATCTGGCAATGGGATGTAGCCTTGAAAACTGGAACGATATGCGTCGCTTCAATTTTAGTGCTGGTAATGTGGGTAGCTTTGGTGTTGTTTATCCCAACTATGACCGAGGTCCATTATTTGCCGGAGGGTCTCAGCTTACGGGGGCCTCAAAGACAGATTCGAAATACTGGATGCGTCGTTGGATGTTGCCGGCATCTCTAGAACTCAATTATAATAGTGCCAATGCAAAGGCTATGAATATTCATGCCGGCGACCAGAATGTTTGGTGTTTGCCGATTTGGTGGGATTGCGCAACGGACGATGAATATAATGGCTACATTAAAAAGTGATGCAGTATTTGTTTTGTCTTGATCCTCATGAGCACGTGAGAAATAACTAATTTTTTTCGGGCGGAATAAATTATCCTGAACGGATAGTTTTTCCGCTCGAAAATTTTAGATCCTTTGATTAATAATTGTTTGGTAAAAATGAAAAAAACAATCGTACCTCTTTTTTTCTTGTTGTTGTGCTTTGCTCTGAAGGCAACACAACCTTCACTTTCTCAGTTGCAGCTTGCCGAACGCAACATTGTTCTTCTGCAGGAT
>Ga0183099_1001822_pt1 | contig 11679 bp, 12 predicted proteins | sample Biomet1_FD_127788 | JGI IMG/M metagenome (GOLD analysis project Ga0183099, IMG submission 127788) | Microbial communities from bioreactor (seeded with anoxic lake sediment) at LBNL, California, USA - Biofuel metagenome 1 | ecosystem: Engineered > Bioreactor > Anaerobic > Unclassified ... | reverse complement strand
TGGGTTCTGCAAGCACGAACGTTTGCCTTAGTCTAAAGATACTTTTAGTACTGTACCAATCCCCACTGTATAACTGTATATCGGCGTATATCGATCAGGTCTGACTGGGCATCCGGTGTTAAGCGATATGGTCCCGGCATTAGTCGTGATGCCCTGCATCTAACTCGTCAAAGAAAGACTCGCCGTCAACGAGTTTACCCATTGCGATATCCGTTATCGCTTGGGTTGCTCTGGCTTGCAGCAAGCGAATTTAAGCGCTTCCATACTTTCATATTCATCAGCGGAGATCACAACCGCAACCGGTTTTCCGTTCTTGCTGATCTGGATCGGTGCCCGTTGCGCGTTTAGCAACAGTTCACCAAAGTGGGTTTTGGCTTCGTTAGCTGTCAATGTATTCATTATCATGATCCCGATAATATCGTTCGATTTAATCAATATAGACGAATTGAGCGAATGGAGTCAAAGCAGTATTTGATTAAATAAAATACAACGTTGTATTAGTTACACTTCCGAGAGGAAAAACTGACACACCACCATCCGTTGACTACATTTATCAATGTTATAGATGCAATGAGAGTTATCTGGATGTTTGATGTACAAACCATGCTGTTTATGAATGTGCTAATCGGGCTCTGTATTTCAGCATCACTATGTTTCAGTCTCCGAGATCGCTTTACGTGTCCTGGCGCTCACTACTGGTGCGCGAGCATGATCTGTTCAACTATCGGATTAATGTTTCTTTGGCTTCGTTTATACACGCCATTATGGCTGAGCGTTGTTTTCGGCAATGGGTTTATTGTACTGAGCTATTCGCTGCTATGGCTCGGTTTTCGCCAATACACTAAATCAATAACACCACAAGATAGGCTATTGATGATCTTGGCGCCGCTCATTGCAGTGGTCTTATTTATCTTTCTTCAGCTTGATGAAAACAACCTAGTTATACGCGCCATGCTTGTTTCTTATGCCTTAACAGGGTTGATTGCTATGTCGATTTATCAGGCGTTAAAAGGTAGAAAAACATCTGAGTCTGGCCGTCTATTCTGTGTACTGGCGTTAGTCCTCACATTGTTATGTACATTAGTTAGAGCCTTAACCGTTCAAAAATCAGCGGGATATGTTGGCTTATTGGATACCAACATGAGCAACGTTTTTTTGATGGCAACCTCTGGAATATCCTTATTAAGTGTCGGCTTCGGTGTCATGTTGATTTCGTCTCAATGGTTACAACAACGTTTATACATTCATGCGACATATGACGCACTCACGGGCGTTTATAACCGATATGCACTGATTGAACTCGGTGATACGCTGGAGTTAACCACCGATCTCTCCATCAGAAAGTGGAGTTTGGCTATGATAGATCTAGATCACTTTAAATTGGTCAATGATCGATATGGTCATCCTGTCGGTGATCAGGTTTTACAACGTATTGCTACAACATTGAAAGAGAGTATTCGCCACTGCGATATTCTGGCCCGTTATGGTGGCGAGGAATTTGTCGTTGTATTGCCTGACTGTGATAGGAATAACGCACGGATTTGGGCAGAGAGGGTCAGAAAAAATATTGAAGAAACAACAATGCTAATAAACGATCAACCACTACAAATCACTGTCAGCATTGGCATCGCAACATCCACACCAACTGCTTGCAAACTGAATGATGTACTCCCAATGGCTGATTCAGCGCTTTACGAGGCAAAAAAAGCCGGTAGAAACCAAGTACATGAAGCTATTTTGCCTTGCGTCTAATTTGTAATGCTATTCGGTTCTATACCCGCGATGGATGCATTCAAGATAGCTATCACATCATCTATTACTGAACGATAAGCGCTATCCACTAATGGATTCAGTTCTTTAAATGCTGTCACTAAGTCAGCCTTTTCGACCCCATCAGTCACTAAATGATGACAAATCTCCAACAGTTCATTTTTATTAAAATTTTTGATGACTGCATTTTCTATCTCATAAAACATTGTGTAGCCCATGTTTTCCATCACTTACTAAGCCCTATGATACTGGCCTAAAGCGTAAGAAAAAACGATTTTAGGTAGCAATATTCCAATTGGATTTGATGCGTTTTTGTAGTGCCGCTTCGCGAATTGCCCATAATTCTATCTTATGCAGCCGCACAAACTGACACTAACTCCTCAGCGGCCAACACAGTAAACCCTTCTTTGTTATGTCCATTCATCCAAATACGGTTACCGCTTTGCACAATTCGGTCCTGTTGCTCATGCCCAAGGATAACAAAATCAACCCCAGTGGTGACTAATCCACTCCCCCGTCGTGCATGATAAAATTCTTCATTGCGTGTAAAAAATGGCAGGCGGCTTTGTTTGGTTAAATACGCTTTTGATAGCAAATCCCAATGGCTCGGCGCTTGAGAATGCACCAGGCCAATTTGCCCCCACGGCTGTTCAATCGTCATGGCCAGTGGCATTTTCTGGCGGATGTTTTTCGTGATTTTATCCAACTGCATGTAGTTGGCATCTTTAATCCAATTGCCGCCTTGATTCGTAATGTGCTCATGCCGCGTGTCAGCATCTGTTTCTCCGACTAATAACCAAAACTCTTGCTGACCATGCACCGAATAAAACCAATCAAATTCTAGTAGCTTAGTTGCACCAAAGGAATCAATGCCATGACCAATTATATTGCCAGTACTAAATAGCCTATCTCGATCATAGCTAAAGCCACGATCATCCAAGAGATCTAATAACATCATCCAGTCGCCTTGGATCGGCCCCACAAAATAATCCTTCCCGTTGGTATTATTTAAGGGAATTTGTTTGTGTTGTGTTAGTCCGCACATAGCAACTCCTTCCATAAAAAATGGAATTAACATACTTTTTTAATTTATTTGGTTTTTAATATGCGCTATTTAAATGACCAAACTTCTTTTTCACTTAATTGATCAAATTCATGCTCGGTCATGAATAACACCTGAATTCGACCATCCTCACACAGTGATGCCTGCCAACAGACAATGCGTAGTTTGTTATCTTTAATATAACCACAATTACAGGTATCGGCGTCATATAGCGGTACGAATGCACTATCGATCACAGCTTGTAGCAGTAACTGTGTGTAATTCACGGTTCCTTCATTACCGTACCCATTAAAGCGCTGCATCAGTCGTTTACTAATGCGTGAGAAGACCTGCTCATTCGTTAACGGACAGTAGGAGTCATCATTAAGAATATGAAATGTATGAATGTTTGCATGCCGAATACTCAGTACGGTGTCGCTGCACATATCGACTCCTTTTTAATAATAACGAAGGAAGTTATTGCGGCAATAGGGCCAGATATAAAACATCGTGGGTATGAGCAAGATAGCTATTGTTGCATCGTTGTGGCGATATACCCAACTCATGGCCGAATGAAAAAAAGAAATATGTGTCCATGAAAATAACACCCCCATAAAGCTTGAAATGGTAGGTATCAATGAAAGGTATATAACATAAAATATGACGCATATAATTTGCATACCGCCTCCAAAAGGGAATAAATAAAATCAAGGTGACATTTAAAAGCTAACTCCATGTAAAAGATTTGTCAAACCAATTAATACAACAACCACCATGTCAATTGATATTTTAAAATATTGCATTTTATTTTCGCCTCATTTATTTTTCAAATAAATGAGAATCAAACCATGTTTTTAAAATAAACAACCAGATCAGTTATTAAGATCTAATTGGCGGACGATACGTATAATTAATTTTATCAGCCTGAATATATTACCATTATTTATTGGTATATTTTGATATCAGATATTCACAATAAGATATCTGGAAATACCAATGAACTAATGGTGTATACCCAGAGCACCTGCATTGGATTTTCTTAGCTCTGGAACACTCACACGAATAGATACTCAGATTTCTCATTTCATTAGCTCCACCTACCTGCACGAGCTCGAAAATGCCACGTTATCGATGATGCAACGACCCAAAACGTATCTACTGCATATACAATAGTGAGTCATATGAGACATTAGACGTCCTTCTTTTTTTACAAGATTATTGGTATCGCAAGTGTTTATAGGACTTAAAAATAAGAACTACAGATCAGATTAACATCACTGAATGTCTGTTCGGTCCAGAACTCAGGATGGTGTATATATATACATATAATCGTTAGTTTTGGACGGATATACCAATGTTCTTTAAATATGGTTATTTCGCGTGCTTTTGCACGCGGATTACAAAAACAAACATGTCACTGTTAATCACATGCCAAGTAAAATCCGATCTTTGTTTATTCGTCGTGAATCCGTCCAAAACTAATTAAACTGTATATATATACATAATACTGTCAGATTTGGACGAACACATACGTATTGCCCAAAACATGGCCACTTCGCGTGCTTTTGCACGCGGTATTGAACTATTTATCTAAATTTAAAGAATTTTTTCCCGTTTTATCATAAATTCCATTCTCTACTTTTTCCTTATCGTTCCTGTTTTGGAGTCTGGCGTGGCTAAAAGCGTAATCCCAACGGTTTATCTCTACACTCAACAGCCCACGCATTCCTTTACGAGGGCTAAATCATCCACGATTCAGTGTGTGACAAATTTTCAGCATGCCATCCGCGCACTCCGCCGTGACAATGAAAAAACACATATTTGGTTGGTGGCATCGCCATCAGAATCACTTCAGCTTTATCAGTTAGCGATTGAGAAAAAATTAGATGGGATCATCGTTGAAGATAAGTTTTTTAAACTCAGCACATCCACATGCTTCGAACGAGCTCTAGCTCAGTTTGCCTTGTCGCGTCATGAAGACGATGTACTCAACATTATTGAAGAATTGGTAGAAGAAGCCTTATTTTTAACGCCAGTGAAAGTGGCTTATGAGGAAATGCTGACCACGTTACGTGCCGCAGCGCCAGCAATTCACCTCCATCAATCCCCTGCCGACGAGCTTATTGAAGCCTCATTTAATGAACGGTTTAACGAGCGAAAACAGCAAATCAAGCGCTTTATCTCCGTTGCCCCAGATAATCCGAATGTTACATTTATCACTGTCAACTATGGGGCAGAGCTCATTTCACAGATGGTAGATAACCCCGGTGTTTATTGCTTAGTTGCACCAATGGGCTCCGGCAAAACTCGCTCCGTCATCTTGCCATTTTTTGAACAACTATGTGAAAACGGACACTATCCATTGTTGGCTGGCGCAAAACGCATATTAATGGGGAGCTTGGTCAATGATGACCGACATTATAAAAAAGCGCGACATCAGCTAGTAAAGCATCCTGATGGACAATTGCCACTGCCAGTGACCGGTACAGCAGGCGTGATCAACACGTTATTTCATGATGATTTCACGGAACTAAGAGCACACAGCGACACACTGTTAATTGAAGAGTATGAAGATGTGCAATCGCATCTCGTGAGCCGTGCAATTGGTGTTAACGGTAAACTACGAGACCAGGCTAAATTAAAAAGCCAGTTAAATGACCAGATCAAAAAAAGCAGATGTGTGGTAATTGCCGATGCCATGCTCAGTGATTTTAGCGCTAATGAACTGGCAAAAATCAGCGGTAAACCCGTCTACATTTGCCATCCAACCACAGTAAATGAAGTAAAACCGAACCAAATCTTGTACTACCGCTCAGAGTCGCTGCTGATTGAAAAACTGCATACTCTGTTAACCGATGAAGAAAAAAATATCTTCACCTTTTCGGATTGTGCCAATAATGAAAATAAATCGCATTTTTTAACGCTTGCCAACCTTTTCAACAAAGCCGCTCGAACCGCTTTTATCGTTGATCGCCGAACACCCAATACGAATGACGATATGCCGTATGAAGCGTTATTGAAAAACTTGGATACTGAGTTAAAAAAATACCAGCATGTATTAATAAGCCCCGTGATTAATTCCGGTGTTAGCATTCAAAATCAGCACTTTACCGAGGTTGCCGCCCTTGGCTATCGCACTTTGATGCCAAATCAGCTTATTCAAACCCTTAAACGGGTACGCGATGCAGAACGTATTCACCTACATTTGAACCTAATAACCACGTCCGATCCGGCACTCTTTTTCTCCCGAGATGAGCTACTAACCAGTGCGATTGCGCAAGATCATAAAGGCAACAGCAATACAAAACGGCTACGCCAAAAATACATCACTGACCCAGCTGCTATCGCGATATTGGAACGGATGCTGTTTGAAAATCAGATGCGACATGACCACGCCAATACCGTATTGACCATTTTGGAACATTTAGGCTACGAAATTGTTTATCAGCCAAGTGATAAAAAGAAAGAAAAACGGGGCTCTGAATTACTAAAAGTAGCAGAACGCGAAGAAGCGATTATCAAACAGAACACGCTAACCTCTGCAACTAAGCAAGAAAATGAAACCGCTACTTACCTCGAGGCCAAGAATACATTGAGCCAATTTTACAAAGTGGCGACACCCCAAATCCCACAAGACATTGTGGATTTTGACAATAAAGGAAAGGGTCGAAAAATTCTGACTGCAATGAAATATGCCCGACAGCCACCACCAAAGAGTGATGACATCACTATTAGTGAAGCTGCTAACTACACTTTTATAAAAAAGCTATTTAGTCTGCTCAATGTCGATCCCACTACTTTTACGGGAAAATTCAGCAGTAATGATGTAAAAAATTGCGTGGATTGGCTGACAACAGCAAAAGTAGAATTAGGTGATTTTGAGCAAAATGTATCTGCCATACTGAATAGAAATATGCTAAATGTTAAATCCGGCACAGTTCAAAGTTACAGTCTAAATACGTTGAAGCAGTTCTTTAAAGAAAATTTTGATCTTACAATTGAGACGATAAATCGTCCAACTATAAATGGTGTTCGCGAATACATGTACCAGTTTCAGCGTACTGATACCAGCGGTAAAGCCGAAGATTACTATAAGATGATTTATAGCCATGAATAAATAACACAATAAGGCACATTTATCGTTAGTGCCTTATCCGTTCATGGCTATATCGCGTATTTTATATTGGCACTAGTAGTTATTGTCCTGCCAATTTTCTAATATTATACCATGCTTGCTCTGGGATGTTTTTTGGATTATCACGATCGGGGCGGTTATACGAAGCACCGGCAATACGATCCAGTGCATCAAATCGATATCCGGCTTCAGTCACAATACGTCTTAAGTCAATGGCTTCTTTTTGTGCTAATTCAAATTTTTCTCGGGCACCCTTGATTTGGTAATTCATGTTGTTTGACATAATTTTGGCGATTTCTTTCAATTTACCTAAATCAATCATTTGCTCAATTAATTGCGTCATTTCAGATCGTGCTGCTTGCAACTGAGTTTCAGTATCAACAACCTGTAATTTCACTTTCGCCAATTCGGCTTGGTTTGCCTCCAAAACAGCCGTTCTGGCTTTAATTGTCTCAATTTCATCCCGCATTTCTTGGTCTAATTTTAACTCGATTTTTATCTCTTGCAGGATTTCTTCGTTTTTCCTATTTAACTCTCTGCTTTCAATTAAAATTAATTCTTTTTGCATCCATTTTACCCACGCGATAACGGCAGCTTCTTGATCTGCACTTATCGTCCAATATTGATGATCTGGATGATAAATCGGTTTTTTCAGTTTCTGTTTTAATGAATTTGAAACATGTAAATTTTTTGAAAACTTAACTCTTATTTCATCATTATTTTTTTGAACATTAATATCAAACATTATAATTACTCCGTAGATTTATATTTATTTACATTCTCCCACCAACCTCAGTGATTGGAATTATAATCATCCAGATAAAATTAAATGTCAATATATTTCACTTGGGTAAATCAAAATAAATAAATTTAAAATCCAAAATAAAAACAGAAATAAATAAAACAAAAAGAATTACATGTGAATATTTATATAAATATATTTTGTTATTAGATACAACATAAACCTGAGTGTTAATCGGTCGTAAGTAAGAGATACGCATATACTAATCAACTCAACAATGATGGATATGTTGATTTCAAGTAAAAGCCTCATACTGAGAATAAAAATAACATACTAAGATGACATCATCTGATATCAGTTCGCTACTATTCCTAACACAAAAATGCCCCATTCTGTTTTACCGTAGGTAATCGCTCATACTCCTTCTGAAATATATTAAGCAAACAGAACTAATGCATGATACGCGGGCGTAAAATCCCAGATGATTAGCTGGAATTCAGCTCTGATAATCAGGGCCAGGAATTTTCATCAATTTATAAAATTCAATTTCGGTAGTTATATCAAACTTCATGCCTAGCTATTGTTGAATTTCATTCATTAACCCATGAAGGATTGGCTTATTGCTACAGTAAACGATCTCAAATAGGATTTATCGGGTCTCTTAATTAATCCCCTATTTCAGGAGAAATTAGCATGAAAATGAGACCCGCAACCCTATCGCTCCTCTTTCTGACGATGAATTTCAGTCATTCCGTATTCGCGGCTCAGAACTCTAACCCAGGGGAAAATAAGAAAATGGATCCTGTTTCTGTTTCAATCACCCATGAATCTGATCGACCTTTACGAGCAGCTGCGCCAGATCACTTTACTGGCAAAGCTATCGTTGCTCCGCTATTTCCTGCGGAAGCACCATCAGATGCAACCGCTGCGTATGTCACTTTCGAGCCGGGCGCCCATACCGACTGGCACGCACACCCTGTTGGGCAACATCTCGTGGTGACAAAAGGCACTGGTTATATCCAATTCTGGGGTGGAGAACGAAAGACAATAAAAACAGGTGATGTGGTTTGGATCCCACCAGGAGTGAAACACTGGCATGGTGCGACACCTGACAGTAGCTTCACGCATTTAGCAGTTCAAGAACATCAGGAAGGCAAAACCGCGGATTGGTTTGAGAAAGTCACTGATGCGCAATATGACACGCCAGAGAAAACGGCTGTTCTGCCAAAGCAACCAACCCGAGCGCAGCAACTGATGAGCGAAACAGCGCCGAAACTTGCCGAACTAACCGATCAAGTGCTTTACGCAGATATCTGGGAGAGACCAGACCTGTCTAAACGGGAACGTAGTTTGATTACTGTCAGTGCGTTGATAGCGCTCAATCGCCCTGATCAGCTCCGTTCTCATATCAATCTGGCTCTGAAAAACGGTGTCACGAAATCCGAGATCTCAGAAGAGATCACGCATCTCGCATTCTATACCGGGTGGCCTAGTGCGGTAACCGCAGTAGGCATCGCAAAAGATGTCTTTAAAGACAATCCGACTAAATAGCGTTTTTATCAGAAGGTTATTTCGATGAAATCATTGAATACAGCACTGATTGCAGCAACGGTTGCCGTCTCATCAACTCTGTCTTATGCCGCTGACTACAAACAAAATCCATGGACCTTAGTGTACGAAGGTGCCATTACGAAAAATGAACACGGTAAAGTGAATATCCACCCAGTCAAATACAAATTGAATGGCATTGATATCGTCGCCAACGTTTATACACCGGCTAATTACGATAAAAACAAAAAATACCCGACACTTGTGGTCGCACATCCAAACGGTGGTGTGAAAGAACAAGTCGCGGGCTTATATGCGCAACGTCTGGCTGAACAGGGTTTTATCACGATCACCGCTGACGCAGCTTATCAGGGCGGTAGTGGTGGCTTACCCCGTTATGTCGATAAACCAGCAAACCGGGTTGAAGACATTCATGGCATGGCTGACTACATCTCGCATTATGCAGGTGTTGATGCTAGCCGTGTTGGGTTATTAGGAATTTGTGGCGGTGGCGGCTATTCCTTAAAAGCCGCGCAAACTGACAAACGTTTTAAAGCACTGGCCACTGTCAGTATGTTTAACTCCGGCTTGGTCAGGCGGAATGGGTTCATGAACTCTCAGGTCGATACGATCCAACAACGACTACAGCAGGCATCGGATGCCCGTGCGCAGGAAGCTGCTGGCGGCGAAGTGATTTACGCTGCGAATACCAAACTGACTGACGAACAAATCGCGAAATTGCCGTTTGATCTCTACCGTCAGGGGTTTGAATATTACTGGAAAACTCACGCACATCCAAATTCGTCTTTCCGTTACACAATGAGTAGCTTGCTTGATTTGATGAGCTTTGATGCAGCAACCAATATGGATTTAATTAATCAGCCATTCTTGATGATTGCAGGCGATAAAGCTGACACGCTATATATGACTGAAGCCGCGTTCCCTCTGGCAACCAATGCAAAAACCAAAGAGTTATTCCTAATTAAAGGTGCCACTCACATTGAAACCTATTGGAAACCAGAATACGTCAATCAGGCCATCGAGAAATTGACGTCGTTCTACGGCAAAAACATTTAATCCATTTTCAACAGCCTACCTCACGCGTAATCGATCTATCGGCTACGCGTGTTTTTTCATTCTCATGGGTATATATGAAACACACGATCCGTTTATTCATTGGAATTGTTCTCTTTTCTAATCTGTTTACTTTTGTTTACGCCAGTGCACCGATGGTTCAAACGCAAGTGCCTGGTTTTTACCGCACTCATGTCGGCAAATTTGAGGTAACGGCGTTATCGGATGGGACATCAGAATTAGATGCGAAGTTGCTGAAGAATATTCAGACCGAAAAATTGAAACATTCCCTCTCAGACATGTTTGTGCAATATCCCAATATGCAGACAGCCGTGAATGCTTATCTGGTTAATACGGGTGATCATCTTGTTTTAATTGATGCAGGTGCAGGCAATTTATTAGGTCAAGCTTTAGGTCGAATTCTCGATAATTTGAAGGCCGCTGGTTACACCGCAGAACAGGTTGATACTGTACTCTTAACGCATTTGCATGCGGATCATGCCGGTGGGTTAATTGATACCAATGGCCACCCTGTATTTCCTAAAGCAGAGATTTTGGTTGCTAAAAAAGAAAATAGTTACTGGCTGTCAAAGCAGACTTCCGATCATGCATCTGCTGAGCTGAAACCTTTTTTTGCAATGGCGAGTCATATTGCTGCACCCTATATCGCAAATAAGAAATGGACAACTTTCACTGCGAACACGGTTGTTGTTCCCGGGATCAAAGCCGTCAGCATTGTTGGCCATACCCCAGGGCATAGCGCTTATGAAATTGAATCTGATGGGCAAAAATTACTGGTATGGGGCGATATCGTCCATTCCCATGCTGTGCAGTTTGATAAGCCCTCCGTTGCATTTGCATTCGATGCGGATGCTCAGCAGGCAGTATCCACTCGCTTAAAACTCATGCAATCACTGGCAACCAGTCGATCGCTCGTAGCTGGTGCGCATCTGCCTTTTCCCGGCATTGGGCATATTAATGCAAAGGGAAATGAAACATTTCAGTGGGTACCAGTCGAATTTCATTAATGATTATTATTCAGGAGCTACAATGCAAAAACGTATTCTCGGAAAAACGGGGCTGGAAGTTTCCGCAATGGGTCTCGGCTGCATGGGCTTAAGCCATGGCTATGGCCCTGCGACCGATACAAAAAGTGCAGTTGAACTGATCCGTGCGGCAGTCGAACGCGGCGTCACTTTTTTTGATACCGCAGAAGTTTACGGCCCTTATCTGAATGAAGAAGTTGTTGGCGAAGCACTCCAACCCTATCGTGATCAAGTTGTCATTGCGACAAAGTTTGGTTTCACTTTCGGTGATGATAATAAACAACAGATCCTGAATAGCCGCCCTGAACATATCCGCTGGGCG
>Ga0183099_1001821_pt1 | contig 11681 bp, 11 predicted proteins | sample Biomet1_FD_127788 | JGI IMG/M metagenome (GOLD analysis project Ga0183099, IMG submission 127788) | Microbial communities from bioreactor (seeded with anoxic lake sediment) at LBNL, California, USA - Biofuel metagenome 1 | ecosystem: Engineered > Bioreactor > Anaerobic > Unclassified ... | reverse complement strand
GCGAGTCGGTTGTTTTCTACATAAATATCCGATATAGATCCACGTTGAGTGGGAACTTCTATTGTAGAAAGAATTTTAGGACTAACCGGATTCGGGTCGATGATATAAATGTTGTTTTGGTTTAAACTGAAAATGGATTTACCGTTTGTTTTCAGAATATCCCCTTCGTCAACCCCTTGTGTTTGATTGTTTGTTCCAGTATAGTCTCCAGCCACAGTTCCGGCTTCCACTGCATTCGTTGCACTGTCTGTTGCTTTGGCAGCTGTCGGGGTAGCCGTGGGTAGGGCAATACCAACGGTTCCCTTTACCATTAATCCGGAATTTCGTTGATAAAGATAAGAATATAATACATTGTTATTAATGCAATAGCTGCGTCAAAGCGGCGGAACTACCAAGCGTTGGTAGCGCTGTTTCTTTGACGGGAACAATAGATGAATCTGTTGAAATATCAATTCTGCGTGATTCATCTTCCCATGTGACTTTATAGCCGAGTGATTCGGCTATAAAACGAATTGGGATAAGGGTCCTGTCTTCCTGTATGCGAGAAGCAGTATCAAGAAATTTCACCTGTCCGTTCAACAAAACAGCAAAATTATCTGGCTCTAACAAAATTTCTACGGAATTGTTTTTTACAATGACTTGATTTGTTTCTTTGTTCCAGTCGACGGTCGCACCAAGCTTTTCAAAAACGCCGCGTAACGGAACCAAGGTTCTCCCGTTTACAATGACTGGAGGAACATCAAGTTCAACTTCTTCGCCATCGACAAAGATACGGATAGCCTGAAGATTGTTTTCGGCTTTCACACCATTTTGCGGTTGGAGAAAAAGATTGAGAAGAATGCAAACTGAAAATAACAGAACAGAAATCTTTTTCATAAAAATACCTCCTTTTGAAAAATAATTGCCTTTTACCTATCTGACGAAACAACACAAGAAAAAGTTCCCAAAGAAAAAAGCAGTAACATATCAGCCGAATGGATGGTACGCACTGCTTTTAGGTTTGATCAATGATATGTTGTAAGCCTTTTGATAAAGGTATCCATACTGCAATCTTTTGGAATGACGACCCGTTTAATTGTAAACGGATCATCCGTTGTTCCCTGTTGAACGGAAAACCCTACTCTATAATATATTTTAGCAGTTTCAAGTGATTGCTTTGTATAATTTCCGAACGGGTATGAGATGCTCGTGACGGTTTTTCCGATAATACTCTCTAACAATTCCTTTGATTCTTTCATTTCATATTCCAACTTCACACTATCCAGAATCGATAAATCCAAATGTGTCATCGAATGACTTCCAATGCTGACAAGTCCACTCTGTGCCATATCATTTATTTGGTCTTTGCTCAAATAACCGGGGGTGTTGATAAAATCTGCAATGACAAATATTGTTGCTTTGGCATTGTATTTTTTTAAGATGCGGAATGCTTCGGTATAATTGTTATCATAACCATCATCAATTGTGATAACAACACTTTTATCACAGGAATCTGCATAATTTAATTCTTCGGGAAATAAAAAGGTGTATTTGTTATCAGAAAGATATTTGATTTGGGCTTCAAAATCTTGCGGGCTAACGAACAAATCGGTATAAGGGCTTTTTGTATCCTTAATATTACCAATTTCATGGTACATTAAAACAGGTGGCTTTTTACTGCTTAAAAATCCCGCTTTTGAAACAGGTTTATCTTTATTTGCATATATTTTATTGATGATTTGCGTTGCCATTTCTAAATTTACCGGTTTTGTTGGATTAAAACTTCCGTCACCCACCAAATCAACCGAACTGATTAAAGAGACAGAAGGCAATGCATAACTCCTAATTTCATCTTTATCGGTAATGTTTTTAATTTTTGTAGTATCATAAATAATGCGGGGAACCACATAATCCTGAACTCGCTTAAAAATGACAGCAGCCTCCTGATTGGAGACAATTCTGTCGGGGTTGTAATTTCCGTGTTCATCCCCTTTTACAAATCCGAGCATATATGCTTTTTTGACATAAAAATCATTGGTATCCCGAAAAGGGCTTTCAATTCTTTCATATGAATTAATGATGTTTTTCTGAATCAAACTATCAATGATAAATTTACACATTTGCTGTCTTGTCAGACCGCCATCGGTTGCATATACCGTACTGATTAAAATATTACAAAAAAGTGCGAGAAATAAAATTGCCATTCTTTTTGATGCTTTTTTCAATTCCGTATACCTCACCGTGCGAATAAATTCGTTTTTTACCGATTCAACAGATAGAATTCAGTCACAAGAACATCATAATTCTTGTGAAAATTGATTCATTGTAAAAAACCACAATATTATTTATATCATGAATTTCTGCATTTGTCAATTAATAGAAGCGTTTATCATAAAATTTAAAATATTGTGATATTTTTCAAATATTTATTATTTTGACAGAGGCAAGGGTAGAAAGTGCTTTGAATTTAGTCTTATTCACGAAAAACACACCTCACGAAACATAGTTCACTTTTCGTAAAGAACGAAGTGTCTCGCTTGAAAAAAGATTGATACTAAAAGATAATTGAGCGGTTTCGTGTGGGGGGGCAAGTTACCAAAACTGAAAAAGGCAAAAATCCGTTAGAGTTGATCAAAGAAATTGAAATAAGGGATTTTTTCTTAAGAGATATGGTGTGTTTTGTATTTATCATATAATAAAAGAATAAAAGTTATTCCTAATTCACTTTTCTTTTTACGAATGCGTATTATCTGTTCTTAAAGTAGGATATTTTTTAAATTTGGGGGAATTATTCTGCTTGCGTGAGGAATATTGTGAAAATTAGAAGGAAGAAAAAGTATTTTGTTTATTTGATTGAAGCAACAAGTGGCAACCTAAAAACCGAAATAGCATGGCAAAATTAAATTTGGGCATACTATTTAAAAAAGAAAGGGGTGCTTTGTTCAAATGAATGAAAATGCAGAACTTTTGAACTTCATTTTCCAAAATTCCCAAATGGGAGTGGATACCATACATCAGTTGATTGGAATTGTTGAAAACGGAGAATATAAAGATCTATTGAACTCTCAACTGAATGAATACAAAAACATTTTTATCACAGCAAAAGCGTTGCTCAACAACAACGGATATGATGAAAAGGGGATTACTGCTTTTGCAAAAATCAAAACCTATCTCATGATTAATGTCCAAACACTCACCGATAAAACACCGTCCCATCTATCCGAAATGTTAATCATCGGCAGCAATATGGGCGTCATTGATGCCGTTAAAAATTTGAAAAAATATAAGAATGCAGAAAAAGATATTGTTGCTCTGATGGAGCGGTTGTTAAAATTTGAGGAGAATAATATTCAAGAATTGAAAAAGTTTTTGTAATTCATTTCACAATGGCGTTAGAAAAAGCAGAAATAGTGTTGGTTATACACTAATTCTGCTTTTTTGCTTCGGTACCGAATTCTGTGACGATCCCCCAGAACTTCCGACCATGACGATTCTCTCTGTTTCGCCACATGAGATTAGCATGGCTCCGTTCGACATACGCGCCTTGAGCAACACTTCATTTTCCTTTATCACAACTTTTACTTATGTAGAATGTTTTTTACATCCGCCAGCATCGCTTTTATAACGATACATTCTCTTTAAAATTGACATCAAATCCGCAGGACTTCAAACATACTTTCTGTAAAAGGAGTTCATATTCATAGGAATATGGATTCTTTTTTTCGCCTCTTATCATCTTCGCAAAATCAAGCATCATCCCGTCATATCTTTCGTTATATTTTGTGGGAGTACCAGGTATTGAAAGAACCCTTCTTTGATCCGAATATTCCTTTTGATAGGTATCTTCATTTAGGCTCTGGGACAGCACTGTTGGCATTTCAAGCGGCTTGATTTCAATTGTGCCTTTGCTTCCGCATACAACAAGTTGCCGTCTGCCGTAGCCGTTTATTTCCGTTGAGTTTGCTCGAACGATTGAGGTTCCGTTTTTATATTGAAAGACCGCAAGTCCGTTATCTATCGCATCAATATCATCAAGATGTGTACAACTGCGATACGGGATAATTTCATCCGGTATTCCCTTTATGTTCAGAACAAGATCAACCATATGACACCCCAAAAAATGCATAATACCACCTTTGAAATGGGAAAGCCACGCTCTTTCCACCTTTGAATGTTCTGTGTTCATAATGGCATCTACCTCAAAAATTTCTCCGAGTTTTCCGCTTTTTATAGCGTCAAAGCAATATTGTATGGAAGGATTATATCGATACATATATGCCATTTGAACGGTGAGGTCTTTTTGTTTTGCATCTTTCATCAATTTTTCGAATTCCAGAATGTTTTCACCTGCGGGTTTATCTAAGTGAACGGGGATACCGGCATCGATACAAGTTTGGGCGGTTGGAACAAGGTCCCATTCCTCCGTCTCTACCATGACTGCATCAAGTCCTGGAAAAGACAAAAGCTCCTTTGTGCTCATCCGCTTTAATCCGTCATATAGCGGATTTTTTGATTTTGATTGGTATAACAAATCATTCGATTCTGCAACACCGACAACTTCAAACAAATCTGAAAATTTTCGCACACATTGTAGTTTACCGTCACTGTGCGGATGACCAACACCGATGTGACCAATTTTAATTTTTTTCATTGGAAAGTTCTCCATTCTTATTTCATTTACTCCAGTCAAAAGCAACACCAATCGGGAAGTTCTGATCAAAGGCAAGTCTGTGATAAACTTCCGGTGCTTCAGTAGGGGAGTGAACCTCTGAGAGCAATGATTTTACATCCAATCGGTTGGATTTTAACAATTTCAACATTGCCTCACAGTCATCCCGAAATGTCCAGTTGTGCGGAGAGGATTCAGATTGTGGTCGGGCAAAATTGTTTGCACCAACAATCGTAACACCCGGAAAATGAACACGATGATAAAAGTCCACCTCATTGACGGGATTCCTTGTACAGCCAAGTAGTGCGATTCTGCCTTGCTTTGCAACACATTCCAGAGATTGGTGAAAAGCAACAGAGGTGCCGCTCACTTCTATGATTGCATTTACACCTTTGCTGTCTGTAATTTCTTTTATTTTCTGTACATAGTTCTCTTCTGTTGGATCCAAAGCAAAATCCGCACCGAGTTTTAATGCAAGGGTTCGCCTTTTTAAATCTGGATCTACTGCAATTACAGGAATCGCACCGCTTAATTTACAGAATTGAACTGCAAAAAGTCCCAGAATGCCAAGTCCCGCAACGAGTGCAGATTCTCCGATTTCAAGCTGTGTTTTGCGTACTCCAGCAATAGAAAATCCGGCGATTACGAGGAAGGTCGCTTCTAATAATGAAATGGAATCCTCTTTGATTTTTATCACATTTGTTTCCGGCACAACATTATATTCACTATGAATGCCGAAATACACCAAAACTCTGTCACCCTGTACGACACTTGTAACATCACTTCCTGTGTCCTGCACAATTCCTGCACCACTATAACCGAGCACACGTGGAAAGTTCACTTCATCACTGATGGTTGCACCGTTAATGTTTTTTTCACCGACAAGATTTGCTCGTTCGGTTCCGGCACTGATTGCGGTGTATTCCATTTTGACAAATACATCGTTCCGCTCCATTTTGCGCAGGTCGTTTTCTTTCAGCTCTGCAACGTTCGGTGAGGTAAAAAGAATTTGTCTTGTTTTCATACAATATTCTCCTTATTATTAGAAATTATCTTTTCTTTTATTGTATCCTATTGCTTTTTATGGGACAAGACAGTATACTGCCATATAGGGACACTATTCTCTCGAAAGGGGTGGGTTTATGACGGGTATTATGAATGATATGCCCCCAAAATATTTATCTATGTTCAGTATTTTTAAATGTTGCTTTTCAAACGAACACTACAATCATTCGGGAATCGGAATTGCGAATACAAGCATTGGATATCTTTTAAAGGGCAAAGCGGAATTTCGTTCCGAGCACGAAACGTTTTGGATTAACAGCGGAGATATTGTTTATATCCCGAAGGGACAAATATATACATCTCATTGGTATGGTTCGCCCGAAATTGAATTTTATTCGATCCCAATTGCTTTTCAAAACAGTATGACGTACAAATCAAATGGTGCTTTTGATTTTCTGTATCAATATCACTTACAAAGAATCGATCCTTTTGAAAATTCACGCGAAAAATTGGACAGCATTTATGACTGTTTTCAAAATGGAACCAACGATCTGTTTCGGGCGATTGGAGAGTTTTATTTGTTTTATCAGGAACTTGTCGAAAAATTGGCTTTTAAACGAATTTTGCAACAGAGAAATCCCGTACAAGATGCAATCAACTATATCGAACAGCATTCTACACAGGAATTCACTGTAAAATTGTTGGCAACACTTTGCAACATCAGTGAATCGAGATTTTTTGATACGTTTAAAAAATCGACCGGCTTTACACCGATCGAATATAAAAATCACGTGAGAGTGCAAAAAGGAATTGAATTGCTTTCAGCGAACGACTGCAAGGTCGAATGGGTCAGTGATTATTTGAATTTTAGTTCTCCGGCATATTTCAGAAAAGTATTTAAAAATGTCACTGGTGTCACACCGGGTACATTGAAAAAGCAGAACAGAATATTGTGATGGATGTTTTTCTTATCGGAACACTATTTTCTTTTTTTGCATAGTATAAAATAGAGTGGAGATTGAAAAGAAGGTGCAATACGTGAGAAAGCTTGATCCTCAAACGGTATTTGTTCAATATCGGAATGAAATCTACCCCAATGATCCTGTTATAAATCGAAAATACACGATAACCCATTCCGATAAGACAGCAGAGATGTTTGTTTTTGTAGCGGAAGCGTATGCGGAAGACCAAATAAACGGCATGCGTGATGAAGTTCGGGTTGCATGGGAGAAAAAAGATGAAATTCCTATATTAATTGGTTCTGTTCTGATAGATGGAGACGGGAATACAAGAAATGCGAAAGTGCGCAATATGGTTTTTTATTATGAAATGCCTACGGCATTGCAGGCATTGCGCCAGGCTGATCGCTTTTTATTTATGAAATATCCCGAACTGGACAAAGCACGTGTTGAAATTCATTTTATTTCAAGTAGCCCAGAATACGATAAGACCTATGATTTTGGGATGATTGGAATTTATCAGGAAAGTTTGATTTGAAAAAATAGATTGATTTGAGTATTCAAATCATTTGTGTCGGCACGAACGATTTTGTAAAATGAATTGTTCGTGCCGAATTTTGCACTTGTCGAAAAAAATCCCCGCCATCCAAAGGACGGTGGGGGATTTTTTGCACTCCGCTTGTTTCTGTCAAACGTGCTTTAGCAAACCAACATTGAGGGAATGTCAGCCGTAAGGAGGTGAAGCAAATCACATGACAGGAAAAAGCAGAAAGGGGTGGCAATCATAAGAGGTGGCAGAAATTAGTTCTGCTTTAAAAGAGGAAGAACCGTTAAAGTGAAGAAGTCATCCGCCTGTTCGGGAAGTACACTGAAAGTTTCCCCGTTTAAGGAAACAGAAACACCTTTGTTGTTGCACTGCTTCATACAGAAGGTTGCTTTGAATTCCAGGTTGTCATGTAGGTTCAGTTCCTCTATTTTATGCTGAAAGGTCTGAATCACATTGTAAGAACCCTTTAAGTGACAGGAACTTCCGATGCATACACTCAATTCTAACATGCAGAATCCTCCTTTGTGTCATTCTTGCCGTATTGTACATGCAGTAGCTCATGCACTTTACCTTTTAGCAGTCCGTTGTAGAGGGAAAGTACGAGTGGATTTTCCTCGGAACGCTTTAAACCTGAAAGCCGATCGGAGGAATATAACCCATCGGCACGTCTTTCCTTTGCATCGGAAGAGGCGAAGGGCTGTCCCGCACCGTTTACGCAACCGCCGGGGCATGCCATGACTTCAACGAAGTCATATTGTTCTCCCGATTTGATCGCTTCAATCAAATCACTCGCGTTTTTTAATCCGCTGACGATTGCGATTTTTATATCTTTTCCGCCGTATGAAATCATGGTTTCCTTTACACCTTTTTTTCCACGAACACCGGAAAAGGAGATTGCACCAAGCCCTGCTCTCGATTTATCGTCGGAAATGCGCCGCAGAACTGCCTCGGTTACGCCACCAGATGCGCCGAAAATGACGCCAGCTCCGGTCATTGTGCCAAAAGGCATATCCGCCGCTTCCGGTTCTAATTCAGAAAAGACAAGTCCCGATTCTTTGATCATGCGGACAAGTTCTATGGTGGTAATGACATAGTCTACATTTGAGGTGCCGTCAGTTTTGAATTCTTCCCTTGCTGCCTCAAATTTCTTTGCTGTACAAGGCATTACCGCCACATGCACATGTTTACGTGAGGATGGAACATTGTGGACACGAATTACCGATGCCAACATTTCCATGGGAGAACGGCAGGTGGAAACATTGGGCAAAAGTTCAGGATAGTTCTTTTCGCAGAAGTTGACCCAGGCGGGACAACAGGAGGTAAAGAGTGGAAGACTCTCTTCCTTTTTTAAACGGGAAAGCAGTTCACTTGCTTCCTCCAACACTGTAAGATCAGCTCCGGTGGAGGTGTCGTAAATTTCGTCAAACCCCATGCGCCGAAGAGCCGCTGTAATTTTACCAACAGCATTTTCCCCGTCCTGTATAAATTCTTTTCCCAATGCCACTCGCACTGCGGGTGCAATTTGAACGGTAACCTTGGTTTCGCTGTCGTCTAAAGCACTCCATACCTTTGCGGTGTTGTCCTTTACAACAATGGCACCAGTGGGGCAGACAGCGGCACACTGGCCACAGCCGACACAGGGGGATTCGGCAATGGACTTATCAAAAGCTGTGCTAATTGTCATTTTAGAACCCCTGTGGGCGAAATCTATGGCACCGACATTCTGTATTTCATTACACATTCTCACACAGTCACCGCACAGGATGCATTTGTGAGCATCCCGCGTGATGCAGAGAGAGGAATCATCGGTTTTTGGCTTTTCTGCGGTGTTGGGAAAACGCACACCATCAATGTGAAAGCGCATTGCCAAATCCTGCAGTTTGCAGTTGGTGTTGTTGTGACAGGTGGTGCAGTCCCGACAGTGGTTGGCGAGAAGTAGCTCTAAAATCATTTTACGGTATTTACGCAGACGTTCCGTGTTCGTTTTGATTGTAGTGCCGGCTTTCGGAGGGGTGGAACAGGCGGCATCAAGACCGCCCCATTCGTTTTCCACCATACACATACGGCAAGCACCGTAAATCGAAAGTTCCGAATGATAACAGAAGGTGGGCAGTTTGATTCCGGCTTTGCGGATCAATTCCAAAAGATTTTTCTCGCCTTCCAATGCAACCGGAATTCCGTCAATTGTCATATATTCTCTTGTTTCCATATGTTTCACCCTTCTTTTATTGCGCCGAACGGGCAGGTACCGATACATGCGCCGCATTTGATGCATTTTGCGGAATCAATCGTGTAAGGTTCCTTGATTTTTCCGGAGATTGCGGCAACAGGACAGGAACGCGCGCATTTGGAACAGCCTTTGCAAAGTGCTTGATCAATCGAGATTGTCATTAATTTTTTGCAGCTTCCTGCAGGACAGCGCTTTTCTTTGATATGTGCTTCATATTCCTCCCGGAAACTCCGAATAGTACTGACAACAGGGAATGCCGCAGTTTTTCCGAGCCCGCATAAAGCGGTCGCTGAAATGGTGTCGGCAAGTTCTAAAAGAAGATCAATGTCGCCCTCTTCGCCCTTTCCATCAACTATACGCTCGAGTATTTCCAACATCCGCTTTGTACCCTCGCGACAGGGGACACATTTTCCGCAGGATCGTTTTGCGTGAAATTCTTAAAAAAGCGCGCCACTTCAACCATACAGGTGTTGCTGTCCATGACAACAAGTCCGCCTGATCCAATCATGGCACCTGCTTTTTTCAAGGAGTCAAAGTCAAGTGGTAAATCAAGGTCATTTTTCGTTAAACATCCGCCGGAAGGTCCGCCGATCTGTACCGCCTTGAAGTCGCCGCCGTCGCGCATGCCGCCCCCAACGTCAAAGATAACTTCCCGCAGTGGAGTACCCATGGGGACTTCGATTAAACCTGTGTTGACAATGTTTCCGGTCAGGGCGAATGCCTTGGTTCCAGGGCTTTTTTCAGGACCGATGGAGCGATACCAGTTGGCACCGTTTTCAATGATTAAAGGTACATTGGCAAACGTTTCAACATTGTTGAGTACGGTTGGCAGGTCGAAAAGTCCGTGTTCTACCGTTCTTGGCGGCTTAACACGTGGCATTCCACGCTTGCCTTCGATTGAAGCAGTAAGGGCACTTCCTTCCCCGCATACAAAGGCACCGGCACCACGATTGATGCGCAGATCAAAGGAAAATGGTGTGCCGAGAATGTTTTGTCCCAAAAGACCGATTTCCTTTGCTTGTTCAATGGCATTTTTCAAACGGCTTACCGCCATGGGATATTCGGCTCGAACATAAATATATCCTTCCGAAGCTCCGCAAGCAAGCCCTGCAATCAGCATGCCCTCTAACATCCGGTGGGGATCCCCCTCCATGATGCTGCGATCCATAAATGCGCCGGGGTCACCTTCATCCCCGTTACAAACAATATACTTCTGTTTGGTTTTTTGCCTTTTTACCTGTGACCATTTACGCCCGGTCGGAAAGCCTCCGCCTCCTCGACCCCGCAAGTTGGAATCGGTAATGGCTTGAATTATGTCGTCAAAGGTCATATCAAACAACGCTTTTTCAAAGGCTGAATAACCGCCTGCGGCAAGGTATTCGTGGATTGAGGTGGCATCGATATGGCCGCAATGTTCCAAAACATAACGGGTTTGCTTGCGGTAAAACGGAATCTCTTCCTGCTTTTTAAAAACTTCGTGATCATTTCGACAGGCAAGCCGTTCAATGTGGCCGCCTTCCACGATGGTTTTATCAATAATTTCCTCACAGTCGGAGAGCTGAACTTTGGTATAAAGATAGCCCTGTGGTTCAATGCGCACAAGTGGACCCAGTTCGCAAAAACCGTGACATCCGCTTTTTTTAACACCCACTTCATCGCTGTGCGGTTCCTCTTGAAGCTCGACTGAACAGGGAATGTTTCTTTCTTGAAGCAAGGCTATAAATTGGTCATATAGTTCAAGTGAGCCACTTGAAATACAACCGGTTCCCGCACAGACAAGGATTTTTTTCGTTTGTGCGACACCAGCTTTTTGAAAAATCGCTCTTGCCTTTTGTAAATCTTCTCTTGTTGCAAGTGTCATATTAAAGACCCTCCTTTAACTCTGAAAGCAGTGCCACCGCTTTTTCGGGAGTCATGGCGGGATAGACTTTGTCATTCACCGTTATGACCGGTGCAAGCCCACATGCTCCGAGGCAGGAAACTGTTTCAACCGTAAAGTTGAGATCGTCGGTGGTAACTTTTTTGGCGGAAAGCTGAAGTTCCTTGCGTAGTCGTTCCAAAATTGGAATGGATTTTCTGACGTGACAGGCGGTGCCGTCACAGACCTTAATCACAAATTTCCCCTTTGGTTCCAACGAAAAATTTTCATAAAAGGTTGCCACACTGTAAATACGGGCAGTGCTGATTCCGAGCTTTTTTGAAAGATAAGGAAAAACTTCCTTTGGAAGATAGCGGAACTGTTCTTGAATTCCCTGTAAAATGGCAATGACAGCACTTGGTTTTTTCTCCCTG
>Ga0183099_1001819_pt1 | contig 11695 bp, 6 predicted proteins | sample Biomet1_FD_127788 | JGI IMG/M metagenome (GOLD analysis project Ga0183099, IMG submission 127788) | Microbial communities from bioreactor (seeded with anoxic lake sediment) at LBNL, California, USA - Biofuel metagenome 1 | ecosystem: Engineered > Bioreactor > Anaerobic > Unclassified ... | reverse complement strand
AACTTCTTGTTAATGGAGGGAAAAAGGAGTTTAGATTTATAAAGCCTGCTAGTTATCCTATTGCCACATGTTCAAAAGTGCGTCGGATAGAATGTACATCCAATGGCATTTTGTTGTTGTCAACAACAGGAGGTTTGATCACATTTCGTGATAACTTTCGTGACCCATCGACAATAAGTTTTCATCATTTCACCCATGTGCAGAATGATACTACATCGCTGTTGTCTGGAGATGTAATGCAGACATGCCTTACCCATGACGGACGTGTATTTGTAGCTACATTAAGCGGAGGTGTACAGTATACTTCTACAAAAGATCTTTTAAAAGACAACATACTCTTTCGTGAAGTTCATGGATTCAGTAATGACGAAGGAATAGTACAATCAATGATTGAAGACCGCAATCATAAATTATGGATTGTTCGTGAAGCAAATATTGATGAGTATAATCTTGATAATCATGGATTTGGACAGTATGGCCCGAACTATCTTGGTAACAAGGTCGAATTTTCAGAATCACGTCCTGCATTCAATCTACAGACCAATCGTATTTTCCTGGGTAGTATGGGGGGAGTCATAACATTCCTTCCTCAAAAACTCAAGAGAAGTAACTATAAACCAAATATTGTCTTTACGAGTGTTCAGTTTCAGGAAGATACAAAATCGCAGCCTATATTAAGTAGTAGCCAACTAGAACTTCCAGCCGATAAGCGTAATGTCACAATAAGCTTTGCAGCTCTTGATTATAGCAATAATTACCTAATACGCTATGCTTACATGATAGAAGGTAAGGATAAAAAATGGACATATCTGCAAGCTACTCATAGTGCATCTTTCAATCAACTTCCAGCAGGAAATTATCGCTTGTTGGTGAAAAGTACCAATGCAGATGGGGTGTGGATGAATAATGTTAAGGCGCTGAATATATACGCTCATCCTGAATTCTCTGAAACTATATGGGCGAAATTCCTTATACTGATTTTTGTTATGGTAATAGTATGTGCGGTAATGTACATATATAATTTGCGCAAAAATGCATCTTTGGAAAGACTTATGAGTGAAATGAAAACGCAGTTTTTCACGGATCTTGGTCATAAACTCCGTACTCCTTTGACGCTTATAGGTGGACCCGCTACTGAACTTCTTGAAATGGATGGAATTACTGAGTTCGCTAAAAAGCACCTGAATATGATACAACGTAATTCTCGTAATATGCTGAAATTAGTAAACAAGATGCTTGATTATGATAGCAGTCGTAATTTCTTTGTGGATGACGAAAATGCTCCTATTTTCGCAAATACTGTACAATGTACAGAAAAGTGGAATAATTCTAAGGGTATTCTGAAGTTGCTGATTGTGGAAGATAATGATGACTTACGTTCATTTCTTGTCGGTATCCTGCATAAAAACTATCATGTCATAGAGGCTTGTAATGGTAGTGATGGGCTGATAAAAGCAGAAAATGAAATGCCAGACTTTATAATAACAGATGTCATGATGCCAGTGATGGACGGACTTCTGATGGTTCACAAGATAAAACAAAATACTGATATCTGCCATATTCCTATAATTGTGTTGTCGGCAAAGGCTTCAATTGAAGACAGATTGCAAGGATTAAGAGAGGGGGTGGATGATTATATCACAAAACCATTTAGTGCAGACTATCTGAAACTCCGTGTTGATAATATTATCGCTCAACGGCGTATGTTGCAACAAAACTATCTGGAGCATCTTCCTCATGGTAATGAAGGAAAAATCAAAACAAAATATGAACTTGATGCACCTCAGATTGTTGAAGCTGATAATGAGATGATGAAACATCTGATGGCTTATCTGGATGAAAATATCAGTAATCCTAATATCAAGATAGAGGATATGGCTGAAGCTGTGAACTTAGGACGAACAGTTTTTTATGGTAAAATAAAAAGTATTGTAGGTATGCGTCCTGTAGATTTTTTGCGTAACGTCCGTATTCAGCGTGCCGAACAGCTTATCGTAAATTCTTCATATCCATTCTCTCAGGTTGCATACGAAGTTGGTTTTAGTGATTCTAAGTATTTCAGTACTATTTTTAAGAAAGAAGTAGGAATGACCCCTTCTGACTATCGAAAAGTGAATGTTAAGAACTATAATATCTAGTAGTAATATAGTTTTTGCTTTTTTCTGATATTAAAGCAGTTACTATGTGTTAATCTTATAAAAGTCCGGGGAGATTATCACTTCCCGGACTTTTATATTTAGTTATTAAAATACTTAAGTATTATCTAATGAATAAAAGTTCACGATATTTAGGCAGTGTCCAAAGTTCATCGCTAACAATGAGCTCCAGCTTATCACACTGATATCTTATATCTTCCATTCTTGTAGCAATAGAGTCGTGGTATGCAATAGCACGTTCACGTGCATCGTCAATCTTGTTGGCACTTCTACGTGCGTCGACAAGTTCCTCAACGCCAGTTTCAATCTTTTGAGTGCGTTCTGCAATTTCTTTGATGATCTTAATATTGCGGGTTGTGAGAATTTGTCCCTCTTCACGACCGAAGATATTAAACATGCTTTGAACGTTATTAGCCAATTGACTTTGATAATGAGTGGCGACTGGTACGATGTGATTCATCACTAGGTCGCCCAGAACGCGAGCCTCAATTTGAATCTTCTTAGTATAAGTCTCCCATTTCACTTCGTTGCGGGCTTTAAGTTCATAGTCCTTCATTACATTCATGTCCTCGAACATCTTTACACTCTTGTTGTCAAGATAGCGATCGAAGCAAATTGGGCATGAAGCCTCGCAGTCAAGCCCACGCTTTGCAGCCTCGACTTTCCATTCCTCACTATATCCGTTGCCGTCAAAACGTATAGCCTTTGTTGCCTTTATGTCTTCGCGGATAATATCTACTATTGCAGAATTCTTTTCCTCTCCCTTTGCAATTAATGCATCTACACGCTCCTTGAAGTGAGTAAGAGCCTCGGCAACAGCTGCATTCAATACTATCATTGCACTTGCGCAGTTGGCTTCGCTACCTACAGCACGGAACTCAAAGCGATTGCCAGTGAAAGCGAATGGTGAAGTACGGTTACGATCGGTGTTATCAATCATAAGTTCAGGAATCTCTGGAATATCAAGTTTCATTCCTTTCTTTCCTGCTACAGTGAACAAATCGTTCTTGTCTGATTTCTCGATATGATCAAGTAAAACACTAAGTTGCTTACCAAGGAAACTGGAAATAATTGCAGGTGGTGCTTCGTTAGCTCCTAGACGATGATCGTTTGTAGCACTCATTACGCTAGCTTTAAGCAATCCGTTGTGACGATATACTCCCATAAGAGTTTCGACAATGAAAACAACAAAGCGTAGATTGTCCTCTGGTGTTTTTCCAGACTTATGTAAAAGAATACCAGTATCTGTAGTAAGACTCCAGTTGTTGTGTTTTCCGCTACCGTTTATTCCGTTAAAAGGTTTTTCATGTAGTAAAACTCTGAAGCCATGCTTGTTAGCAATCTTTCTCATAAGACTCATCAATAGCATATTGTGGTCTACGGCAAGATTGCATTCCTCAAATATAGGAGCAAGTTCAAATTGTCCAGGCGCAACTTCGTTGTGGCGAGTCTTGCATGGAATGCCAAGTTCAAGAGCTTGAATTTCAAGGTCTTTCATAAAACCCTGCACGCGCTCTGGAATAGTTCCGAAGTAATGGTCGTCCATCTGTTGGTCCTTAGCGGAATCATGTCCCATAAGAGTGCGTCCTGTGAGCATGAGGTCTGGGCGAACTGAATATAAATCTTCATCAACAAGGAAGTACTCCTGTTCCCAACCGAGATTTGCACTTACCTTTTTAACATCTTTATTGAAATAGTGGCATACCTCGGTTGCCGCAATGTTTACAGCATGGAGTGAGCGAAGTAATGGTGCCTTATAGTCAAGAGCCTCACCTGTATACGAAATAAATATAGTTGGTATACACAATGTATCATCCATGATGAATACAGGAGATGTAGGATCCCATGCACTATATCCACGAGCTTCGAAAGTGTTTCTGATACCGCCATTAGGAAAACTGCTGGCGTCAGGTTCTTGTTGAACAAGAAGCTTACCTGAAAAATCTTCAACCATTCCACCTTTCCCATCGTGCTCTACGAAAGCATCATGTTTCTCGGCTGTACCTTCTGTAAGAGGCTGAAACCAATGAGTGTAGTGAGTAACTCCATTTTTCATTGCCCATTTCTTCATACCGCTGGCTACTGCATCTGCAATACTGCGGTCTAACCGTGAGCCGTTGTCAATCACGTCTATCAACGTTTCATAAACGTCGGCAGGTAGATATTCGTACATCTTTTGACGATTGAACACATACTTAGCGAAATACTCAGAAGGTCTATTCTTAGGTATTTCTACGTTGAGTGGTCTTTTCTTAAAGGCCCCAGCTACAGCCTCAAATCTTAAGTTTGCCATTGTTCTTTAGTTCTTTATTGTTAATTCAAATTGAATTCGATTAAGTTGCAGTATCAAAAAAAGGACCCTCACAATGCGTGAGAGTCCTTCACATAATATCTTTACCAGAATTTGTTGTTTTCCCTACTGTACTCGAAGCCGACAGAAGCCAACTTGTTTTCAAGATGTGTGCGGTCTACATTCATATCATCGCACAGTTCATCAAGAGAAGTGTAGTCATCACGCAACAGCATGTTTAATGTGCTGAAGAGAATCATTGGGTCATTTGGCAATTTATCCATTTCAATACTTTTTACCTTATTATAGGTGCAAAAGTAATAAAAAGCAATGAAACAGCCAAACATTTTATCATTTAGCAACAAAATCTCTTTATATGTTTAATATATATCAATCCATTTGATTAGAATCGGTATACAGCAAATGTTTTTGCTGGTATTTTTACCGACAGCGTATTACCTTTAGCTTCGATATTTGTAGTCTGTGGGACTACATTCTCTTTGTTGCTCAAAGTGTTTGTAGCCTGTAGATCGTTACTGTGTAATGTAATGAGTTTGCCAGAACCTAGGTTCTTTATACCATTGAAAGTGATATTGATGTCTTTGTCTGTATCACCTGTATTTGCAATCTTTATGATATAATTTTTGGCTTCCTTATCATATACAGCACTTGCATACAATCCGTCAGCACCTTCTATAGGTTTGCCGTCTTCAAGCAAGCTCAAAACGTTTGTTCCTCTGTTTGTGCCGTATAGCATTTGTATATACCAGTTTACAGAACGTACACTTTCAATATTGTTAAACCATATTAGGTCTGGGCGCCATTGCCAACCCTCTACGTGTGCGAATAGTGGAGCATAAGTAGCTTGGTGTACAACATCTGCATTTCGTTCAAGACCGGTCATGAATGCTGCTTCAGACAGTGCTGCTTCAAAATTATTCATGGCAACAGTAGGCTTATCACCTTGTCCTTTAACATGGCTCGCATATTCTCCAGCAAATACTTTCGGTCCCTTACGACTGTATTTGTCGTAACGTCCCGCATTCTTAAGGAACCATTCCGGGCTCATATAATAGTGCTCGTCAACAAGGTCCACGCCTAAGCGACGCATTTGTTCCCACCCATAGTCAAATTCCTTACCACTAGCTGAAGGTCCGGCTGAACCACAGATCTTAATATTTGGATATTTGGCACGAATTTGTTTTACGAACATTTCCAGACGTTCTGGATACATAGATCCCCATTGCTCGTTTCCGATTCCAATCTGTTTGAGATTGAAAGGAGCAGGGTGCCCCATATCTGAACGTAATTTTCCCCATTTGCTTGTAACAGGTCCGTTGGCAAACTCAATAAGGTCTAAGGCATCGTCTATATAAGGTTGTAACTTGTCAAGAGCGACGTGGGCATTCTTGTCGTTGTCACTATTTTGGTATTGACATGCTAGTCCGCAGCTTAAAATAGGTAGAGGCTGAGCACCAATTTTCTCTGAAAGTAGGAAGAATTCGTAGAAGCCAAGTCCTAAAGTCTGGTAATAGTTTGGATACAGACGATGAGGGAATGTATAGTTCCAGCGATTCTCATTAAGTGGGCGGTTTTCTGGAGCACCAACAGTGTTCTTCCATTGATAGCGAGTTTCAAGGTCAGTACCTTCAACGATACATCCACCAGGAAAGCGGAAGATGCCAGGGTGAAGGTCGGCAAGATCTTTTACAAGGTCTGCACGCATTCCATGCCAGTTGTCTTGTGGCATTAAACTGACATGATCCAAATCTACGCTTTCTCCAGACATAAGGAAAATTCTCATGAAAGCCTTTTCCATCGTCTTGTCAGAAGATAGTGTAGCTGTATATTTTTGCCATTGATTGTTGGTCACTACAATTGTGTCTTGGCATATTGGCACATCGTCTTCACCAACAAGTTCGACACGGAATTTAGTGCTCTTGCCTTGTAGTAGGTTGAGACGGGCGTAAATAGAAAAGTCATACTTCATGCCATTCTTTATTCCCATACCGAAGAAACCGTTATTTTCTAATCCCGACTGTTTCTCGCGATGACCAGAAGGTGACACTGTTACATAATGAGGATTTCGGTCAAATGCAGGTTTAATGTCGTTAACAGCGACATTACCAAATACATTCCAACCCATTAGTCGGTCTGGAAATTCAAATGAACGGTTTTCTACCATTTCGGAATACAGTCCGCCATCAGCACCGAAATTTATATCTTCAAAGAAGATTCCGTACATTGTTGACTGAACTGGTGCACCAGGCTTGGTGTTTACTGTGAACTGATGCTGTGCGTTGACACCGATAGAAGCCAGTGCCGACAAAAGCATAGTAGATAGTAATCTGTTTTTTCTCATAATTTGGTTTATTGCTTTTAGATATATTAATAGTGATGCAAAAATACGAAAATCCACCTCAGAAGAGGTGGACTTTCTATAGTAATAAGGTGGATATTTTATAATTTGTATTTATGATACACTAAATTGTATTATTTTACAGCTGATAGCCAGAAGTTTAATTCCCTATCCTGATAATGCAGGCGATATTTTTCAAGTGGCCATGCACCCCAACTGTTTGTACCTCCTACACCCATCTCGTCGCCATCAATACAAAGATTAGTGTATTTTGATTTAGGCACTTCCGGACTATGACGCTGGTCTTTCTCTGTGCCGTCGTCAAGATCGTTTATAGCATAATGCAATGCACTTGCATAGAAAAGATGATTCGCAATAATGTGTAATCCGAAGCCATTGTTGTCTGTTTGGTTCCAGTAACGAATGTCTGACTTTGTTCCATTTTCTTGAGGGCGAATATATGGAAAATATTGTTCGTCTGCGGTCTGTGAATATATACCTATATTTGCAAAATCTTTACGGTCACTGTAGTTTTCAATAGGACCACGACCGTAATATGTGCTATTGTCCATCGTGTATGGCATTTGCATTACCATACCAAAACGGAACATATCTGAAACTTCTGCATCCTTGGTTGTGTTTAGCTTCTGACTAACGTTGATAGTTCCATTTGTATATATAACATACTTTATTTCAAGTTTAGCTTTTACGTCTGGCATGTCATAAATAGCTGCTACTTCAGCTACTTTACCGATGTATGGAGTCTTTAAAATTTGTGCACTTAATGATACAATATTCATCTTTGGATTATGCCATGCTTTAAATTTATTCTGCATATCAGCACCCATATCATTATCTGTCACTGCGCGCCAGAAATTGGGTTTAAGAGTACCTCCATCTCCTAGGTAATCAATGCCATCTATTTTGTATTTCTCAAGAAATCCTGTCGTTTTATCAAATACAAGTTGCATTTTGTCTGATGTAATAGTGATTATAGGACTATTCTTCTTGTTTGATAATTTAATCTTTCCTCTTTTTTGATATGAGGTAATTATAGGATAATCAGATGCTTTCTTAACCAATAATTGCTGGTAAGCAATAGTTTGATTTTTGTCAACAAGTGGTTCTGCCGTTTTCAGCTTGAAAGCAACATTCAGATAAAGTTCATTGCCTTCGGCCTTATAAGGAAGTTTAAATTCTTTTGTTTGTTGTGGTGCAATGTCAAGACTGTCAATTTCTCCGCTACTTATAGTCTTGCCATCATTTTGTAGAGTCCACACCATTTTGTAATTGCTTAGATCACGGAAGAAATATTCATTATGAATATTAATCTTTCCGCTCATTATGTCAACTGGGGTAGCCCAAATATCTTGATACTGATATGCTAACTCATAAGCGTGAGGATTTAGTTGACGATCTGGACCAATTATACCGTTACAGTTAAAATTATTATCTGATGGATCATATTTGTTATAGTCGCCACCATAAGTATATTCTGTATCTTTAGACCAGTTAGCAGTCATTTTCTCATAATCTGCAAGGGTACGGTCAGCCTTGTAATCGAGTTTGCGATGTAATCCCTGATCAACAAAGTCCCAATCGAAACCACCTTGGAACTTAGGATACTTGCGGATTAACTGCCAGTATTCAGCTAGATTTCCTCCGGAATTACCCATCGTGTGATTATATTCACATTGAATTAGTGGGCGAGTGTATGTAGTGTCTTTTGAGTATTTCTCGCAATCACTTACGGAATAATACATAGGACAGAAAATGTCAGTATTCTCTCCAGTCTTTCCAGCCTGCTCAAATTGCACAGGACGACTCTGGTCAAAATTCTTTATCCATTTATATGCATCAACAAAATTCTTACTATTCTTGGTCTCGTTTCCAAGACTCCAAACAATAATACTAGGATGATTGTATTGCATAGAAACATTATGCTGGTTACGTTCCTGAATCTGTTTGGCAAATAGTGGAGTTCCTGAAGTAGCATCAGGACCATATCCAAAACCATGACTTTCTTGATTAGCCTCCGCAACTACGTAAAGTCCATATTCATCACAAAGATCATACCAGCGAGGATCATCTGGATAGTGACATGTACGTACTGCATTTATGTTGAGGCGCTTCATAATCTTTATATCTTGAATCATTCTTTCAAGACTTATATTATAAGCTCCGTCTGGATCCATTTCATGACGGTTTGCACCTTTTATAAGTATTGGTTGTCCGTTTACAAGCAACTGGCTACCCTTAATCTCAACTTTGCGGAAACCTATGTTCTGCTTAATGACTTCCTTAACATTCTTCTTCCTGTCCATGACAGTTGCGACCAATGTATATAAATAAGGTGTCTCTGCAGTCCATCTCTTTACGTTGCGAAGCATAAATCTAGCACTTCCAATATTGCGGTTCTTAAAATTAGATTCAGTTTTAAGAACGCTTATGCCATTAGCATTGAATATTTCGAAGTCAATGATAGGATTTCCTTTGGCGTTAACCTTAACCAAAGCCTCTCCGTCTTCATAATTGTTGGTAAGATTAGGAGTAATATGCATATCTTCAACATGAACATTATTGTCACGTGCGTATAAATAGCACTCTCTTGCTACACCAGAAAGACGCCAGAAATCCTGGTCTTCACAATATGAACCATCGCTCCATCTGAATGTTTGGAATGAAATAAGATTTGTACCTTTCTTCAGATATTTAGTTATGTCAAATTCTGCAGCAACTTTGCTGTCTTCCGTATAGCCAACATAGCTACCGTTAACCCATAGATACATGTTTGATGTGACAGAGCCGAAATGGGCAATGACTTGTTTGCCATCCCAATTGTCTGGAATGTTGATAGTGCGTCGGTAACTGCCTACATGATTATCCTTTGTTGGAACCTGTGGAGGGTTGTTTTGAAAATGTCCACGCCAAGCAAAACCATTGTTGACATATTCAGGATCGCCAAAACCGTTGACTTCCCATATACCTGGAACAATCATGTTTCCCCAAGAAGAATCATTAAAATCAGCCTTGAAAAAGTCTGTTGGTCTTTGGTCGGCATTTTCAACCCAGTTGAATTTCCATTTACCTTCGAGAGAAAGATAGTTGGTTGATTGATACATGTTGCCTTTTTGAGCCTCTTCGACAGAATTGTAGGCAAAAAAGTTTGTATGAAGTTTGAATCTATTCACTTCATTTACTTCCATATCATGCCATTCCGTATAAGTAGGCTGTTGTGCTAGCGCCATAGTTACACATGCCGAATATGCAAGACAAGCTAAAATTGTTTTCTTGTTCATGTTGATAGGTTAATTATCTTATTTAAACGGTTGTTTTGAAATATTTATGCAAATATAACGAAAATACCTAGCATCGACAAATAAAAAAAATTAAAATATATATAATGGTATAAATGTCACGCTTATTATCCATTTTTAGTAATTTGTATGGTCTATATAATACCTAATTCTGTATGCATATTTCTATATAAGCAACCTAATAAAGACATTCTGCTATATCTTTATTTATATAGCTAATAAATTAAATTCATACAAAGTAATTAATATGCATATTTTATTGTTATCATTAGCAGTTGCAAAAGTATATTGTTTTTTAGGGTTCTTCATCAAATAATATTTCTGTATCATATTTAATGAATAGAAATTGATAATAGTTATAGTAGGATCTTAAAAGGGATAATGAACAAATAAACAGTAATTTGTGCTATAAAACACGTTGTGTGCGGGCACATACTTGATTTATATCAAAAATACATTGTGTTTTTACTAAAATTCATGCTTTTCTATTGCACGTAATATAATATTGTCTATCTTTGCATTGTCAAAAGACAAATAGGTAATAAGGTACTTAGATTGATTCATAGGGTATAAAGGTATTAGTATAAGGTAAAAGTAAGATTGCAATAAGGATAAACGGTATTAGTGAAAGGTAAAAAGGAAGATTGTCAAGGGTAACAAGGATTAAAGTTTTAGGTTTTTAGTTATTAGTTTTAGGTTTAAAGATTGTTAGTTACGGAATGACGGTGGCGCCGATTGGCGGCCCACCAGTGGTCGGGGAGAGAAATCTTCACCGATTTTTTTTTGCCTATTATTAATCCTCCATCAACATTTTTGCAGTTTCTTGTGGAGTATTAAAAGGCATTCCAAATTCAATATCAGCATCTGATAGAATGTCTAATGTACTTTTAGCTTCTTCTTCATCAAACCGAGGTTCTCCGTTTTCTTTTTTTGCTTCCATCATAACTTTCAAAACAGCCATACGATATTCATCAATTTCTTTTTTCTGTGCCATAATATTATTGTTTATATACAAGTTTAACGCTGCTAAGTTAATGCTTTTTTTAAATAAATGAAAGCGTATTTACCTTTTTCTTAAAATAAAGTTTACTTAAAGTTGCTAAGAATATAATATGTTTTTTCATATCTATAGAACTCTATGGTTAATAAAGGCTCACTTCATAAGTCTGGGCATACAGTGTTTAAATTGAATTGTCAATAAAAATTAAGGTATTAAAAAAATAAGTTTAATAGAACAAGCACTAAAATTACTAAGATCAAAGACCATTTACCGAGAATATCTCCCCTAAATAAATGAAGAATCTCAAAAAAAACATAAAACAAACCTACATTATATACATTTTTGACTTAAATGATTACTAATCAATATGTTAACCCATGTATATTAGTGCCTTTTCCTACATCTTTCCTACATGATTCCTACATTATGAGCGCGTATTTCTTCATAAAACGGTGGGTATTGATCCAATCGCAATGCGAAAGTAGCTATATACATTTTTGACTTAAATGATTACTAATCAATATGTTAACCCATGTATATTAGTGCCTTTTCCTACATCTTTCCTACATGATT
>Ga0183099_1001818_pt1 | contig 11706 bp, 9 predicted proteins | sample Biomet1_FD_127788 | JGI IMG/M metagenome (GOLD analysis project Ga0183099, IMG submission 127788) | Microbial communities from bioreactor (seeded with anoxic lake sediment) at LBNL, California, USA - Biofuel metagenome 1 | ecosystem: Engineered > Bioreactor > Anaerobic > Unclassified ... | reverse complement strand
TTAATCATTTTAATTAAAGGCTTCTTCAGCTTTTCTTTAATTCCATAAAAATAAATTTAAGAGCATCTTAACATATCAAATTCTACAATAACTCAGAATTATCCATATCCGGTTTTATAATTAATCATTTTAATTAAAGGCTTCTTCAGCTTTTCTTTAATTCCATAAAAATAAATTTAAGAGCATCTTAACATATCAAATTCTACAGCTCACAAATCTTTGCATTTAAAAGAATAATTCAGTAAGAAGAAAATAACTAAAATTTCTACCTGAATTGTTTAATGAATCAAGAAGCTTGCTTTCCATCAAATGTAAACGCAACAATAAATCAGTGCAAATATATATTTTATTAATCGATAATCTCCTTTACATCTGATAAGATAATAGCCGAATAAAAATCCGGCTATCACTATTCCACATTGATTTTATAATAATAAAAATTCTTAAGTTCAGCCATCCGATAAAACCTTTACATTCAACTATAGGTTATTTAATCATGGATTTTTATTTCTTATCATTTAAGAATATTCAACCAGAATATCCTTTAAAAATTTATCTCCTGTTTCTTTCGCTCTATCCATAAAATCAGGACTTTCACTTAATGGGACAACATATTTACCAATTATATTACATCTTAGCACACCTTTCATCGACCTATCAAATATTTCTTCTGCTAAATCCGCATTCTGCTCAGCTGTTCCCATACAGGTAATCAAAAGAGCTACCTTTTTGCCTGCAATATTTGAAGAAGCATAAGGTGTCCCATAGTTTTGTGTAAGGCACCAGTGTCTGTCGAGAAAGGTTTTAAACTGAGAAGTAAAGTCATGGCAATAAATAGGTGATGCATAGACAATAGCATCCGCCAATATCATTTTCTCAAAAATAGGAACGGCATCGTCTTTTAAGACACAACCTGGTGTATCATTTTTTTTTCATACAGGAGTGACATCCTACACATCCTTTTATTTGATGGTCAGTTAAGTATATTCTTTCAACATTATGCCCTTGGACAAGAAGATCATCTTCAAAGAAATCAAGCGTTTGTGCTGTTTTGCCTTTTCTCCTTGGGCTGCCCAAAATTGTTATTACTTTCATTTTGACTAATTAATTTGTACGATACAAAAGTATTGGATTGTGCAAAATGAAACAATGAACCTGGGTTAAAAAATTCGTTTGCGAATGCGGCTCAATGCTTGTGGGGTGATTCCTATATACGAGGCCAAATACTTTAATGGAATAGACTGGATAAAGCGGGGATGTTCAGAAAACAGTTTTAAATATCTTTCTTCCGGACTTTCCATCAATAGCGAGGCTTCTCTATAAAATAGCATTGTAGCTAAACGCTCTGCAATTAGTCGTCCCAATCTTTCTCCAACAGATATTTGTTTATATATCTGCTGTAATTTGGAGTATGAAATGCACCATAGAACCGTAGGAGTAATCGTCTGAATATTCCACATAGATCCCTTTTGCGTAAGAAATGATGGATAGGAACTAAAAAAGGAGCCTTCAAAAATAAAAGCAGAAGATATCTCTTTTTCATCTTTCTCGACCCAAAAGCGCACAACACCTGATTCTATAAAATAAATATAATTCTCTACTTCTCCGGCAGTAAGTATCAGACTATTCTTTTTAAACGTTTTTCTTTCCAGCATACTGGAAAATATATCGACTTCCTCTTCAGATATGGGAGTTAGTTTTTCAAAATAATCTTTTATCAGTTGCATAATGACCAATACTTTAATCAAATTATTACTCTCGATTTTAATTAAGCTCTAACTACTATTAATTGAAATAACATAAAGTCCCAATTGCATTTCTTTCATCTTTCCACTGGAATAATAATTATCAATAACCGCAGAGAGCCCAGATATATATCCGAAATGAACAACATTCAGCTAAATCTGCACTTGATCGTCATTTCAAATATTATTAGTTGCATCCGCATTAAATTTATATATATTAAATGCTTTATAATTGCAAAAAGACGAAGAATAATAACTTTATTGGATAATAATTTTATTTTAATGCATTTTTTTCTCTCATAGAATCTAATACTTTCTCAAATCTTGCACTCATTTTATTCTCATAACCTAGTTTCCATGCTTGTCTCATTATGAATTTATTAAAAGGGAGTAATTTGTTTTGTTCTGACTGACCACATTCTAATATATAGTTATTTATAAGATCATCTAATTGCAATCTGCCATCATTAAAGTAATCTTCTAAAGAAATCATTATGTCAAGAGACATCACTACACATTGCTTAACTAAATATTTTTCTGATATACTCCTTGTTTGTTTTAATTTGTCAAATCTACTTCTTAGAATATAATTAATTCCTTCAATATCAAAACAGCAATCTTGATAGACTATTATTGGATAAATATTGAATTTATCAGTAATTTCAATTCTATCGACCTTTTGAATTATTGCATCTAACTTTGTTTCAATGACATTTAGCAACTGTGTAATACCCTTAGGCTGAGGTTTTATCTTTTGTATTCCAGTGCTTTTATCTATGGTTGAACTTTCAAACAATTGAAGTATTTCAGACTTGATTTGTGTCATATTTTCACTGTGTTTTATTTTAGCATTTAGCATTACATCCTTGAATTCAAATAAAAAGATGTTTTTACCCTTCCTGATATAAAAGTCTGGCTCTCCATCCCTCAAAAACACTTTTAATTCTTGTCCTGAAATTAATTTCTTGCATGTTCTTACAAAACATCCGTTTACTATTCTATAAAACAGATAGTCTTCTGTAAAGTAATTCCCTATTAATGATTTTAGTTCTGGATAACTGTTTATGTTTGTTGTTGATTTATATTTTATGAGTACAGATGCAAAATCAAACAAAAAACTTTGATACATTTTATCAATAAAAAATCCCATAAAAATAATGCTATATGCATTATCTCCGCTATAATATATGGGCTTACTTCTAAGATTGGTAAAATCTAACGTTCTTTTAAATTTATCTACATCAATGCACATAAAATCTAAATATTTTTTTCCATAGTAAGAGTCTGGTTTTATTATTATTCTATTTGTACTTTCCCCATTATTTGTGGAAAGAGTAAGATAGGTTTCAAATACAAAATATAGGTAATCATCCCACTTTCTAATATTTTTCTCTTGCAGGAATAACTTTAAGTATTGCTTAAAGGTTACATTTTCTTCACAGAAAATCATAAAATAGTAGAACTTCAGAAATTCAACTCGATAATCTTTCGGATAATAGATATCATTATATCTTAACTGTTCAGGTAAATATAATGACATTAAAAAATCAATATCATTAATCTCACGCAAGGACTTAATTGTGTATCTTAATTTTTCATTACAGCACATTAAATATGCAATAATCATATTAGAGAAATCCTCCTCGGATTCAAATACATCAATGCTGTTATCATTATGATTTTCTAATAGATGCTCTATCAAAATAAGTAATGCTACTTTATCTATAAACACATAGCTTCCAAAATCCTTAGATATAGATTGCAGATAATTAGTTATAGTGCCCTGCAACTCTCTGTTCATTCGAAATAACAGAGGAATGAAGAAATCATGTTCTGTCTGTTTAATGGTCATATGATCTTTCTTGGTGAGCATATACGAAGCCCAAGCAATAGCACTTTTTGAAGGTATAATTTTAAGTATATCCTCTAGTTTATCATTCCCATTAGGAAAAATACATGAATATGATATTTGTCTTTTGATTAACAGTTTCTCCATTGCAGTTATTTTTATGCTAAGATACAAAATTGAAAGCTATATCGAATAATTATCAATTAATTAGTTCTACATTATTCAATACCTCTATTACGCCCCTACATTCCATCCAGAATATTTATATCGTCTAATATCTGAGTAATCAGGCGTTTTTCAACATCATAGATGCTTTGTTTGCATATTGGATAATTATTTCGATAAAATGATTATCTTTGTGATAGAGTTAGATGCAATGGAATTTCACTGCAGACTAGAGAGATTCGCCCGTTACTAAGTTATTACCCATTATCTATTACAATTAGCTATTGTATTGTTTCTTAGATAAATATAAAAAGAACTATAACTCAGCTCTTATACGACTTAAGGATTGCGGTGTTATACGAAGATATGATGCAATTTGGCGTAAAGGAACCTGCAGCAATAGTTCAGGACTTTTCTCCAAAACAGCCAGATAGCGCTCTTTAGCAGTCGGTTTTTCCAAATCCAACCACCAATCCTCTACTAACAAACAATGCTGTTCTATAAGTTTGCGACCAAGAGTTGACATTTCTATAGATGAGTTAAAAAGCTCATTTAGTCTAGCTCTTGAGATATAATAAGCTGAACAATCAGTTAAAGTTTCAAAAGTAATACGTGAGACACTATTACTAACATAGGACCAGACAGAGAACAGAATTTCGCCTTCTGATCCAAACCACTGAGTGATATCTGTGCCGTCCACCATTGAATATGCACGAATAATCCCCTGACTTATCAGATACAAATTGGAATTATGCTTACCTTCCTGAACTATTTGAGTGTGTTTACTAAATTCAACAGGTTCCATATGCTCTAGTAATATAAGTCCATCATTTATTGATAGATTATTTTTGTACAGAATATATTTATTAGCTCATTCATATTGCATGCAATGTTATATTTCCCTGCAAAGATAATACTTATTTCAAGGGAAAAGACTTATACTAAAATCATCCTTTGAAACATTTCTCTTTATCTTTAAGTATCCATTAAATTCAAATGTGAATGATTTTTATGATTATCTCGGATACATAAACTAACAACAACAATTATTGTCAGTAATTCCGAGCAGGGAACAGACAACCAAATACCTTTTTCGCCCAAGAGGTGCGGTAATGTTAAGAAACAGATTATCATAAAGAATACTCCACGAAACAATGTATAAACCGTTGCACGTTTTGCTTTTTCTATACTTTGATAATATCCTATACTTGCAATATTTATTGCAAAAAGTACAAATCCCGAAGCAAAGTAAGGCATCCCATTTATTGCTATCTTATAAGCATTGCTAGATGGACTGATAAATAACTCTACTAATGGTTTGCAAAATAAAACAACTGTTAGCATAGTAACAATACCAAAAAAGAATGAAGTAGCAAGACTTAGATGTATCGCCTTGTTTACACGCCCCCAATTGCCACATCCGTAATTATAACTAATAATAGGCTGTGCCGATTGTGATATAGCATTGCTAATCATAAAAACAAAAGGAAAACAATAACATGCAACGCTGAATGCTACAACCCCATCTTCCCCTAGAGCCCCGATAAATACATAATTACCGATAATCATCATACTTGCAACGGATACTTCTCCAAGAAGAGCTGATGATCCTAATCTAACCATATAACCAACATTACGAATAGAAAGCATAAAGCTTTTCTTACTCATCTTCAACCGATATAGATGCTATGTTTTCGAGAAAAAGAATAAGTAAGTAATTGCCATTATCCCTCCAATGACTAATCCAACAGAACATGCCATAGCTGAACCTTTAACTCCCCATCCTAATTTTATCACAAAAAGATAGCATAGTATAAGATTTACAATGGCAGGAATAGCATTACAAAGCATTGCGTATACAGGTGAACCATCAAGTCGAATGACAAATAATCCCATATTCATAATCATACTAAATGCAAGAAAAGGAACCACCCAATCCATATATTCCAATACCAACGGCAACAACATGTCGGAACTTCCAAATAGATATCCAACTTCTTTGTGGAAATACAAAGTTAGAGACGAAATTAGCGCCATTATTACAAAAGATGCAATAATGGACTGAGTAATATTTATACGGGCAGCTTTTATTTTACCTTGTGAAAGATGAATAGAAGCCACAATAGATGCTCCAACTCCAAACATCAATCCAATACCTGTTGTTATCATATGTAAAGGAGCTACAATATTGATAGCTGCTAATCCGTTACTTCCTACACCATGCCCCACAAATATACCATCTGTAATAGTAATTGAAGCAGAAAAAACCATCCCCAACAAAGTTGGAATAAGTATTTTGCTAAACAGCTTTGAGACATTCATTGTCTCAAAATCTAAACTATCTCTTTTATCCATATTAAAAAAAATGTCTGCAAAGTTATTGCTTATCATACTAATAGAAGTTACCATTTGGTAAGAAATAAGCCAAACATTTAAGAACTATTTCCCTTTGTGGTGGATATGCTGTAAATGGTATACTTGTAGCACTAAAAATAAATACATACAAAAAAATATCTGGAGATTATAGTCACAAGCTGCCACAGTAAAGCCACAAGCTGCCATCATTATCTAATTTCCTAATACAAATTACATTGTGTTTATTTTTACGATGAATATAAGTATTTATCGAAATTTATAATGTATGGAAGAAACAACAAAAGACCAGGAGGTACTCTTGGTTGCAAACAAAAAAGAGAGTAATAAATTAAGTGCCGTCAGTGGTATGAATGAGGATGATTCAATCAAAACTATTCCTCCTTTACAGAAAAACGAATCTGATTTTCTTAAAATCAGTAAACAGGATAATGCCCTCGAGAATTTTTTCACTAATTTCTTGCGACAGTATAACTCTCCTACTCATTTCCAATTTTTCAAAGTTCCTGTTGCAATGATCGAGACTGCCGCCGAAATCTTGCAGAATATGCTCAAAAATGAAAAAGTGAACAAACAGTTTCTGGATCAGTATCGTGTCAATCCGGAATCAGTAATTAAACAGCAAGATAAGCGACCAATGAATAAAGAGAGTGCTCAGGAAAAATCAGAAACACCAGTTGACTCAAAAGAACAGTCTCAAAAATATCAGCGTATTGACGAAAGCCGTATTAATTGGAAACAACTTGAAAACTTAGGAGTTACGCGCGAAATGCTTGAAAAATCTGGAAATCTGAATGCCATGCTTAATTGGCAAAAATCACCTAGTCTTATTCCGATTTCTCCAAAATTCGATGGTATGCCCCTCCGTACAGATGCTCGTCTTTCATTCCGTGAAATGCCGGACGGTAATCTTTCCCTGATTATCAACGCAGTTCGTAAAGAAGTCAATTTGGACAGACCTTTTTATGGTGTTCGTTTTACAGACAAGGACAAATTCAATCTCAATGCTACTGGCAATGCCGGACGTCTTATTGAGATAGCTCCCAAATCAGGAGAGAAATCGCTTGTCTTTGTTTCTGTAGATAAACTTACCAATGAACTAATCACTTTACGTGCAGACAAAGTTCGTATTCCTGATGAGATTAAAGGGATAAAGTTAACCGAAGAACAAAAGTTGAATCTTCGTCAAGGTAAAGCTGTTACAATAGAAGGAATGATGGGTAAAAATGGAAGAATATTCTCTGCAGACGTACAGATTAATGCAAACAAACGAGCTTTGGAATTCCAATTCAGTTCGCTCTCTCAGCAAAATCAGCAACCAGCGCAACGTGAGGTTCGTATCAACAAACACTTGTTGGGAGTAGAACTTACCCCGGAACAGCAGCAACAGTTACGGGAAGACCGTACGATCCATGTCACCGGAATGAAAGACCCTGCCGGACAATCTTTCAATGCTTATGTACGCATCAATCACGAAAAAGGGAAATTTGACTTTTTACGTTGGAATCCTGAAAAAGTACAATCTAAAGCCAAAGAGATAACTCCTTCCGCAAAGTTCCAGACACAGATAGCTGTTAATGCTGAAGGTAAAACTGTTGAAACAGTAAAGAACATTCAGCAACCTCTTCGTTCCGAACAGTCTCAACCAAACGAAAATCAGGTTCTCAATCAGGAACAGAAACAAACACGTCGGACAAATAAAGGTAAAAAGATGGGTATGTAACTGACATCTCTTTATATCCATTTACATCCATCGTTTTTTAATAAATAACCAATTAAGACCATAAACTTATGACTAATAATAAATTATCCTATTACAGACTCTCTTTATTGTCTTTCCTTAAAGAAAGTCATCCCGAACTGGCAAAAAATTCCAGCTTTATCAATTCCCGTGGTGATCTTGCCGCCACAGCTTATTCGGATGCCATAAAGAACGGTTCTTCTCACGAACAAGCTGCAGAAATGGCGAATGAAATTCTTTTTAATGGGCTGCATTTCTCCAGATATGACACGATTATCAATGCTCTCTGGAATGAATTTTCTGAAGAAGTTCCACAAGGCAGTGCTAAAAACTTTGCCCTAAAACTGCTTCCTGTCTGTGAACCGGTATTTGCAAAATATTCTCTGTCAGATTATTTTGCTTATACTCCTGAATATGATTCACTCTATACAGAGCTGACCGGAACTATTATCATCTGGCTGGAAGAACATGAGTTATAATAAGAAAATACACTTAAGAAACAACATAGATGCGATACAAGTCGCATTTACCCTTGAAAAAGAGCATCGGTTGCCAACCCCGGAAGAAATAGCTCTCTTTAAGAAGTATTCCGGATTTGGTGGAATCAAAGCGATTCTAAATCCGGCTACCACACTGGCAGATTCCGCCACATGGACAAAGACCGATCTTGAACTTTTCCCTATGGTAACTGAACTGCACGGCTTACTCCGTGAAAACTCTGCGACCGAAGGAGAATACAAGCGTTATTACAGCAGCCTGAAAAATTCTATTCTGACAGCTTTCTATACTCCTGAAGAAATAGTGAATACAATTGCAGATGCCATTGGTCAATGCGGAATTACCCCTACCCGTTTTCTTGATCCTTCTGCTGGAACAGGGGTATTTGTTTCAGCATTTAATAAACTTTCTAAAGATAATGAAAAAATCTGCTTTGAAAAGGATTTGCTTACTGGTAAGATACTTTCTCATCTCTATCCTAATGATAAAGTGAGAATAGAAGGATTTGAAGAAATTGAAACCCGATTTACAAATTATTTTGATATTGTTTCATCCAATATTCCTTTTGGCAATATTTCTCTTTTTGATCCACAATTCAGGCAAAGCAAAGATCCCGTTCGTTTACAGGCTTCCCGAAGCATTCATAACTACTTTTTTATAAAGAGCGTTGATGCTCTCCGGGAAGGTGGCTTGCTGGCTTTTATCACTTCTCAGGGAGTGATGAATTCATCGTCCAATAAATCTGTTCGGGAATGGCTGATGAATAACTGTAATCTTATTTCTGCCATTCGTTTACCCAATAACCTCTTTTCGGATCATGCCGGTACAGAAGTGGGTAGTGATCTGATCGTTTTGCAAAAAAATACGGCAAAAAAGAGTCTGAATCAACAAGAATATCAGTTTATCAGATGCCGTAAGCTTTCCAATGGCATCACTGTCAACAATTGTTTTCTGGATTTTAATCGGGTGGTACAAACCAAAAGTTTTGTAGATACTGATCCGTATGGCAAACCGGCTATGACTTTTCTTCATGAAGGGGGTATACCCAAAATAGCAGCTGATCTAAAGAAAATGCTGGATGAAGATTTTAGTCTGAATCTGAATGCACAGCTATATCATAAACATCAGTCAAAACAACAAATACGATCATTTTTAGAATCGAATGACTTATCTATTTCTAAGATTCTTACGCCTTCTTCTCTAGATTCCATTAAACAAATTCAATCACCTGTATCTGTTTCAGAGCCTTCGGCTTCTCTTCGTAACATATCTTCAACTATCGCTACTACCTCAGATTTTAATCCGGTCCTGACTCTTTATGATCTTTTTGGTATGACTACAGAGGAACGTTCACAAATTAAGCCTAAGCGTACTAAACGAACTGAAATAAAAAAGAGACAACCTGTGCAACTGAGTCTTTTTGATGTCCCTGTACAAACAGTAACGAATCCAATCCCATCATCTCATTCAACAAATTTAGTTGCTTTAACAGAACAAAATATTCATCAGGAGGTATTAAAACAGAGTTTATCAAAAACAGAAGAGGAACACGAGCGCTCTCTTACTCCCAGGCCTTTCACTGACACTATACTTCTCCATTACCAAAATGGTACCCTTGTATTGGATCATAAACAAGTTGGTTATTTGGAAAGGGTAGATAAATACGGAGTACAGTTTCATCCTTTGCAGCTATCTTCTCAACAAAATCAGAAAGCATTTTTATACATAAAGATCCGAGATACTTATCAGCATCTTTACTGGAACGAGGCAGAACAACTCAAAGTAAATTCGGTCTTGCGTCAGGAGCTCAATCGATATTATGATAATTTCATCCGTCAATATGGTCTGTTGAATGAAGCCAAAAACCTTGATTTGATCAAGATGGATAGTGGTAGTAGTGAAATATTGTCTTTGGAACGATTTATTGATGGGAAGGCAGTTAAAGCTGATATTTTTGATCATCCTGTAACTTTCAATCCGAACCAAATCACTCACGTGGAAACAGCTGAAGAATCTTTGACTGCTTCACTGAATAAATTTGGAGAGGTCGATCTGAAATACATGTCTTCTCTCACAGATAAAAGTGAGCAAGACCTGCTACAGGATTTACACGATCGTATTTTCATTAATCCGCTTACAGGTAATTATGAAATTGCTGACCGCTTTATTGCAGGGAATGTTCTTTCCAAAATTAAATTCGTACAGGGATATGTAAATTCACATCCTGACGATAACACTGCTCAAAAATCTCTTCTGGCTTTACAGGAAGCTGCTCCTCGTCCCATTCCATTTGAGGAGCTTGATTTTAATTTTGGTGAACGCTGGATTCCTTCTGGTATTTACAGCAGCTATGCTTCTTGGTTATTCAATACGGACGTAGCAGTTCATTATGCTCCAAGTCAGGATGAATACAGTATAACTACTACTTTTCGTAATGCAAAGATTTATGATCAATATGCAGTCAAAACTGAAAATCGCACCTTTGATGGTATCGCTCTGATGAAACATGCTATTCTGAATACTACACCTGACATTACAAAGAAAATAGCAATAGGTGACAAAGTTGTCAAAGTACGGGATGCCGAAGCAATTCAGTTAGCTAACAGTAAGATTGATGAAATTCGGAATGGATTCTCTGATTGGTTGCGCGAACAGTCTTTGGAGTTCAAGAATCGGTTGGCTGATATGTACAATCAGAAGTTCAATTGTTTCGTTCGTCCTTCTTATGACGGCTCTCATCAATCTTTCCCTGGCCTTAACAGAAAAGCTCTGGGAATTGATGATTTATACAAGAGCCAGAAAGATGCCATATGGATGCTGAAGCTCAATCAAGGTGGTATTTGTGATCACGAGGTGGGCGGTGGTAAGACATTAATTATGTGCTGCGCTGCTTATGAGATGAAACGTATTGGTTTAGTAAACAAACCGCTGATCATTGGTCTGAAAGCCAATATTCATGAGATTGCAGAGACCTTTCGTACAGCTTATCCCAATGCCAAAGTACTCTATCCTGGCAAGGAAGATTTTACTCCAGCTAACCGCCTTCGTATCTTTAATGATATGAAGAACAACTCATGGGATGCCGTGATTCTGACCCATGAACAATTCGGTATGATTCCTCAATCCTCAGAAATACAGCAGGAAATTTTGCAAAAGGAACTTGATAGCGTGGAAGAGAATCTTGAAGTTCTCAGACAGACATTAATTATGTGCTGCGCTGCTTATGAGATGAAACGTATTGGTTTAGTAACAAACCGCTGATCATTGGTCTGAAAGCCAATATTCATGAGATTGCAGAGACCTTTCGTACAGCTTATCCCAATGCCAAAGTACTC
>Ga0183099_1001817_pt1 | contig 11707 bp, 9 predicted proteins | sample Biomet1_FD_127788 | JGI IMG/M metagenome (GOLD analysis project Ga0183099, IMG submission 127788) | Microbial communities from bioreactor (seeded with anoxic lake sediment) at LBNL, California, USA - Biofuel metagenome 1 | ecosystem: Engineered > Bioreactor > Anaerobic > Unclassified ... | reverse complement strand
AGATCGCCGATCGAATTAATTGCCGACTGCTGCAATGCGGGTATCAAAAGCTGTCAGGTGCAAAATTGAATGATTGGATTGTATCGGAAGGCTATTTGGAAGTCGTTTTGGGCGAGAATGGGAAAAATGTTAAAAAGCCTACCTTAAAAGGGTCCGTACTTGGCATTACAGAGGAAATACAAATAATTCGGGGGCAGCCTTGCTCAATCAATTTTTACAATAAAGCGGCACAAAGGTTGCTTGTGGAGAAGGTCATGGACATTTTGCAATTTGTACAGTAAAAGGATTCTTTTTTAGATGCTTGATTTTAAAAAATCAGAAGTGAGCAGCAAAACAAGACGACAAAAAGGACGAAAAGCGGTTACACCGTTTTTCATCCTTACACACTGTTTGGAAATAAACACAAATATTCACTGAACAGAACGACCAATGACAAAGCATAGAAGTTTTGAAACCATACGGGTTTTCTCTTTGATTGTGTGCAATAGATTCCGAACTATTAATGCAGAAGTCGAAATTTAACGGGTGACATTTGATATTTTTGAAAAAACAATCGATTAAAATAGGTCACATTCTGAAAGCCACTGTCCATTGCAATGTCTATAATATTGTTAGAAGTATGTAACAATAGGTTAGTTGCGTTCTCCAATCGAACACGATTGAGATATTCATGAAACGTGTAACCAATTTGCTTTTTAAATAATCTGCCGATATACTTGTTGTTAATGAAGTATAATTTTGATACATTTTGAAGAGAAATATTTTGATTATAGTTTGTATTGATATAATTTTGCAGGGTTAAAACAGCCCAGTGTAGCTGTTCTTCCTCATGATTGTTTATTTTATAATGTTCATACAACAATCGGATATAACTGTCGATCAGATTTGCCGTCTGCAAGTAATAATCCTCAGATAGGATAAGCTGTGTTTCTTTTAGGCAACTTTGCAACTCTTTTTCTGGTACTTTGGTAATGGCACAGGTATGTTGTATTTTTTTTGATGCTTCCTCAAAATCGTAAATCAAATTTCCGATATAGATAATACACTGCACTCTTTCATCAATGACAACAGGTTTTACAACTTCAAATATTCCATAAGAACAATATCCACAAAAAGCGGTTTTTTCCGAAATTGCTTTTTGATTTGCACGCATTTTACAATCAAGACACAAGCGATACCCTCTGGGGGTGATTTTAGCGGTGTTACAGAAGTCTTTTGAATGTACTTGCCACCGGAAATCAAGATTTAATGCGTGATATTTTAAAATTCCTGAAACATCATGAATGCAAATATGCGCCTTTGTGTGTTCCGTTAACACCTGTATCAATTGATGCAATGACCCGTAGGTTTCTTCCAAGATTTCACCTTGTTTCTTCAATAAACTTCGCACTTCTCATAACATTATACTATTAATGTATCGTTTGTTCAAGCATTTTGTTCTATTTGTATAAGAAATCGATTTATTTTATGTGTTAGTATAACCATATAAAGAGGTGTTTGTATGAAAAAATTCAACTTAATTGTCATTGGAGGCGGATTTGCCGGTACAGCGGCAGCAATTAGCGCAGCGCGCAAGGGGCTTTCGGTTCTTTTGGTCGAAAAATCAAATTGCTTGGGTGGGGCCGCAGTAAACTGTCTTGTCAACCCGTTCATGACCAATGCCACTAAAATAACGGAAAACGGAGTTTCGGCTTATTTCCCGTTAAGTCGTGGCCTTTTTACCGAAATAACTGAAGAATTGAAAAAAATGAGTGCCCTTTCGGCAAACGTTTTTCAAGAGGAATACTTAAAAATTATCCTGAACCGCATGGTGCTTGGGGCAGGTGCCGAATTGCTGTTCCATTCATATTTCATTGATGCGAAATTAAACGGAGAAACAATCGAATCCATTACCGTTGCCAATAAGTCAGGAAAACAGGAACTTTTTGCCGATTACTTTATTGATGCAACCGGAGATGCCGATCTTGCTGTGTTATGCGGCAGTCCTTTCCGCTTGGGCAGAGAAAAGGATCAACTTTGCCAACCGATGACATTGTGTTTCCGGGTGGCAAATGTGGATATCGAAAAATTCCAAAAGGCACGTCCGATGATCAATGGACTGTATCAGAACATGCAGAAACAGGGTCTCATCAAGAATATTCGGGAAGATGTCCTTTATTTTTCAAATCTTGTAAACGGAGTGGTACACTTTAACTCTACCCGTGTAGTAAAACGAAATCCAGTTGATGCGTTTGATTTGACAAAGGCGGAAATTGAAGCAAGAGAACAGGTTTTAGAGTTGTTCCGGTTTTTAAAAGAAAACATCGATGGGTTCCAAAACAGCGATTTGTTGTTGACAGCCCCTGAAATCGGGGTGCGGGAGAGCCGTATGATTGACGGGGAATATGTATTGACCGGAGAGGATCTTATTGCTTGCACCAAATTTGAAGATTCGATTGCATTGGGAAATTACGATATCGACATTCATAATCCGGAGGGAAGCGGGACAAGCCACTACTTTTTCCCGGAAGGACAATATTATTCCATTCCTTATCGCAGTTTGATTCCGAAAAAAACAAACAATCTGCTTGTTGCTGGCAGATGTATCTCGGTAACGCATGAAGCACAGGCCTCTATTCGAATCATGCCGATTGTTTGCTGCATCGGAGAAGCGGCGGGAATCGCCATCAGTGTTGCAGCGAAAAACACCGTACCTGTAAGTGGGATCAATGTCAAAAACGTACAGGATGAATTGAAAAAGCAAGGCGCTATTTATTAAGCTACGTATGAGCCAAAAAGCAGAGCAAATCGATGCTCTGCTTTTTCTATTTCATATTCAATCAAATGACAATCTTGAAAATTAATCATTGACCGGCTTTCCAGCCTCGATCATGATTTTGTTTTGATACATAATTACACTTTCTACAACCATGAAAAATCCGGTTCCGATCAAAAGCCATTCAATTTTTATAAAATCCGCCATCGGCCCGAAAATCAACATACCAAGAGGCATCATGCTGCTTGAAATCATTCCGATTACACCGAACACTCTGCCGAGAAAATCGCCCTGCACCTTTTGCTGCAATAAAACCATGTAGGGAGTGTTGAAAACCGCAAGTGCGACACCGATGAACCCCATGAAAATAAGATAGATCCAAAAAACAGGAATCGTACCCAACAGAACGGTTAAAAATCCGATGACTATATTGCACAATACCATGGTATGAACTCTATTTTTGAATCCGCCCCAGGTTGCCATCAGAATACCGCCAATTGTCATACCGGCTGAAAATACAATCTCCATTGTCGTCAATCGCCAAACATCATTGCCGAAACTTCGCGTGATCTGAAGTGGGGTTAAAAATGCGACAGGTGCCGCCAACAAAAAGAATGCAGTATTAAACAAGCATAATGTTTTGATAAAGTCATGGTGTTTGATGTACTCAATTCCTTCCGCAAAATCGGATAGATAACCATGTGTTTGTTTTTCGGTGGCTTTTGCATGTGTCGGAATATGCAAAAATAACAGCATAATCGAAACAGCGATTGCGGCAGTGATTACATCGATAAAAAAGATGAGTTCTATGGAAGTTGCCATCAAAAGAACTCCGCTAAGCATGGGAGAAATCAGCAACACTAAGGATTGAATACTGCCATTGATCGCATTTATTCTTGTCAAATTTTCTTCCGGCACAAGTTGAGGCAAAACAGCGCCAACGGTAGGGGTCTGAATTCCTGCGCCGAAGGCACGGATTGATAATGTCACAAAAAGAAGCCACACCGAATCATACCCCATGAAAAACAAAATTGCCAACAACAGGGTTGAAATTGCTATCATGGAATCGGATAACACGATTAATATTTTTCTGTTATATCGGTCGGCCCAAACCCCTGCAAACGGAGAGAGAAAAAAAGTTGGCAGAAACCCACAAATGATGGCGATTGTCATCATGGATCCCGATTGCGTTTTTAATGTAATATACCAGGTAATCGCATATTGAACAAGTGAGGATCCAAACAGCGAAATGGTTTGGCTGATCATGAAAAGAAGCACGTTCTTTTTCCAGTTTTGAATCATATTAAACTCCCCTAAAAAAACAATATCATATTATTATAGCATACTCAGGCAATTCATTTCAATCTATTTCGATAAGATATTCAATTATTGTTAAATTATAAACAATTTAATAAATATCGTTTAGAATGTAAATTTTTGTTGAATATTGTAACTAATTATGATATAATTTACAAAAGAATTCAATTTTTTAAAATTGGAAGGAATACACCATGACAGAACAAAATCAAAAGAAAGTTAAACTTTTTCTTTTTCATCATGATATGAATTTGTTTTTCCTCCTGTCAGTTTTCATTATCGGCACAGTATTGATTGCATGTTCGTGGGCGTATAACATAAAACAAACAAAATATGAGGCAAAGCAGTTGGCTATGGCCGTGGAAGCAAGTATTCCGAAATCGTCGGTTTTAGAGCTAAAAGCGGAACCGTCTGATCTCTTATTGCCGGCGTATACAGAACTGAAAAACAGCCTTGCTTCTATAAAAAAAATCAATCAAGAAATTCGATTTGTATATATATATACAAAGAAAAAGAATAAAATCTTTTTCGCAGCAGATTCCGAGCCGGTGGGGTCAAAGGGGTATTCTCCTCCGGGGCAGGAATATCCTGAAGCAGACAAGGCAACATTTCTGCCGTTCCAAACGGGAAAAGTTGTCATAACGGACCCCTCTTCGGATAGATGGGGGACATGGATCAGTGTTTTGGTTCCGATGAAAAGTCCTGTCACAGGTAGCGTTTTTGCCGTTCTTGGGTTTGACTTTCCTGCGAAAAGTTGGAATCAAAAGGTTCTCATTCGTACCCTTCAAACAGCTGCCATTGTCTTTTGCTTGATCATCATTTTGGTTGCGGTTGTTTTTTCAAATTTAAGGAATAAAGAATTACGCGCCTTAAATTCAAAATTGAAAAAACAGGAAATTCTTTTCCGAACACTGTTTGAACAGGCACCGATCGGGATTGCCATTTCCACTGATTTTGAGTTTTTGCAGACAATGAATCCAGCATTTGAGCAAATTTCGGGGCGAAAAGCAGAACCATATTCTTTCATCAATTTCGATGATTTTATTGAAGAAAGTAATGAACAATTGAACCAATTGAAATCGGGGGAAATTAACTTTTATTCCGGGCTAAAGCAATATCAAAAGCCGGACAATTCATTTGTTTGGATTTATACAACAGTCGCTCGCCTGCAAACGGAAAAAAACACGGAAACTTCCCATATCATATTGATTGAAAATATTGATGCCTTAATGTTGGCGGAAGAAGCCCTCAAAGAGAGTGAGAGAAGCAAATCCGTTCTGCTTGATAATCTACCCGGGATGGCATATCGCTGCGAATATGATCGCAACTGGACAATGCGCTTCGTTTCTCAAGGATGTCACGAACTGACGGGATATAGAGCAGAAAGCCTTTTAAACAACAAAGAAAAGAAATTCAACGAATTAATCAGCGAAGAGAGCCAGGACTACTTATGGGAGAAGTGGAAGGAAGTTGTATCGAATCAGGAAAAGCTGAAAGAAGAATATGAATTAATCACGGCAACCGGAGAGAAAAAGTGGGTGTTTGAACAAGGCCAGGGCGTATATGATGAAAACAATCAAGTCATTGCTTTGGAAGGGTTGATTATTGATATTACTGCCCGAAAAAAGTGGGAAACAGAAATCAAATATTTAAATGATCATGATTATCTAACCGGATTATACAATAGGAGATATTTTGAATCGGAAGTAATAAAGCTTGACAGACCGGAAAATCTACCGCTTTCCGTTATTGTCGGAGATATCAACGGAGTAAGACTTATCAATGATGCATTGGGGCATGCGGCGGGAGATCAATTGATTATTGAAACGGCCAAATTGATTCAACGTTGCTGCCGCGATTCGCAAATTATCTCCAGAACTGGTGGGGATGATTTCAGTATTCTTTTTCCAAATACAACCCGTACAGTAGCAATTGAAATTATGAAAAATATTGAAGATGCTTGCGAAGCATATAACCAGAATGCCAAGAAAGGACCTTTTGCAATTCATCTTTCTTTGGGATGTCAATGTAAAACGTCGGCACAAGACGATTTTTCAAAAATTTATAAAGATGCCGAAGATGACATGTACAAGAACAAAATTCTTGATCGTAAAAGTTCGCATCATGCGATTTTGTCTGCCATTATGGCAACCATGCTTGCAAAAAGCAGAGAAACCGAGCAACATGCGGAAAGAATTGCAAATATATCGGAGAAAATTGGGATTCGATTGGGTCTCTCTCAAAAAAATCTGGATCTTTTAAAATTGTTTTCCATGTTGCATGACATTGGAAAAATCGGAATTGATGACAGTATCTTAAAAAAGCCGGCGGCTCTTGACGATAATGAAATGACCGCTATGAAAAAGCACCCTGAAATTGGGTATCGGATTGCTATGTCGTCACCCGAGCTTGAACCGATTGCGGAGCTAATTCTTACCCATCATGAAAGATGGGACGGAAAAGGCTACCCACAGGGGCTTTTCGGTGAAGAGATACCGCTTCTTTCTCGCATTCTTTCCATTGCCGATTCCTATGATGCGATGACAAAAGACCGCATTTATCGAAAAGCATTTTCAAAACAGGAAGCATTGGCAAAAATCAAACAGAATGCAGGGGAACAATTTGATCCAGTTATTGTTGAGATATTTGAAAAAATAATATAATTCCTAAGGAGATATAAAATATGAAGAGAACCTTCTTGTTGATCGTATCATTCTTCATTTTTTTGGTATGTTTGACTGTTTCATTGCATGCTGAATCGGAATTGCCGGATTTTTCGCGAATCTTTGATACACACGGTTCGATTATGTTGATGATTGATCCTGTGAGCGGGGATATTCTATATGCAAACAACGCCGCTGTTTCTTTTTACGGATATTCAAAAGAGCAGTTGCTCTCCATGAAAATGAGAGAAATAAACACGCTGTCGTCCGTGAAAACCGAAGTGGAAATGCAAAAGGCGATCAAAGAAGAGCAAAATCACTTTTTCTTCAAACATAAACTTGCAAACGGAGAAATGCGAGATGTTGAGGTGTTTTCCTATCCAAACAAGTACGGGAATAAAGAGGTTTTGGTTTCAGTCATTCAAGATATTACAGCGAAAACGAAGTTACAGCAAAAAATAAAATTAATGACCATTATTTTATCTTCTTCCGCGGGCTTCATTATCCTATTTTTTATTTTTCTTTTTAGAAATTATAAACGTTTGAAGGACCAAAAGAAAAAAATCGAGAATTTCTACGAATTGAGAAAAACCTTTTTTGATGCCGATGAAAACCAAGTTTATTTAAAAGATGAAAATCTTAATTATATTTTTGTCAATAAAATGTTTGAACAATTTTATCAGATAAAAGAGGAAAATGTAATTGGGCTTCATGATTTTCAAATTGGAGAAGATGCATTTGCTGCAAAACGCAGAAAAACCGACCTTGCCGTGCTGGAAAAGCAAAAAATGATTGTTGATGAAGTAGAATGGAAAGGAAAATTTTATAAAACAACAAAATTCCCTGTGAAACTTCAAAATGGTAAATTTGGAGTGGGGGCATATGTTAATGATGTAACAAAAGATCACCTTCGAGTAAAACAACAACAACAAATATTGCGTCGGAACTTTATTGTTGTTGATGTGCTAAGCCGAAGTTTTAACTCCAGAAATGAACAGCTGGATTATGTGTTACAGGAAGCATTGAAATTGACAGAGAGTCATTTTGGGTTTATTTATCTTTACGATGAGGAAACACAAGAGTTTACAATCAGTACATGGTTTTTGAATAACGCAAAAGAAACAGGTTTGAAGGAGAATCCTTCCCGATATTCTCTTGCAAAAGCCGGAGTATGGGCGGAGGCGATTCGCCAAAGAAAAGCGATTATTATCAATGATTATGAGAAAGATCATTTCACAAAAAAGGGGTTGCCCGAAGGACATTTTCAAATCAAGAGGTTCCTTGCGGTTCCAATTATAATTGATAAGAAAATCATAGCTGTGGCGGGGTTCGCCAATAAAGAACTGGAATATGATGATCGTGATATTTATGAAATTACTGTTTTGATGAGTGGTATCTGGAATGCAATTGAAAGACGCGATGTGCTCGACAAGTTGGTTTATGAGCGCAATAAATATTTCCAAACGTTACTGTCAATTGGTGACGGTGTTATGATTGTTGACCGCATGGGAACAATCGAAATGCTCAACCATGTTGCAGAAAAGCTAACCGGTTGGAATATCAAAGAAGCAAAAGGCAAACATTACAGTGAAGTATTTGTTTTAACAAACGAATCTTCCGCCTCTCCTATTGTAGACCCGATCGAAGGCGTTTTTCGCACAGATAAAGTTCAAGAATTGGAAAACCATGTAATACTGACTGCAAGGGACGGGTCAAAGTATGATCTTGAGGACAGCGCCTCACCGATTAAGGACGATGCCGACAATACACTTGGAGTTGTATTGGTTTTTCGCAATGTTACGGAAAAGAAAGAACAAAGAAGAAAGATTGAATATTTGAGCTATCATGACTCGCTGACGGGGTTATACAACAGACATTATTTTGAAACGGAAATGAAGAGATTGGATACATTAGATACGCTTCCCATCTCTATTATTATGGGTGATGTCAACGGATTAAAGCTCACCAATGACATATTCGGGCACACATGTGGCGATCTTCTGTTGGTAAAAGTGGGAGATGTACTTCGCAGAGTTTGCAGAAATGAAGACGTTGTTGCACGTTGGGGCGGAGATGAATTTGTATTATTATTACCGAGCACGGAGTATTCCGTTGCAGAACAACTGATAACACAAATTAAAACAGAGTTCGCAAAGGAAAAAGTGAAATCCTTGAAAGGTAGTATTTCCATGGGTTGTGCCGTAAAATGCATGGAACAGGAGGATCTCACACAAACACTTGAGAATGCAGAGGTGGAAATGTATTCCGCAAAAACATTGGAACAGGATGCTTTTCGGAGCAATGCAATTCTTGAAATCATCCGAGCACTCCACGAAATTAGTGCAACGGAAAAATCGCATTCCGAAAGAGTAAGCAAGCTGTGTGAGGAATTGGGAAAAGAATTGAAAATGCCGGAAGGAGATATTCGAAAATTAAAGGATGTGGGTTATCTACATGATATCGGAAAAATTGTCCTGGACCCAAAGCTGTTTCAAGATACCTATCCTCTTTTGGAAGAGAATGCAAAAGAAATAAAAAAGCATCCTGTCATCAGTTACAGAATATTGAATTCATTCGATGACACCTTGGACTTGGCAGAAGCGGCTTTGGCGCACCACGAATGTTTTGATGGTTCCGGATACCCGAAGGGATTAAAGGGAGAGGAAATTCCGGTTCTCTCCAGAATCGTCGCACTGGTTGAACAGTATGATAGGTTGATTCACGGAACCAAAACCATGCCGGCGATGGGAAAAGAAGATGTAATTCGCAGTTTAAAAGAGAATGAAGGAAAGCAATTTGACCCATATATTACAGAAGTTTTCATCAGAAAGCTGAAAAATGAACCGAACATTTCATAATTGTTTTGTTGAATGTGAGTAACAGAAACGGATTCTGATTATGAAAGAGAAAAGGAGAACCTATGAAAACGTTGATTCTTGTCACCTCTCCGCCCGCTTGCGGAAAAACATTTATTTCAAAACAGCTTGCGAAAAATTTAAAACATGTTGTGTATTTAGATAAAGATACCTTAATCGTGCTTTCCAAACAAATATTTGTCGTCGCAAATCAAGAATATAATCGCAGCTCGGAATTTTTCGAGAAAAACATACGGGATTACGAGTATGCCGCTATTGTTGAGATTGCAATGGAAGCATTGGAATATGATGATATTGTTTTAATTAATGCGCCTTTTACAAGGGAGATAAGAAACAAAGATTATATCAATACACTCAAGCAAAGACTTGCACAAAAGAATGCAAGGCTTGTTGTGATATGGGTGCAAACGGAAATAGAAGTATGCCGTCAGCGCATGATCAACCGCAACAGTGACCGCGATAAATGGAAGCTTGAAAACTGGGATGAATATATCTCCACCGTCAATTTTAATATTCCAAAGGAATTGGATGATTCCGAATGCAAGGATGATTTGTTGATTTTCAAAAATTCGACAGAGGCAGAATTCGATGCATCTATGAAAGAAATATTAACTATCTTAGAAGGATAAAAATAAAAAGACTGATTGTTTTTGTGTAGCAATCAGTCTTTTTGATAGGTTTTTTTGAATGAGGTGAATTATTTTGCGGTGTTTATTCTTCTACCGGCTCAAATTCGTCTTTGCTTACCGAACAAACGGGGCAAGTCCAGTCGTCGGGGATTGATTCGAAAGGAGTTCCAGGAGCGATTCCTCCGTCGGGATCTCCTATTTCGGGGTCATAAATATAACCGCAAACGCTGCATTGATATTTTTTCATTTAAAATTCCTCCCTACGATATTCCTTGAAAATAATTACATTTCTTTATTTATTATAACAAATATCATTGCTTTTGTCTACATAAAAATGTAGAATTTTCAAATTATTATACTATTCTTTTATCCGTTCGATTTTGAAATAGGAAATATGACGGTAAGCAACATTTTGAATGCAGAAATTGCATAGACTGCGTGCGGCTTTTGAGCGGGCATAATCAATGTTTCCCCTGCACTTACAATGTGTTTTGTTCCGTCAACCGTAAATTCTCCCGTTCCCTCCAAAACAGATACCATTGCATCTCCGTCCGAATCGTGCGTACTGATTTCCTCGTCTTTGTCAAAAGCGAATAGGGTTATGCTTACATGAGCATTTTGCGCAAGTGTTTTACTGACAATTTGATTTTTTGCCACAACAACCTCTTCGGATAATTTCAGTACTGTTTCATGTTCCATGTTTTTAATTAATTTTGTTTCCATTCTAATTTCCTCCTTCTTATTCGCTTATAATAGTGCCATCTGTTGAGATCACAACTACCTGCCACGGAATCATTTTTCCGCTATTGATCAATGCCTGCTTTACTGCATGTTCAATCCCACCGCAACACGGAACTTCCATGCGCACAACCTTTATGCTTTTTATATTGTTTCGTTTTAGAATTTCGGTGAGTTTATCTGTATAATCCCCCTCGTCGAGTTTCGGACATCCGATCAATGTGATGTGTTTCTTGATAAACTGATTGTGAAAATCCGCAAAGGCGAAGGCAGTGCAATCAGCAGCTATCAAAAGAGCTGCATCTTCAAAATATGGGGCATTGACAGGAACAAGTTTAATTTGAACAGGCCATTGCATCAATTCACTTTGCATTGTTTGTTCGATTGCGGGACGAACAGTTTCATCTGTTCGTGCCATAGATTTTGCCATTGTACCGGGGCATCCGCCACTGTGTTTCGTTTTCATATTTTCCTGCACTGCCCTTTCGTTGTATTCTGGTGCTTCTCTTTCTTCTAAACTGATTGCGCCAGTTGGACAGACAGGAAGACAATTGCCAAGGCCGTCACAATAATCATCCCGCAGCAGTTTTGCCTTTTCATTTATGATTGCAATGGCGCCTTCATGGCAGGCGTTTGCACATAATCCGCATCCGTTACACAGCTCTTCATTTATCTTTATCATTTTTCTTTTCATCATTGTTTCCCTCACTTATTGATTTTCTGATTATA
>Ga0183099_1001816_pt1 | contig 11707 bp, 8 predicted proteins | sample Biomet1_FD_127788 | JGI IMG/M metagenome (GOLD analysis project Ga0183099, IMG submission 127788) | Microbial communities from bioreactor (seeded with anoxic lake sediment) at LBNL, California, USA - Biofuel metagenome 1 | ecosystem: Engineered > Bioreactor > Anaerobic > Unclassified ... | reverse complement strand
TCAAATCTTTTGAGTGAAAAACTAGAAAGAGATAAAACAAATTCCAAAGAACTATTTACTCAGTTAGAACAAGTATTGACTGATCATAAAAAAAGAGACGAATTTGTTTTACTGGTTATTGATGAGTTTGGAAAAGTGCTTGAACACGCAGCTAATCACAACCCCGAAAAAGAATTGTATTTTTTACAACAGTTAGCTGAGTTTGTAAATCACCCAAAACGCGACAACATTCTATTAATTACAACGCTACACCAAAATTTTGGAGCATACTCAAAAAAACTGAGTGAGCAACAGCGTAACGAATGGGAAAAAGTAAAAGGTCGATTAAGGGAAATAGTTTTTAGCGAACCCGTTGAACAGCTTTTACATTTAGCAGCGGCACAAATAGAAGCTTCAAATAAATCAATTGTATCAAGAGAAAATTTCGATACGCTTTTTCATTTGGCAAAGAATACAAAATTTATAAATAGCGATCTAAATATTGATGTTGCTGAAAAATTATATCCTTTAGATATTTTTTCAGCAGTAGTTCTTACTTATTCAATTCAGCGTTATGGTCAAAATGAACGTTCTCTATTTTCGTTTTTAAGTTCCAAAGACAATAATTCTCTTAGTCGGTTTGAACCTCAAGCTAATCAAACATACAGTTTAGCGAATGTGTACGATTATATTACTTATAATTTTTACTCATATTTGTCTGAGGTAAATGCCGACTCTGCAAATTGGAGAGCTATCCGTGTAGCATTAGAACGGATAGAAGGTATATTTGATCTTGATAAGATTGAAACAGCAAGTAATATTGTAAAAACAATCGGGTTGTGTAACCTGTTTGGAAATTCAGCGACATTTGATGAAAAGGCTCTATGTCAATATCTGCAATTAGCTTTAAATATTGAACAGCCCGAAAAATTAATTCGCGAACTTGTAGCCCATAAAGTAATTCGTTTTGCCAAATACAAATCTCAATATATTATTTTTGAGGGTACGGATGTCAATATCGAAGACGAACTTTATAAAGCGGCAGGAATAGTTCCACGACCAATTGATTTTATAGATGACTTAAATGAGTTTTTTGAGTTTAAGGTTGTACAAGCAAATAGTTCGTTCTATAAGACAGGTACTCCTCGTTTTTTTGAATACAGCCTTTCAGATGAAGCTCAAGTTTTTAGTCCTATAAACGATATTGACGGGTACATAAACCTCGTTTTCCCAAATAGTGAAGAAGAGAGGAATCATTTACTCGAAAAGTCCAAGAATTGTAGTAATGCTGTAATATATGTGTATTTCAACAATGTTACTCAGATTGTAAATCATTTATATGAGATAAAAAAACTGGAATATATTCGCAAACAAGTTTTAGTTGAAGATAAGATTGCTGATAGAGAGATTCAAAACCTTATCGTTTACGAAAAAGATCTGTTGAATAAAGCAATCAATCACAGTTTAATGTCATTTTCTACGAATGTAGAATGGTATTACAAAGGAGAAAAGCGTCAAATATCTTCTCAGTCTGATTTTAATAAATTGCTTTCGGCTGTTTGTGATGATGTCTATTATTCAACGCCAATCGTTCAAAACGAGTTGTTTAATAAGCAAAAGGTAAATAGTGCCATTTCACTTGCTCGTGTTACTCTTCTAAATATGTTAATAGATGATAGTTGTATGATGCAAGATGAATTAGGATTTGAAGAAGACAAATTCCCTCCTGAAAAAACAATATACTACACTCTACTAAAAAATACAGGTATTCACTGTAAAAAGAATGGCATCTACACTCTAAGCGAGCCACAAACCGCTACAATAAAAGATTTATGGGATAAGTGCGAAGAGTTTTTGAATAGTTCCATTGAAAAGCAACGTAAACTAGGAGACCTGATTAGAGATTTAAAATTAGCACCATTCAAATTAAAACAAGGATTCTTGGATTTCTGGATTCCTATTTATTTGATAATTAAAAAACAAGATTATTCTCTATATGATAGCGAAGACAGATATATTCCATATTTAAATAGAGAAGTTCTTGATTTACTCCAGAAATCTCCGAACGAGTTTAAGGTAAAAGCCTTTGCAATAGATGGAGTTAAGATTGAGTTTTTCAATCAATACAGAAATTTTATAAACTTAAACGATAGGGAGCTAATAACACAAGATAGTTTTTTAGAAACAATAAAGCCGTTTTTGGTCTTCTATAACAACCTGAATGAATTTGCCAAAAACACTCAAAATTTTGACAACCCTCAAACTGCAAAATTCCGAAATGTATTAGCTAAAGCCAAAGACCCAGAGAAGACTTTTTTTGAAGATTTACCCGCTGTATTTGGATTTAAAAATGATTCTTTAGCGACAAATCAAGAATTTTTGACTCAATACCAAGATTTAATCAAAGATTCAATTCGAGAATTAAGGTCGTGCTATTCAAATCTCATAAAACAAATAGAGGATAATTTAATTGAAGTTTTGGGCTTGAAGTCGAATAATTTCAACGAATACAAAACAGAAATTGATTATCGTTTTAAAGGGGTAAAGACAAATTTACTCTCAAGTAAACAGAAAAGTTTCCTCAATAGATTACTCATGGGGCAATCTGACAAAACGTTATGGTATGAATCAATATGTTATGTCGTGATTGACAAACCCCTTGTTTCAATAAAAGACAATGAGATTACCTTTTTGATTGAAACATTAAAGCATTTGCTTATAACTCTAACGAAGTTTGTTGATATTTCAAAAGCGGCAAAGAATAATTCAAATTCAGAGATATATAATTTCGAGTTAGTCTCAACAAAAGGTACGATTAAACCACAGTCATATATTTTGCCTGAAAGTCAAAAGAAAAAAACGGATGAATTAGAATCGAAAATTACTGAGATTTTGTCAGGGGATTATAATGTAGATGTTTGTACCCTGTTGAGAATACTTAAAAACAAAATAAAAGAATAATGATTAGACATGTTTTAGGAATCTCGGGGGGGAAAGATAGTGCGGCTTTGGCAATATATATGAAAGAGAAGTACCCGGATTTCCCGATAGATTATTATAATTCCGATACAGGTTGTGAATTAGAAGAAACCGAGCAGTTGATAAATCGGTTAGAATCTGTATTGGGACATATTACCAGGTTGAAAGCTGCACAAGGAAGTCCAGAACCTACGCCGTTTCACCATTTCCTCAAATCGAGTGGAGGCTATTTGCCTTCACCCCAAGCTCGATGGTGTACGCAAAAAATGAAATTAGTAGAGTTTGAAAAATATGTAGGTGATGAACCCACTATTTCATACGTGGGTATTCGGGGTGATGAAGAACGCGAAGGTTACGTTTCCACAAAGTCAAATATCCAGGCTATTTTCCCTTTTCGCCGAAACATTTGGAGTATGGATGTTATTCATAAGGTTTTGCATAATGATAATATCACAAAACTTGAAGAAATGTATAGGTCTGTTTGCCCTCAAAACTTATTAGAAAAAGCAATTGAAGCGATACAGAAACCTTTGACCAAATCCTTTTATTACAGTAAGAAGCTCAATGCTTTACTTGACTTAGATGCAAAAATATTTAATCAAGCAGTTTTTCAATACCTCAAAACAACGGATTACCCTGTGGGAAAATTAGATTATTTTCCTTTAGTCGATAATGAAGATGTTTTAGGGATAAATGAAATCTATAAAATATTAGAAGAGAGCGGCGTTGGTATTCCTGCCTATTACAAAGAAATTGAGTTTGAAGTAGATGGGAAGAAGGGAAAATATAGCCGAAGCCGTTCTGGTTGCTATTTCTGTTTTTTCAACAAAAAATAGAATGGATTTGGCTATACGAACAACACCCAGATTTATTCCAAAAATCAATGGAATTTGAGAAGGATGGATATACTTGGAATCAAAGCGAAAGTTTAGCCGACTTAATTAAGCCGGAACGCATTCGCCAAATAAAATTAGATGCTATCAAACGGCAAGAGCTCAAAGCTAAAAAGGAATCAAACTCTTTATTAGTAGATATGTTTGCTGATGATAGTGATGTTTTGTGTGCAAATTGTTTTATTTAATATATTGATACATGGAAAGCATAAAAAGTTTCTTCGAATCATTTAAAGAGCTTATTTGGGATATTGTCGGATATATTTTACCTGGGGCATATTGTCTCATATTGATGTCTCTATCTGTTAATAGTGACTATTGGTTGAATGTAAATTCTGTATTTAACAGCCAATATTATCCGTATGTAATCGTCATTATTTCATACTTATTGGGTTATGCAGTTTATGGCCTCAATATTATAATTCAAAACAAAATATTTGGCGAAAAATCATACACTAAAACAATAGAAAATGACGTGAAAAAACGGATTAGCTATCAAACGACTAAGTTAATACTGCAAAAAAAGTTTCAGGATAAAGGTATTGATTTTGATCCTGAAAATTCGACAATAACGGATTTAAGAAACATTGCTATGGGCTTTTTCCCCGAACAAGATCAAAAAATTTATACCTTTTCCTTTCGGGCTGATATAGCAAATCATGCAGGAACAATTTCATTCCTTTTTGGCGTATTGGGTTTATTGTCTGCTATCATTAATTGCATAATGACTTTTCATGTGATAATTGTTGACAACACACACATAGCTCTGTACATTTTATTAGTTATTAGTTATTTCCTGTTTTCTTCAATGCGAGATAGGTTTTATGCTATTTCATTAAGTTTACCGTTCTCATTATTATCTACAAACGAAATAAATGAAAAAAAATAAATTAAAGGTATTTCTCTCAGGAGGGTTTAGATCAGATTGGCAAAATAAAATTATCGAAAAATATAAAGATGACTTTATTTTTTTCAATCCAAGAGAACATGGTCTTGCAGATCCAGATCAATATACGGTTTGGGACATTCATTTTATTAAGCAATGTGATATCCTTTTTGCTTATATGGAAGAAACAAATCCGTCAGGATATGGATTAGCTTTTGAATTAGGACTGGCACATGGTCTTAACAAAACAATAATATTGGTAGATGAAAGATCAAAAAAAGATGATGCGTTTAAGAATTATTTTAGAATTATGTATGCGCCTTCCAATATAGTTTTCGATAATTTTGAAGATGGAGTCAAATATTTAGTTGCATTTGATATAACAAAGTTCTAAATAGTATTAATATGCTCAAATCAGACATTCAATGGCCACTTCATAGGCGATTCAAGTCGCGTACAGATTGGGAACCTATAGGTTCTTTTCTGAATGCTTGTGTAATTCAACACAATTTGATTTGATGCTCGGCTTTTTTTCTTCGTCAGCCATTAATGTGTTGTCTGATGGTTTTGCTTCTTTCTTATACGGGGGAGGCAGAATGCGATTGATTATAAACGATATTCTTACAGAGCAAGACAAGAATGCTATATCGGCAGGAATAGCTACTGAAGACATTCCTTTTTTTGATATTGCCGATATAGAGAATCTTAAATACACTTTGAGCGAAAGAGACATTCATTTTTTCGACTGTTTGGCTTGGCTTGTTCGGAACAATCGTTTGGAAATTAAAATAATTGCACCTAAAGATAGTATCGGCATTTCACATACAAAGTCAGGCGTGTTTTTTGATGGTGTCAATATCGTGGCATTTGATGGTTCGTGTAATTTTTCGCGTACGGCATTAATCAATAACATTGAAAGCCTAACTGTTTCTTGTGGGTGGGATGGTGATATAGAGAAAGCTAAAATTGACAATTTGAAAGAGGACTTTGAATCCGTTTTTCAAGGTAAAAATGAAAGTGTTATTTATGTTGAGGCAGACAATGTAAAAACAAGGCTGACCAATACTTTTGAAGACAAGTCATTAAACGATCTGCTTAATGATGAATATCGAGTTTTGCAGAATGATTTGAAAAACAAATCATTGCCAAAAACTGTCTTAAAGGCTTTAGATAAAGCTAAGAATAGAGTTGAAGTTGCTATTGAGAAATTGAGAAAGCAAAAAGATGAAATAATAGTTTCGGCAGTAACAACCGAGCCTTTATTCCCTTATGAAACAGGTCCAAGAGATTATCAAAAAAATGCCTTTGAAAGCTGGAAAAATAACAAGCAAAAGGGTTTGTTTGCTATGGCAACAGGTACGGGTAAGACAATTACTTCTCTTAATTGCTTATTAGAGATATATAAGCGTTTGGGTTATTATAAAGCAATGATTTTAGTTCCCACAATCACCCTCGTTGATCAATGGGAAGTTGAATGCAAGAAATTTAATTTTGACAAAATAATAAAGGTTTGTTCAAAAACCCGAAATTGGAAAAGTAGTGTTGCTAACCTTCGTATGCTGGAGATGTCCAGTGCAGATGATAAATTATCATATATCATTATTGCTACATACGCTTCGTTTGTCCGTTCAAACATTTTCCTGGAACTAAATAAATTCCCTAAACAAAAATTACTACTCATTGCAGATGAGGCTCATAATATGGGTGGCGGGCAAATGATTAATCGCTTGAATGAAATACCATATCTACGTCGCATAGGACTTTCTGCAACTCCTGAACGACAATATGATGAGAGTGGTAATCAAGGATTGATGAATTTTTTTGGATGTACGGATAATTACACGTTTGAATACTCGATGGCAGAAGCCATTGAAAAAGGGGCTTTATGCAGGTATTACTATTATCCTCACGTTGTTAGATTAACAGAAATGGAAATGGAGCAATATGTTGATATTTCAACGAAGATTGTAAAAATAATGGGTTTCAAGGATGCCGAAAGTCAAGAGATTTTACAATGTCTCCTTTTGAAACGCAAACGGATAATTCACAAAGCAGAAAACAAAAAAAATGCTTTTGAAGAAATTGTCAAGAACAGAATGAAAGAAAGAGGAACATTAAAATATACTTTGGTTTATGTTCCTGAAGGTAACAAGCCCGACAATAATGAAGCCGATATTTTTGATAAAACTGATGTAATTGAAACTGATGAAGAGTCATTGCACTTGATTGATGAATATACTCGAATTGTTCGAGGCATTGATTCACATATTGTAGTACGTCAATTTACCTCTGATTCAAGTGATAGAGAACCTATGCTGAAAGATTTCGCCGATGGAAAAATTGACGTATTAACTTCAATGAAATGCTTAGATGAAGGTGTTGATGTGCCTCGTAGTGAATTGGCGATTTTCTGTGCGAGCACAGGAAATCCACGCCAGTTTATCCAACGTCGAGGTCGTGTTCTTAGAACACATAAAGACAAACACGTGGCAGTTATTCACGATTTAGTTGTCGTTCCTGATAATTGTTTTAGTGAAGAAAGTTATGAATTAGAAAAAAATCTTGTTGCGGGTGAACTAAAAAGAGTTAGAGATTTTGCAATGCTTTCAGAGAATCTTTTCGATACAGACAGAGAATTGCACGATGTGCTTGATCATTATAATTTATCAATCTTTAATTAAACGATATGGCCAAATATCTTACAAATGGGGACAAAATCTTACAAGCTGTACTAAGTGACCAAAGACTTTGTGAATGCGCGGAGTATAATCCTACGGATTTTGAAACAATCTCAGATGCCCTTAATTCCGATAATCCAATTGTTTGTGCAATCGCTAAAATTATTGATGGCAACGAACGTAATCTTACTGAAAGAGAGATTTATAACGAAGTTAGTAATTTTTTAAGACAGACCATATGATACTTAAAAATATAAGAATAAAGAATTTCCGCAGCTATTACGGAGAAACTGTATTCTCTCTTTCTGAGGGTTTAACTCTTGTTATAGGTGGAAATGGTGACGGCAAAACTACATTCTTTGAGGCTCTTGAATGGCTGTTTAACACCACTGCTGAGGATAAGAAGGAAAGTAACATTTCTGCTATGCGAAAATCAGAATTGGAAATAGGCGAGAGTGATGAAGTATCTGTTTCGATAACTTTTGAACATGAGGGTGAGAAAGAATTAGAAAAGAGTTATACGTTTGAAAGAGTTAGTGCAGATTATATTCGCACAAAAGATTTCAAGTTCATTGGTTATGAAGACGAAGGCTCCGAGCGTTTGTCCGTTAAAGGTGCAAATTTGCTTGAGCGTTGTTTTGATTCTTTCATTCGTAAGTATTGTTTATTTAAAGGAGAGAGCGAATTGAATGTTTTTAATAACGACACCGCATTAAAAACACTGGTAGATACTTTTTCCGGAATAAAGCAATTTGAGGATTTAGTGTCTTTAACAGAAGAATTTGAACAGAAGTCTCTTAATGCGGTCAATAAAGAAATGCAGAATGATCAGAAAGTTTCAAGAAAAGCTAAAGATCTTGATTCACGACTTACATTGTTGAATCGGGATATTTCTGATTGCAAAAAAGATATTGCAACCCAAGAAACAGCAATTAATGATTATTCTGTCAAATTAGAGAATTTAGAGCGTTATCAGGATACCTCCGAATTGTATCAAACTATTAAAGAAAGAATTAAAGCTTTATCTGAGAAACAGGCTAAGTTAAAAGGAATGATATACTGCGATTATAACACTAATCTTTTGGATGAATCTTGGATTTTGCGTTCGTTCCCGAAAATTTTGAATGAGTACCAGAAAAAATCCTCTGCATTAAGTCGCGAAAAACGCAAACTCGAAAAGCAAGAAACTGAACGTACTGCAAAAGAAGAAGGTAAACGAGAGGTTATTGAACAAATACAAAAACTTGCTAATGTAGCAGTTCCACTTCCGTGGAATCTTCCTGACAAAGAAACAATGCAAGAAATGATTGACGAAGAAGTTTGTAAAGTTTGTGGACGAGAAGCTAAGAAAGGAACCGCTGCATATGAATTTATGGAAAACAAATTAAACGAGTACCTTCGTCATATAGAATTTGAAGCGAATTCAAAAGATATTCCGGTTGATGAAAAGAAAGTGCTTTTTCCAAATTCTTATATTGATGAATTGCATACAAAACAAATTCAGATGAGTGGTAGCGTGGAACAGGAAATTTCAAATATTTCAACCGAAATCAATGACCGTTTGGTATTTATCAATGAAAGAAAAAGGGATTTAGAGAAAATAAATAAGGACATTCAAGATGCTGAAGATGAAAAAAATCGCCTTTTAATTCAATCCCCTGGTATAACTGAAGATTTGTTGGATAAGAATTTTAAAGACCTGAAGGGTTTTATAGAAACGAAGTCTAGGGCTGAAAAACGAGTTGTTGAGTTAAAACAAAAGTTAGAAGGATTAATCAAGGACAAAGATGAGATTCAAGCGGAATTTAATGCTCTCGAACCAACAAACACAATGACTAAAGTCTATCAGCGGGTACACACAGCGTTGGAGCGTATTATGAAGGCGTTTGAAAATGCAAAAGAAGCCAATGTTACTACGTTTCTCACAATGCTTGAAGAACAAGCCAATAGATACTTAAAGCTTTTGAATGAAAACGATTTTTATGGGATTGTTCGTATTGTAAAAACAGTTGATGGTTCTGCACGTGTTGAGCTGCGCAGTGAAAATGGTTATTTAATTAATGATCCGGGAGGCGCGCAGCGAACAACAATGTATATGTCTGTACTGTTTGCAATTTCTCAGATCACAGCTCTTAAAAGAGAACAAGACTATCCTCTAATTTTCGATGCACCCACATCTTCTTTTGAAGTGTACAAGGAAGATGTGTTTTACAATGTTATTGACAAGATTGATAAACAATGTATTATTGTAACCAAAGACCTACTCCTCTCTGATGAAGCAACAGGACAAAAAAAGTTGAATGATGATAAGATACAGCAATTGACTTGTTCTGTATATCGTATAAACAAAGCTCCAAATTACAATCCATTAGACTTATCAACTATTAAAACAGAAACCAAAAAAATCAAATAATATGGCAGCTGAAAAATTATATGATTTATGGGCTAAGCGTAACCCTCAGTGGGAGACTCGTTACGAAGATTCTATCATTAAGCAGTTCTGTGAATATGGTAGAGGTGCAACAACAATGAGAGATGACCGAGGGAAAATTTTTGGTGCTGGTTATGAGATTTTTATCGTGGCATTTTTTATTGGCTTATATTACAATCAAAAACGCCCATTAATTAATGACAACCAAAAATGCAAGAGTTTTGGCCAACCAATTCAATTTTGGGGTAATATTGATTCAGTCAAGGGAAGAAAAGCATATCCAAAACTTCGCGAATATATATTTGCCTCCCTTGTTGCTAAGACAGATGTTGATTTTATTGCCTTAGAAAAAGATGAAATTACAGCTCGTAAAGCAGTAGATATGCTAACACAAACAATGGAGGAATATGCCAATTGGGGATTTAATTTCATTGCAGACAAAATGATAGACAATCCGAATCACTTTTATTCTGAAACTGCATTCTTAGAAGTATTTCTTTCTTTTGATGTAACTAATGTGATAAATGAAGAGGAAGAACCAGAAACATTAGATTAAGATTTTCGACTATGCCCGAAACTCAAAACATAGAATACAAATCTTCCTGGCATGACGACTATCTGAAATGGATATGTGGTTTTGCCAATGCACAGGGAGGTAAAATATATATCGGTAAAGATGATAACGGTAATGTTATTGGTGTTGCAACCTATAAGGATTTGATGGACGAGATTCCCAATAAAATAAAACACAATATGGGAATTACAGCCGAAGTGAATCTGCTGGACGAAGATGACAGGCACTATATTGAAATTATTGTTCAACCGTATTCTGTTCCTATCTCTTTACGAGGTCGATATTACTACCGTAGCGGAAGTGTAAAACAGGAGCTAACCGGGGCTTCCCTCAATGAATTTTTACTCAAACGAGCAGGACAAACGTGGGATGATGTGATTGAAACTCGGGCGACGTTTGATGATATTGACGAAAGGTCGATAAAGATTTTCCTGAGAAAAGCCGAAGAAGCTGGTCGTTTGCCCGATGTTGACGGACTTTCCACACCTGAACTTTTGGAAAAGCTGCGTTTGGCTCAAAACGGACAACTTAAACGTGCAGCCATTGTTTTATTTGGAAAAGATCCGGGGAAATTTTATCCAAACACATTCGTCAAAATTGGCAAATTTGAAGACGATGATTTTACAATTCGTTTTCAAGAGATGGAGGAAGGTAATATTATCCAGATATTGGAGAAAGTATTGCGTACGCTTGATCACAAGTTTCTTATACGTAACATTTCTTTTGAGGGGATGAATCGTATTGAAACGCTTGAATATCCTGTTACAGCCCTTCGTGAAATGCTTTTAAATGCGCTTGTTCATCGCAACTATATGGGAGCGCCAACTCAAATTCGAGTCTATGACAATAAACTCTCCGTTTGGAATCACGGCGCATTACCCGAAGGTATAACACTCGACAAACTGACTAAGCCTCATTCTTCATATCCACGAAATCCGGTACTTGCTGAAGCATGTTTTCGTGGTGGTTACATAGATTCGTGGGGTAGCGGCATCATGAAGATTGTAGATTCATGTAAGTCAGCCGGGTTACCAGTGCCCCTAATGGAAGAAGATGGCGGTGGGTTTATTGTGAGATTGTTTAAAGATAATCTGACAGAAGAACAATTGATAAAGCTCGGATTGACAGAAAGGCAAATAAAGGCAATGTTCTTTATTCGTCAAAAAGGCAAAATTACGAATACTGAATATCAAGATAATTTTGATGTTTCAAAAGCTACTGCAACTAGAGACCTTGCTGAGTTAGTTGATAAATATAAATTGTTGAGGCGATCGGGTGATGTTGGAG
>Ga0183099_1001815_pt1 | contig 11717 bp, 5 predicted proteins | sample Biomet1_FD_127788 | JGI IMG/M metagenome (GOLD analysis project Ga0183099, IMG submission 127788) | Microbial communities from bioreactor (seeded with anoxic lake sediment) at LBNL, California, USA - Biofuel metagenome 1 | ecosystem: Engineered > Bioreactor > Anaerobic > Unclassified ... | reverse complement strand
GTTTCGGTTTACGATACGGTTATGGTACAACTATGAGGCGACTATACTTTATGTACGGACCGACCGATACTCCTATGCACGTAAAGAAGTGAAAATTCGATTTTTTACTGAAAGTAAAAAAGACATAAGAAGTTACCCTAAGTTTATTAGCATGTACTTAAATACTTATAAGTGACTCAATATCAATGTTATTATATTTTAAAACACTTATATATAAGTAAGTTTAAATGCATGCGAAAGTTGAATTATATGTACTATATATGTCCTATATCTCTCCAATATGTATCGTATATTATACCTATGTAGATATAGGTATGATAACCGAATAATGAACTAAACATGAATGAGGAGTAAATGAGGTTTCGGTTTACGATACGGTTATGGTACAACTATGAGGCGACTATACTTTATGTACGGACCGACCGATACTCCTATGCACGTAAAGACGTACAATGGGAGTATCGGTCGGTTCAGACATTATTATTGAAGAAATAAGTAGGGGGATAATTCAAAGCAGTATATATATGGTAGGCTAAAAAGCTTCAACAATACAATTTGATTATCAAAGAAGTAGGGATAAGCATGCGATTAATGAACGATTGCGCAAGGTACCGACTTCTATATAGTAATGTTACGGAACAATTTTCAATACACTTTAAAATTGTCGAACATAACATTTTGATACCCACTTCCAAGTCCCACCATGCCATTAATATAGCTTGTATCTCTGATGGTAAGAATGGATTTATTGTTAATTACTACCGAAATATATTTACCTTGAAAGGTGAGTTTTAAGTTTTGCCATTGATTAGTATCGATAGGAATTTGTCCTTTCGCAAGCTCTGTACGTCTTCGCAAGTCGAACATTCCCCACTGTAAACACTCCACAAAAAGCATTTCGGGATCGGTATCGGCTTTTATGAGTTCCGCCACTTTACCAAATTTTGCCAAATCGGCAGCAGGCAATGCCATTAATTCGTTATACGAAAGTTGCAGGCTTTGATTGGTATTATTAAAACGGGCATAAAACTCCGGCCAGTCGGTTTTGAATTTGTAATGACCATTTTGAATGGCTTTTAGCGTTTTTCCCAAAGTCCAGTTGCCCTGACCATCAATTTTAAACCAATACGAATTGGGCTCGGTAGTGCTATGTTGATACATACCATTTAATCGTCCGAATATAGTGGCGTGTTCTAATGGAGTATTGAGCTTTACATCAACCTCCACCGTGTAATTGCGCCATGCGGTATCTCCCACAAACGTATGTGGTTCGGGATTTACATGATAAAGCCATTCGATACCACGCTGATTGATAGATTGTTGGAGAACTTTACCGCGATTTGGTTTATTCACTACTTCGAAAACACCTGCCTGGTCGCTCATGTAGCGAGGTTGACTGCCAAGGTTATAGCTTTCGAAATCGTCGAAATAGGGAAATGGGAACGCTTTGTTGCTCAGCGTTGTAGGTTTATCATCAGCTTTACGCTGACCGGTAGTAGTGGTGAGCGAATAGATGGAACCCTTTTGTAGTTTCAGTGAAAATCGTCCGTTTTTAGGTGTAATGGTTGCCACTTTTACAAACGAGGCATCGATATCCGTTTTCCACACATACACTTTCGATTGTTTCAGTTTTTTATCCACCACCACTTCAATTTCCTGATCTTTATCATAGTCCACGGTTTCAATTATCATCGAGTAATCGGATGTTTTAGGATTATAAAGTGTTACGTACGACGATTTATCTTTATTCAGAAAGCCATTGGCTCCTTCGAGGTATACCCAACCCGGCTGTACAAACTGCGTGTAGTGCGCCACAGTCCAAGTGACTGGTTTAGTCTGAAAATCGCCATTCCAAGGTGTGCGCGCATTGAGTAATCCCGACTCGGGCACGGGCAATATATCGTAATACGAACCCAGAACGCTCCAAACTACCTGTTTTACAATTTTTCCCTGAATATAACCATTATTAAACCGACGGATAAGATGTTTTGCCGATTCCCAGGGGTCGCGCATGGTAGCACCTTCTTCGCTAGCCCAAAGCGACTTTCCGGTATTTTGAGCTGTTTGTGTGCTACCTGCAGGCGGATAGTGTGTTCCTATCACATCCACCGCTGCCATCAATTCGGGGTCATTCTTCATATCTTCGGCAATATTCCACGAGCAAACTTCGTCGGCAGCTACAATTTTGGCAGATAAGCTATTCCTTTTCAATTCTTTCGAAAGGGTTTTTATCCATTGCGTATTGTAAGGAGTTTCGTTCCAGATACCTACATAGTCAATATTAAGGGAATGATATTTTTTTGCTCCCAAAACAAAGGAAGCGATAAAGCGGGCATTATCGTCGGAGTAAAAGTTACCATTACCGACCCACCCGGGCGCACCCCATTGTAGGGCATCGAGCAAAATTTGTGGGTTGCGCTTTTTGGCTTCGCGCATCAACCACCACTCGTAACCACGATTAAAATATTCATTTTGCGGATTTTCAAATTCCTCGCGCGTGCGAGCATGACTTGGTTCGGTACCGCAGGTAGAATTGACATCGCCGCCGATTTCCACTTTGAGGTGATGCAACGATAATCCGTACATAGGTTTAAATAGATAGTCGAGAATTTGCGCCTGTTGCTCCTTCGGATAATCGACTAACAAGCGTGTGGAAGCGCCGGCACTCAATGCACCAATGCCTTCGAAAGTACGCCCTTTTTGTTGAGTATTGAGTATCACTTTTGTTTGTGAAAATGCAACCATCTGCGTGGCTATCAAAAGTATCAGAATTCGTATTCTCATCACTTTAAAATTTTAAAATATTGGTTTAAAAATAATTGTTCGTTCTTGTTTTGCAGGATAAACCTTGTAATCGTTGAAAATTCCGCGACAGGTGCATCCAACGCCTGATGTTTCGTAGTCGAGGTTAAAAGTTGTACCATCAAATTCCTGCAACTGATAAGGATATTTGGCTCGCGAAAGATTATCGGTGCTGTAATGATAAGCATTGAAATTAAATAAGTTATCGGATTTAAATTCAAGGCCTACACCTTCCTTAATGGTCATTTTCACCCAGCGATTGTCGGTGCGCAAACCGCAATCTTGCGGAATAAGATAAGGCTCGAACATGTCGGTAACGGTGGTTTTGTAAACGCCAATTTTATAACCCGTTTTGCGGTCGGGATAGTTTTCTTGTGGTCCGCGTCCGTACCATGCCACTTGCTCCACCGACTTATCGAACACCATTTGTAACCCAATGCGGGGCAAATAAAGCGGCATTTTTCCGCTGGTTGACAGTTGGTGTTTCAGCGTTATTGTACCATTTCCATCAATGCAGTATTGGTAGTAATTTTTGAAACCGTTGCTTGGGCGACCTTCAATATACAAATCTTTTTTCTCAATCACATTGTTATTGCCAGTAAGCCAAATATCTTCCACGGTTACAAGCACATTTCCGTCGATGGTAGCGGTATCCACGCTCACAGGCAGTTGGGTAAGGCGGTCGATACCTGTAGAGAAAAACTCCGCCACCACGCGCCATCCCATTCCGTGTAGCCAGTTGTTCGATTTTGCAGTTTGTGCATTCCAGTCGTCGAGGTCGTTACCAAGCGGTGCGCGCCATACATTGAGCGTTGGGCCTTGTTTGAACAGCTCTTTGCCAGCTATTTTTGCCGACGAAAGAATGCCCGATTTTTTATCAAAAGTATAACTGAAATTGGTTCCGGAAACTACAATATTTTCGTTTTTATCAACACGCATCGTTGGTTTTGAAACCAGTGTTTCTTTTTCAATCACACACTGACTCCACGGCAAGTTTAACTGACTCCATGCCACTTCATGTCCTGCTTTTGCCCATTTTTCGTCTTTTTTCAATGCCGATGAAATCAATAAACGATATTCTACGCCGGGCTGAATGGTTGGTTTGTCGAAAGGAATTTTTACTCCTTTTCGGGTTAATGGTTCAATATCCAACGCGATAGTTCCCTTTTGCAAAATTTGTCCGTCAGCCTCAAGCATCCAGGTGTGGGTATATTCCGAAGCATTCATAAAATGATTTCGATTCCAAATTTCCACCGTTTTATCATTGGCACTTATCAATTTGCAGGAAATGGGTTGCGTACTGTGCTTGAATTGCCACATTTCGGGCTGCACGGTTCTGTCGGGCCATATACTGCCGTAGGTTCGACCGCCAATGCCGTAGCTATAGAATGTGCCGTTGCGTTGCTCGTCGTCAAAATCGAGCCAAAGTGTGGCGCTTTGTTTCAGAAAATCACTCGGATTATTCAAACTATCCAACGCTATTGATTTGTTGAAAACGCCCACATTATCAATTAGCGCATTACAAAGATAGCCGGTAATTTCCTGCCCTTCGGTTTCGGCATTGCGACCAATGTTGATGGGGAAAGGCATATTTATAATGCTGCCATTTACCATTTTTCGAGCCTGCTCTTTATTGTCGACAAACAAAATCATGGTTCCATTTTCGTATTTTGCCACCACTTGATGCCAGTTGTTGTACCAATTTATAGGCAATGGAATTTCGAGTTCCTGTTTGTGGTTGGTATAAATAAAAAATACCAGCTTATCCTTCCCTTTTTGCTGAATGCCAAACTGATTATTTCCTTTGGTAATGAAATTATTAGCTGCATTATCGAGTTGCCGCGGGAAAACGTTCATACTTATTGTCAACGCATTACCGGCAATTTCGGTGCGTGGGTCTTCGTAAACTTCTACCCATTGGTCTTGCCCGTTGAGGTCGATAACGGTACGATTATCCGCTTTTTTAAGCAAAGCGTTGCCCATAATATGCGCGGCAATATTGTTGTTGGAAGCATCTTTCAGTCGGCGAATAGGTTCAGTAACGCCAATGCTCACCCAGTCCCACATAGCACCGCCCATATTGCGTGGATATTTGTAAAATTCCTCCCAATATTCGTCCATAGCACCGCCGCCATTGCCCACGTTGGAGAGGTATTCGTCGAGAAACGAAGGTCGACGGTCGGCATTTTCGTTTTTCATACCCACCTGCACTTCATGTTCCAACGGAAATGGGTAGCGCGGCCCGATAATATCCTCGGCTGGATTGGAAAATGCATTGCCGCCATACATCCACGGGCGGGTTTTATCAAGACTTTTGCCTTCGGCAATGGCTTTGGCAATATTCTCACCTTCACCACTTTCGTTGCCGGCACTCCAAAAAATAACGCAGGGATAATTGCGGTCGCGCAGCACCATTCGGCGCACACGTTCCTTATACATTTCGGCAAAATCGGCTTTGCCCGACACCCACTCCGTAGCGTGAGCTTCAGTGCCGGCCTCGTCGATAATATAAATACCGTACTCGTTGGCCAAACGCAGATAGGCATTGGTTGGAGGATAATGGCAAGTACGCACTGCATTAAAATTGAACTGTTTGAGCAGTTCGAAATCTTTACGGATGGTGCCTTCGTCCATTCGGTTGCCCAACAGCGGATGATGTATATGCGAATTGGTTGCATTAATTTTCAGTGGTTTGCCATTAAACAAAAGCACCTCGCCACGAATTTCGACTTGCTTGAAACCAATGGTGGTCGAAATCTGGTCGCACAATGCACCTTTGTCATCCTTCAGCGCCAGTTTAAGTATGTATAGATTTGGGTGTTCGGCACTCCAAAGTTTGGGTTGCTGAATAAGAGCCGCCAAACCTACTGTTAACTCGCCCTCTTTTGCGAGCAATTGGGCGGTTGATGTCAGCGTTTTTACAAGTTGGCTGTTGGCATCCAATAAGCTTGCTTCAACCACAACCTGCTTGCTTGCCGTCTTATCGTAGTTATTAAGCTTTACCGCCACATTCAGGTCGGCATTCACATAGTTTTTATCAAGTTTGGTTTCCACCGTCCAATCATAAATGCGAGTTTTGGGAGCAGCATACACATTTACATCGTCGAAAATACCGGCCAATCGCCAGTTGTCCTGGTCTTCGAGGTAGTAGCCGTCGGAATATTTTATCACCACCACCGCAATGGTATTTTTTCCTTTTTTAATAAAAGGCGTAATATTGTATTCACTTGGTTCGTGCGCACCCTCGTTGTAACCCACTTCTTTACCATTAATCCATACAAACGAAGCCGATGCCACTTTTTCGAAGCGAAGAAATATTTCCTGTCCGCTCCACGAAGCTGGCACCTCGAAAGTGCGACGATAACAGCCGGTTGGGTTGTACTCGCGCGGTACAAAAGGCGGATTGGGTTTAAATGGGAGGTTTACGTTTCGGAATTTTTTGTCGCCGAAGCCCTGCATTTCCCAGTTGGAAGGAACAACAATTAACGGCCACGAAGTATCATTGAATTTATCCTGAAAACAGTTTTTGGGTAATTGGTCGGGTGTATTATAAAAACCAAATTTCCAGTTACCATTCAAGCTGACCGACGATTTTGGGATATAAAAACTGCGCCCGTCCACCTGGTTTTGCTCATAAACAGCCGTATTTTCGATATAATTGTAGATATTGTTCAAAAACGGTTCAGCCGCAAAAATGGATGCGGGGAAAAGGAGGAGGAAAAACAAACAACCCCTAACCCCTAAAGGGGATTTGAAGTTTCTATCGGTTCTATGTTTTTTATTATTCATTCTATTAATCAAATACGAATTGTTATTTATGTTTATATTGAAAACAAAAAAGGGAACTAATTATTTACAATAAATCTTGCTTTTTCGCTTGCATCCTTATTACTTATCTTAATAATGTACAAGCCATTAGGTAGTTTTACAGGCAAAATACCTTTTTGTTCGAATGGAATAATAGCATTATGCAAAACAGATTTTCCGCTACAATCAAAAATTTCAATTTTATCAATATCCATTTCGGATACAATTTCAATTTTATCGTTTACCGGATTTGGATAGATTTGCACCTTTTTTTTGCATTTACCTCATTTAGTGCTATGCTAAATGGCGTGAACTGCAAGAAATTAAAATTAAATCCACTCGTAACTACAAGTACTTTAATGTATTGTTTTCCTTTGGGCAATAATACTTTAGTAGAAGTTGTAGCCCAGGTTTGCCATCCGCCTGTAGCCGTAAAGTTCACCGTTTCGAGCAGTTCACCGTTGAGCAGCAACTGAATTTGAGGTCCCACCGACGGTACTGCTACCCGATAACCGATATTGTAATATCCAGCTTGTTGCACATCTACAGCATATTCCATCCAGTCGCCGGCATCTATCCAACCGATATTGAGCGTACCTGTGGCATCGCTTGTTTTTTCGGTCTGAATGCCCTTTTGTGCAGTAAAATTCTCCGCTTCAACAATTCCGGGAATCACATTATAAACCGGTTCGGGCAATGAATTTGTAATGCTGTATTCGGAAAACGGAGCAACATCTCCCCTATCGGCAGCGGCTAATTTTCCGCCCGAATAACTTACTTTTATCAGGTCGATGGAGTGCAACAAGCGGTCGAAAGTGAGTTTTATTTTTTTGCCATCATTCAAACAATCAGTCACCGGAACGGTTTTGCCATTTATCAAAACCGTAAAAAACGAAAGTTGGTCAAAAGCAGGTGCCATGGTTTTATTGAACTCAAGCACAATGGTCGTTCCACTTGCATTTACAGTGCCGGAAACTAACTGAGCCGGTAGACCTTTGGAAAAATTAGTAACAGTCAATTGACTGAAATTTTTCAAAACGCCATTGTCCTTTGCCACCACCGCTGTACCAGCATAGCGCAAAGTATAGCAATAATCGGCTACCAGATTCGAAGCCGGGAGCAATACCATTACCGAGTCGTTGTAAATAGGATTGGTGGAAGCTTTAAACTGAATTTCGGCAGTAAGATTGTTGGAAGCAATGAGTTTAAAGCCATTAAAGTCAGCCGCATGAACCGTCATGGGTTTATTAAAATGTACAAAAACTGAATCGCCGGCAGCAGAAGTGCAAGCACCAATATCGCGTGGTGACGAGCCTAGCAGCAGATTATTCACCAATGTGTCGGCAAAATTTGTAAGGTTATAGTCGTATTGTGTTTTAATATTACCAGCTGAATACGAAACTGTTACATTGTCATTGCCCGAAAAATTAGTTGCGAAATAAATTGCCAACGATGCATCTGGGGCATTGTATCGAACCGAATCAGGCGTTTGCTCCACGGTATTCACTTTTACCTTCAAACCGCTATAATCGGATTGTTTTTTGATTGGTTCGGTGAAATTCACAACAACTACATTTGGTTTTGAATCACTGATAGTTGCCGATTTAAAACGGGCATCTTCCACTGCAATAATTGTATAGGTTTTCCCGACTTCGGTATTAAAATCGTACAGATAAGTAGGTTTCACGGCAAAACCTTTCAAATTGGCCTGTGGAGAAATAAGGGCAGTTTTTCCGGCAGGAATCTGAAACATTGTATTTGGGTTTTCGCCCGAGGCCGTCACCATCTGTCCGCCCGAAAGCAAGGCCATGGTATTGGGCACACGAATACGACAATTACCTCCAAGCGTGGAAGTTATTACGATCCTTTTTGCGTTGGTATTTTCCCAATCAATGGCCATTTCGAAACCACCGCGGGCACGTAAACCGCTAATGCTTCCGTTTTTCCACGCATCGGGCAAGGCCGGCAGGATGTTGATATTGCCATCGTAACTCTGCATCAGCATTTCGGTAATGCCGGATGTGCAACCAAAATTTCCATCAATTTGAAACGGCGGATGTGCATCGAACATATTGGGATAGGTTCCACCATGCCCCGACGCCTCGTCGACCAACTGCAACTGATCTGAAATGAGTTTCATAGCCTTGTTACCATCCAGAAAGCGCGCCCACCAGTTCACCTTCCAGCCCATTGACCAACCGGTAGACACATCGCCACGGCATATCAATGAATTACGAGCCGCTTCCATCAATTGTGGTGTGCGGTAAGGCGACAATTGCCCCGACGGAAATACGCCGTACAGGTGCGAAACATGTCGGTGCGTGTCGGTAGGACTGTCCCAATCTTCCATCCATTCCTGTAACTGACTGTATTTGCCAATTTGCATAGGTGGCATTTTGGCCAAAGCCGCTATCAACGAATTGCGAAAGGCAAGATCGGTATTTAAAACCTCGGTAGCACGAATTGTTTTAGTAAACAAGTCGAACAAAATCTGATTATCCATGGTTGTGCCAGCACTTATGGACGAATTGGGATGTACAGACGGCGCATTTTCGGGCGAAATGGACGGACAAACCACCAGCCACTTATTTTTGGGTTCTTCCACCAAAAAGCTAAGGAAAAACTCACAAGCACCTTTCAAAGCAGGATACACCGAAGCCAAATAATTTGTATCGCCACTGTACATGTATTTTTCCCACACATGCTGCGAAAGCCATGCGCCTCCCATAGGGTACATACCCCAAAATGAGCCATCTACCGGGCCGCAAGTACGCCAAATATCGGTATTGTGGTGCGTTACCCAGCCATTGGCACCATACATGGTTTGGGCAGTAATTTTTCCGGCCTCAGCCAGTTCTTTTACCATCTGAATTAAAGGTTCATGCATTTCGGTGAGGTTGGTTACCTCTGCCGGCCAATAATTCATTTCGGTATTGATATTAATCGTATATTTACTTCCCCACGGCGGTGCTATTTGGTCGTTCCAAAGTCCTTGAAGGGTAGCAGGTTGCCCACCGGGCTGCGAAGCCGAAATAAGCAAATACCGACCAAACTGATAATAAAGAGCTACCAGCTGCGGGTCGTTTTGGCGTGTAAAATACTTAATACGATAATCGGTAGGATGATTGACCGCTTCGGTTTTACCCAAATCAATTTTTACACGGTCGAAATATTTATGAAACAAAGCCTTATGACTTTCGAGCAATGTTTGATAACTTTTGACAAGAGCAGTATTCAGGTAGTTTTTAGCTTTGGTAAGCGGGTCGGCAGTAAGTGTTTTGTAGTCCACAAAATTGGTAGCCATAGACACATAAATAGTTGCCGTATCGGCATTGGTCACTCTTACAGAGGTAGTTGTGGAAGTAAGCGTGCCACCACTATTCACCACACGTACCACGGCATTAAAATTTACTTGCCCCGGAATATCGGCATACGCACCCGAAGTACCCGAAAGCACAATTGTATTTCCATTTTCGGTAACGGTAGATTTTAGCAGCGGACTATTCATGGCAGCCATAAATGTTTGTTTGCCCGGCTCGCTGGCAGTAAGTCGCACCACAATAACCTGATCGGGCTGAGAGGCAAAAATTTCGCGTTTAAACGTCACTCCATTCACTTTGTAAGTGCTGGTGGTTATGGCATTTTCGATGTTAAGTTCGCGGTAGTAATCGGTATAAGTGGCATGTCCGGCAAAAGTGATATTGAGGTTGCCCACCGGTTGATATTTGGCACAATGGTATTTTGGGGCAATAATATTACTGTTCACCATATTTTGCGCAGCATCGTAGCTTCCGCTAAAAATCAGACTTCTTACTTGTGGCAAAGCAGCCAATGCATTGGGATTGTCGTTGCGCGAAGGTCCACCCGTCCACACGGTACCTTCGTTTAGTTGAAGTTGCTCTTTGGCCGGATCGCCAAAAACCATAGCTGAAATGCGCCCATTGCCAATGGGCAACGCTTCGTTCCAATTGGCAGCAGGTTTCTCGTACCACAGTTTGAGGTCGGTTGCAGTTTGGGCACTCCCACCAATAAATGGGAATACAATAATTAAAACAATATTTATGAGTCTTTTCATACTTGTGAAGAATTCCAAACTATGGGATAAAAGGTTGAGAAGAATTTGAGCAGCAATTTGACCAACTAAATTCCTCAGCACAAAGATAGCTAGTAGCGGGAAGAAAAAAAAGTGGGGTTCACTGAATAATTCCGCCAAGCCCCAAATATCTTTGGTTCGGCGTCATTGTAAATATTATTTGTTCTCTCATTTTCATCACATTAGCAAAAATCCATTTCAGTAAAGAGCCAGGGAAATCCCTGCAATACCGGATTATATTCATCACAAAGATGATGGCTGCTATCCAACTCATTGATGTTGAGGATAGTTTGGCTCGGATTTGATTCAGGTTGTATCCATTCTTGCCTTGTCCGAACTTTCCTTCAATCTGGTTGCGTTCAGCCGCTTCTCGCCGTTCCTTGCGTCTCATGTAATATGACTTCACCGTTTTTACCGGTTTTCGTCCTAAAGGTTCACCGGTGTGAAGGATGTTTCGTTCTTTCAGCCAAGCCCGGTTTGAGCGGTTCAGATAAATCTTATCCACTTGCACCAGTTCAGGGTAATGTCCTGTGAGAGTTTTGTAACGCTCAACCTGCATCGGTAGGTCGCAACCTTCATTGTAGGCCCTCCAGTCGAATCGGTCAATTCTCGCAAAACCATCCTGAAGGCTTACGTTGATCTTTGCACCGAACTCCACCTTGGCCTTAGCTTTACCCCTGACAATTGGGCGGACATGCGGCTGATGAATGTTTACGATGCGGTCTTGGCAACTGTTGGACTTCTCCTTGAACATCGATTCCTGCTGCTCCAGAACGTGCTGGAGTACAAAGAAATACTTGCTCTGGTGCTTGTCGAAAAGAACGCGCCCGTCTTTTCTGCTGTCAAGCAATCCGTTTATTATCCTGATGTCCCGTTTCAGGTAGTTGATCTGCAGTCTTAGCCCACGACGCAACACCTTGTCCGGCTTCTGCTCCAGAACGTGCTGGAGTACAAAGAAATACTTGCTCTGGTGCTTGTCGAAAAGAACGCGCCCGTCTTTTCTGCTGTCAAGCAA
>Ga0183099_1001814_pt1 | contig 11722 bp, 13 predicted proteins | sample Biomet1_FD_127788 | JGI IMG/M metagenome (GOLD analysis project Ga0183099, IMG submission 127788) | Microbial communities from bioreactor (seeded with anoxic lake sediment) at LBNL, California, USA - Biofuel metagenome 1 | ecosystem: Engineered > Bioreactor > Anaerobic > Unclassified ... | reverse complement strand
CGCACGGGCAGCTTCTATGGCTGAATTGAACGATAACACTCTGATATTCTGCGATTGATTGTAAATATCGTCGAGCGAACGGCGGAGCGTTTTGTAATCGACCATCAGTTTGTTAAAAACTGTGTTCAGCTGCTCTGTATGATTCTGGTCCTGCATACGCTCCTCACTTACTGTACCGGTGCTGGATAGAGTATACCGGAAAAAAAAAGTGAAGACAATATTTTTTGTTTCTTTTTATAGAATTTATGCCTACCAGACGATCAGGTTTCCTCCGTACGTAAGGCCTGCGCCGAACCCGAGCGTGATGAGTAAGTCGCCCTTCGCCAGGTCACCGGTTCGGTTCAGCTCGTCGAGCGCTATTGGAACGGACGCCGCGGACGTGTTCGCATACTTTTCCATATTCAGAAAGAACAGGTCGGGGCACACTCCGAGGCGTTTCGCCGCAGCTTCTATGATCCGGCCGTTTGCCTGATGCGGAATGATCCGCTTGACGTCGGAAAGCGTAAAACCGCTCTCGTCGAGGAGCCTCTGGATCGTCTTTGTTACGGCATTCACCGCAAACAGGTACACCGCGTGCCCGTCCATTTCAATATGAGGCGCATGTTCCACGGTCTCGCCGTCCGAAAACGTATTCCTTGAGCCGCCTTTTCTGATTATCAGTTTGTCCGCGCCGGAGCCGTCCGCGCCAAGATGCGAGCACAGTATACCGCTTTTGTCCGATGATTCTGAGCACGGCGCCGACTCTATCACGACGGCGCCGGCGCCGTCTCCGAACAGAATGCACGTGTTGCGGTCGTTCCAGTCGGTGATACGGGACAGCACTTCGGCGCCGATCACGAGTGCACGTTTCCGTTTACCCGAAAAAAGCATACTTGAAGCAGTTTCAAGCGCGTATACGAAACCGGAGCACCCGGCCGTTAAATCAAAAGCGGCGGCGCTGCGCGCTCCCAGACTCTGCTGGACGAGACATCCCACGGAAGGAAAGCCCGGATAGTCGGGCGTAGCGGTGGCTACGACGATAAGGTCAAGCGACTTCGCGTATTCTTCCGGATGGACGGGGTCTGCCGCTCTGATCGCATTCCACGCGGCACAGACGGCAAGGTCGCTTGCGGCTTCATCAGCACAGGCAATATGACGCGTCCTGATTCCGGTGTGTGATCGTATCCATTCGTCGGATGTATCTACAGTTTTAGCGAGATCGTCGTTTGTGAGAACTTTTGACGGCACATAGCTGCCCGTTGCAGTAATTCTTACAGCCATATATTCCTCCACAGGAAAGGTATACAGCCACTATACTTGGAACAAAAGACCAATGTCAATATGACACTATTTGTTTTTTTGTCACATATATTACGGATAGACGTACGGGTCTGCCGGCGGCGTACCAGGTTCCACTGACGTACAGACAACCTGCGGTTCGGGCTGCCCCTGGTAACTTCCCTGCTGTATAATGCCGGAAACAAGCACCCACCGGCCGTCGCGTATAAGTGGCGCGAACGGCCCGTTCACGTCGTACAGGCACGTGAACCCGATAAGGGAAAGATCCGCTATGCAGCACGTCATGAGCTGCCGTGAAGGGCAGAACATTCCCGGCCCGAACACAGAGGGATCTGTAACAACACATCCTTTCATGGTCACGGTCCATCCCGTGTACTGCTGCGTATGATCTTCGATCTCTTTTATCCAGCCCGCACTTTCCGTGTCGCTGATGACGATCAGCTTTTTCTCCGGATAATACCCGGTGAGCGACCGCGGTGCGGCCGTACTGAACGACTGGTTCACCGCGTGTGTGTACGCTGTATCCGTCCCTGCGCCGGCCGTTCCCGAAACGCCGCCGGCCGCATCCTCCATTACCTGAACCTTCGCGTCAGAATACCGGTGAACCTGCGATTCAAGCTCCGTCTGCGATATGCTTTCTTCCGCCGCTGAACTATCGCTGCTCCGGTGCAGGGGCCGCATGTGTACGTACTGAAAGACTGCGGCGCTGACGCACACTGCAAGAATGAGAAACACTGACAGACGCACATACCGGATGCCGTCATGTTCCGGTTCGTCATGATCGTACCGTCTGCGGTTTGCAGACGTGAGGATGCGGACCTGCTGAATTCCCCAGAGCAGAAAAACACATCCTGTTCCGGCAATCAACGGTTTAAGCCGGTGCACGACAAAAAACCGCGTGATGTTCTGCGATACGATGCCGACGAGAAGTATTCCCAGCCAAAGAAAAACTCCTGCTTCGGCACAGTCTGCATATAAACCGGCCCGTTCCAATTTCATATGATCCGCACTCCTCTGCCGAAAACGGCCAATACTGCTATGACACAAAAACATTCGACGAACACTGTTATGACCATACGGGCTGCCAGTTTATGCGAACACATGCCTCCCAGAAGGACGGTATTCTTTATATCCATCATCGGGCCGAACACCAGAAAAGCCAGCTGTGCGAACGGCGGAAAGCTCTTTCCAATAACGGAACAGACTACCGCGTCCGAGGTGGAACACAGTGAGAGAACGTACGCCAGTCCCATCATAAACGCTATCGATACAAAAAGACCCGGCCCCGCAGGGCTTGCGTGAAACGAATGCTGCAGAACGGAACCGCCGCCCGTCACAACCTGAAATACCGTCGCCGCGGCTATTCCCGCAGTCTGCCATCCGCCTGTTTCGATGAATTCATTTCTGCTGTATGAAACGACAGCGTGCACTTTTTCCGGGAAAGAACCTGCACCTGTCCGGAGGCAGTCGTCACAGTGACTCCGGCTGGTGTCGGCGGGCAGGAAATCCTCATTTTTCTTTCCAAGGAAGGTCAGGGATATGAGTACGGAACAGACTATCCCGACAAGTGACCGGACGATGACGAAGCGAGTGTTTTCTCCGTATGCATACCACGTAGAAAGCATTACGACCGGATTAATGATCGGAGCTGCAGTCAGAAAGGCAACAGCTGCCGGAAGGGGTATCCCCTTTTTTATAAGCGAGCGGAACACAGGAACAGACGCGCAGTCGCAGACAGGCAGAATAAAACCGCCGAGTATTCCGAAACATATTCCAGCGGCAGGATTGCGGGGAAATACGTTCTGAAGGAAGCCTTCCGGTACAAGCACCTGCACGACTGAAGAAAAAATAATGCCGAGCAGAAAGAACGGTACGGCTTCAAGCCACGTTCCGGTAAACAGTGTCAGTGCGTGAAGAATAATGAGCCTCCTGATTTTTGCAAACAATTTGCATATTATCCAAAAATCAGGTATACCTTCGATACGGCTGTTTGTCAATCAGACACCGTTCCAGGCAGGCGCTACAGTATGAAAGACATTCCGGTATGGAGCGTATGGAGCCGCTGCCCGCAGACGGCTGAAAGATACGTGCACGCAGCCGGACCCGTGCAGTGCCCTGTGTACAGTTCCGTGCCTAATGCTGCCGTGCGGGATGCCAGCTCGTCCATTGCCGACATATCTTCCGGCACAGGCGTCTCGTCCCGGCCCCAGGGAAAATGAAACCCGCCGGTATACGAAAGAATATCTGCGCCGGGAAAAAACGTATGAACGCTTTCGATTGAATTAACAACTCCGTTATGAGAGCATGAATTGAACAGCGCGAGCCCCCTGCGGCCGGCTTTTTCCGTACTGACGGCAAGCACACATTCGTGGGAAAAATCATCGGGTATATACGTTCCGTCCTTCCGCACAAACAGCGTTCTGTTTTTATACGGACGGGAGGCTGAATGAACGACGACGGGAACGAGCATGATGCCCGGAAAGAGTTCAAGCGGGCGGGAACTGTCAACAGACCGTATCCTGCTGCTGTACGGGTCCGTACCGCTCCATCCGATACACACAGGCTCACTGCCGGGTACTGCCCGGCTCGTACTGTAACAGACCGTACCGGCACGCCAGTACGTGTATACGGGAGCAGTCCGGTTGATTGAACAGAACGCCGCAAACCCGCCGGCATGGTCGTAGTGAGCATGGGAACAGACTGCGGCAGAAACGGAGATCAGGTCTTTTCCGAGCACAGCAGCGTTCTTTGCAAACGCGTCGTCCTGCCCTGCGTCAAGCAGTAACACTGCTCCGTCAGTTTCTATATACAGCGAAAGACCGTGCTGCGGCAGCAGGGCGCTGGAATCTGAAGTATTTTCTACAAGTACGGTACACAGCATACAGGCTCCCGGATATATCGTAAAACTTTACCGGCTGCGGAGCAAGCACCGGCAGAGATAATTCCGGAATAAAACACTTGACAGAACAGGCACGTATTTATACTATGTATTATATACTATGTTTTACACAGCTTGATAATACATAGTATACAGAAATAACCGGTTATTACACATTCAAGCAGCAAGGAGACGTATGGATATTCAAAGAAAAAAAGGTGTCATAGAAATATGCGTGCTGGCCGTGCTCAAGAGGGGACCGTCTTACGGATACCGCATTATAAGCGACGTTTCGGCGTGCATAGAAATATCTGAATCGACGCTCTATCCGATACTCAGACGGCTGGAAACGAGCGGATGCGTTACAACGTTCAGCGAAGAGTATAACGGACGGACACGGAAGTATTACAGGATCGAGCAGCCGGGAATTGATAAGGTAAGGGCATTTCTGGATGAATCCGAGGAAATGCGGAAAATTTATACGTTCGTGGAACAGGTTCCGGACAACGAACACCCGGCAGAATATGTAGAGGAGAAAACCAAATGACAAAAGAACATTTTTTACAGGAACTTGCAGCACGCCTCCATCAGCTGAGCGCGGAAGAGCAGGAAAAGGTTGTCGCGTACTATTCAGAAATGATAAGCGACAGAGTGGAAAACGGAAATTCCGAAGAAGCGGTGATCCAGGATCTTGGAGCGCCGGAAACGATCGCACAGCAGATATGTGCGGATCATGATAAAGCGGCGGAAACGATGCCGCCGCAGACGTTCTCTCCCGAAGCCGGAGGAGAACGCTGTTACGCAGCGGCGGACAGCGTACAGAAGATCGTTGTTTCGGCACAGAACGTTCACGTTAACGTACGCAGCGTTCCGTCAGGAAGCGTCAGAGTTCTGTTTGACCCGCTGCCGAACGACAAAGTAACGGTCACAGAAAACGGCGGAGTCTTTACGTTCACGCAGACGATGCAGTTTCACCTGTTCAGCTGGTTCGGTTTATTCCGCTCGCATTACGGCATAACGCTGGAGATCCCGGAATCGTTCAGCGGAGACGTATGCGTTTCGACGTGCAACGCACGGCTCACGGCTGAACACCTGCGGCAGCTCAAAAGCACCGAATTCGTTACCGACAACGCGCGTATCGTTATGTCAGGCCTGGAATGTGAAACACTGCGCGTGCGTACGTCTAACGGAAAAGTTGAACTGGAGAACTGTTCAGGGACAGTCTGCACCGTTAAAACCAACAACGCCCGTATAACGGCGCTTAACTGTTCATTCTCGGAAGGTGTAGATTTCCATACGGAAAACGCTTCGATAAGCGCCGACCGTATCATATCCGATACCGTCACACTTAAAACGACAAACGCTTCCATAAATTCTGACCTGCTCAAAGCCGGGACGATCACACTGAAGACGAACAACGCTTCGATAAACGCAACTGTCGCCGGTGATGCGCGCAGTTACGCTATCCACAGCCGGACAAGCAACGGGCAGAACAATCTTCCCGCCGACTGGACGTTCCCCGGACAGACAAAACAGCTGTCTGCCGAAACAAACAACGCTCACATCAGTGTAACATTCATACCCGAAACATGACCGCTGCCGTATGGCGGAAAAACGCGGTTTTGAGTGTATATATGATACTAAGGTACCTAATTTAGTTGACAAAAAAGCGCGCAGTGAGTATATTATTGTTCGGTACCTTATATTACGGTACCGAACAATATACAGGAGGCACACAGTGACAACATACGATATACTTGAAACCGAGTTTCACACCGCAGCAAGGCTTCTCGTCCGCAGAGAAATGATGATGCGACGGGATTCTGATTACTACGGAAGACATTTCTCCGGCAGTCCCGGACAGCGCAGAATTCTCGCTCTGCTCAAACTCAGAAGTCCTGTTTCACAGAAAGAACTGCTCGACATATGCGGCATACGGCCGGCATCCCTGAGCGAACTGCTTAATAAAATGGAACACGCCGGGTACGTAAGCCGCAGTAAGGACGAAACGGACAAGCGTTCTGTTCTCGTATCGCTGACTGAAGCGGGCCGAAAAGCCGCCGACGAATGGGACGCAGATACGTACGGAACAGGTTATGGAATGTTCGACTGTCTTACAGCCGAAGAGCAGTCCACGCTCTCCTCTATTCTGAAGAAACTGATCTCCGGATGGGCTGCCGGCGACGAAGACCGGTACGACAGAGAAGACCGCCGGCGACGCGCCCATCACGGTTTTGGCCGCGGGTTTGCGGATATCGACGGGGACGGAGATCAACTGTGACAACCGGAAAACCCGCTCAGGACGAGCGTCTTCAGAAAGGCTTCAAAACGGGCATTGTCGGAATAGTGCTGAACGGGCTGCTTGCGGCCGGGAAACTTTCCGTGGGCCTGCTGTACGGGAACAACGCCATTCTCACGGACGGGGTTAATAATTTAACCGACGCGGGAACGTCGGCTGCAGCTGCGGCGGGTTTTGCGTTTTCCAGAAAAAAACCGGCGGGACGCAGGCTGCCGATTATTCCCGGATGGAATACATCTGCGGATTATTCGTGTCTTTCGTATTGTGTCTGTCGGCGGTTTCGCTCGTGAAATCGTCCATTCTGCACTGTATGGCGGGATTCGTACGCACTGCGGCGGTTCCGTCTTCGCTGCTGGGCCTTGTTCTGAGCAGCTGCCTTGTGAAGCTTCTTCTGGCAGTCGTATCCTCCGTTTCAAATTCGTCGGTTCAGTCCGACCTGCTCAAGGGTATCGCCGCCGACAGCCTTATAGACTGCGGTCTGACGATCGCAGCTGTAGCGGCTGCAGCCGTTTCTCCGATCCTGATGCTCCCCCTCGATGCTATCGTCAGTATTCCCGGAGCAGTCTATATAGGAATCACGGGTGCAAAAATGTGTCTGTCAAACATCCGTAAATTACTGTAGGCAGAAAGGAAGCGGATATGCACATTACACCGGCAGAAAGAAACTACCTGTATGCGGTAAAAAAACTCCAGTCGGCGCAGGCTTCCGTAAAGGCGGTGCATCTTGCCCGTTATCTGCACGTAAGCAAACCAAGCGTTTCTACTATGCTCCGGCAGCTTAAAAAGGACGGGCTGGTCAACGTTTCTGAAACTTCAGGTGAACGCCGGATCACGTTGTCGGAAAAAGGAGAAGCGGAGGCAGGGCGGATAAAAATGCACCGGACCGCGCTGGAACGAATGTTTCTTATGCTCGGCGCACCGGCAGACGCGGCGGAGAAAGACGCGGCAACCGTTGAACCGTATCTGAGCGACGAGACATACTCCGCTCTCTGCTCCGTGCAGTAAAAAACGGAACAGGAAACAGTTGACTCTTCTTCTGCCGGTCGGTACTATACTAGTATTCAGGGAATGAAGTACTCCCGTAAACAGTAAATTATTAAATACCGTTTAGAACTGCAGCACGCTGATGACTTCTGTAAACATACGAAGTACATCAGTTTTTTTTTGTCCAAGACTGCGGTTCGGGACAAGAGGGGTTTTTATGTTTAAAAACATACTGTGCGTGGCAGCAGGCGGAGCCGTCGGTTCCCTGCTCAGATACGGCATCAGCGTCGTTCCGCTGAAAACAAATTTTCCGCTGCAAACGTTCGTCACGAATCTCATCGGCGCCCTGCTCATCGGTTTTATCACGACATTTGCCGTTATCCGTACTGAACAGAACGGCGGCAAAATATCCACAGGGCTTCTGCTGCTGCTTAAAACCGGATTCTGCGGAGGGTTTACGACGTTTTCTACTTTTACGCTCGAAACCGTATCTCTCTTTGAAAAGGGGCACCAGCCGACAGGTACTCTGTACGCCGCATTGAGTCTTGCCGCCGGGTTCGGCTGTGTTCTGCTCGGAGAATTTCTTGCAGAGCTGATCTCCGACTGACGGCAGTTACTGTCCGCCGGACGTCTGCGCGGGTTCGTCCGTTTCATGCTGGAGGCACGCGAGACGTTCTGATTGTTTTTCCATATCCGACGCGGCACTGTTCAACATTCCCGTCGATTCGGTAAAGTTGTCTATTCCTGAACTTATCTGACGGAGCGTCACGACGATCTGATTGAACGCTTCCGTCTGCTGGTCTATGATCCGGGCTATTTCGGCTGTTTTTTCCGACGTTACTCCGGCAGAGTCTTTGATCGCGGTAAAATGCGCGTCAAGCTCTTCCGCCATATGCATCCCGTCGGCAATGCACGCCGTTCCGTTTCCTGACACGGACACCAGACTGCTCGACGCTTCCTGTACTCCGGCGATCCGCTGCCTGATCTCTCTGGTGCTGTTCATCGTATTCCCGGCGAGCCGGCGGATCTCTGCGGCGACTATATGAAAATTACGTCCTGCGGCGCCGGCGCGCACTGCTTCCAGCTCCGCGTTGAACGCGATGATCCGGGTCTGGTCTGCTATCTCGTTTATGCCGTTCACTATGTCCTTTACACCGGAAATCTGATTGCTCAGCTGTCTGATGCCTTCGGTTATTTCCCCGTTCGCGTTGTTAATTTCCTGCAGCCAGGAAACGTTCTGCCGCAGAACTTCAAGTCCTGCGGCGACTTCTTTCGTGGTCTCCTCCGCTCCGGCAGAGACCGTCGACACTCTTCCCGATATGTTTCTGGACAGCGCGTGGGAGTCTTCCATGGTCGTCACGATTTCCTTAACGCCGGCGCTTTGTTCAATAGTTACCGTTGAAAAGTTTCCCGTAACGTCTGCCAGGTCTGCGGAATTTTTCCGGACAGCGTCGCCGACTCCGGCATTCTTAACAAGCAGTTCGTGGAATTGTGCAATGATGCCGTTCAGCAGATATATATTATACTGCATTCTGTCGCAGACGTTCGTGGGTACGAAAACGTCGGAAGACTCTTTTACAAGCACTTCCGTAAGCATAGACCCGAGCCGCGACGTGCTGACTTTGGTCTGCCTGTAAAACAAATACCCGAGAACGCAGCACACGGCCATATTAACGGCGCATATGCCGGACATGCGTATTATCTGCGTGACCGGAGTGGGAATCGTTCCGTTCACTGAACCGAATCCCTGAAGCATCACGAGAAACGTAAGAAATCCGGTAAAAAGGACCGGCAGCACAAGATACAGGACGCATCTGAGCCCCATGTGCAGTCCGAACTGTTTTTTCTTCTGAACGTATTCTTCGTCAAGTCCCTGCTTGACAAGTTCTTCCGCGTATTCGGTACAAACCCGTTCCGAATAGGCAAGCGTGAGCAAGCCTGCGTTATACGAGCCGAAAAGACACGCGGCGTACGACATGGCGTCCGTTTTCCAGTCTATGTTCATCGCCGGTACGAAATGATAACCGACCGCCATGAGTGTTGCGCACATGAAAAAATAAGCGAACGTCTGGATGGCTTTCTTTACGGGAAAGTCCATAATGTCTTCAAACAGTTCCGTTCTGTCGGCGTAATCCGTTTCTCCTGTCTGCCACGCCGTTATTCGCCCGGTTAATATTTTTGTCAGTATGTTGTTCGTAAGCGGAGAAAAAACAAATTCCGCGAACGCGACGATCACTGCGACAACGAGCACGGCCCACGGAAGCTGCCGCAGTCGGAGGGATATAAAAAACGCCGCATACGTAAATATGAGAACCGCCGCGCATAAATTCGGTTTCATCCCTTCCCGTAAAATACGCTTGTTAAAAAGTTCCTTTTGAATTATTATCCATGTCAGTTCTCCGTGGTCCCGTCAGTCTCTTCTCCGCCGCTTCCCTTGTCGGCCGCGCCAAGTTCGTCGGCGCTCGCATGCAGTCTGCCCGCCGTTTCCGTAATTCTGCGGGACGCATCCGTGAAGTTTTCTACGCCCGCGCTGATCTGCCGGAGCGTTACGACGATCTGTTCGAACGCCGCGGTCTGCTGTCTGACAAGCTGCTTTATTTCTTCGTCTTCTGCGGCGTTCGTTTCCGCGGACGTGCTGATGTGCGAAAAACTGTCCCGGAGCGTTCCGGCAAGTTTCACTGCCTGTCCGACTTTCTCAGATCCGTTCTGTGAAAGCGCGATGAGACTGTCCGAAGCCGTCCTTATTTCGCTGATACGGTCGCGTATTTCTGCCGTGCTGTCCATCGTACTGTTCGCCAGCCGCCGTATTTCAGCGGAAACGTTCCGGAAGTCATTTCCTGCTTCGCGCACTCCGGCGGCTTCAAGCTCCGCGTTAAATGCGATTATTTTCGTCTGATCGGCTATCGAGCTTATTAATGTGACTATCTCCCATATACCGTTTATTCTTCTGCTCAATTCCCTGATTCCGCCGATCGTTGATTCGTTAGCTTCGGTAATGCGCGTCATTTTCGCAAGATGCTCTTTCAGCACCTCGGAACCGGAAGCGACGTCGTCCGCCGTTTTCCGCGCAGCGGTTACAACTTCGCCTATGCGGTTTTCAATATCGTGCGACTGTTTGTCCACGTTTTCCATCGTTGAGACAATCTCGCGCGCTCCGGCTGACTGTTCAAGCGCTGACGCGGACGTTTCCTTTGAAACGGCCATAAGACCAGCGGACGAGCTAAGAATGATCCGGCCCACGTCGGCGGAACGCGTGAGGATCGAGCGGAACAGCAGCAGCATTCTGTTTACAAGATAAAAGTTATACGCGATCTCGTCGCTTATGTCTGTGCCGAGGTTTTGCGTCTGGACGATGTTTCCTTTCTTCATCGCCTCGAACACGACCGACATGTTTTTGTTCGTTTCTTTTATATGCATATAGAACATCACTGCGAGTACGGCCTGTATTACAAAATTAATAATCAAGACCAGCGTCATTCTCGTGAGCTGCACGGATTCTTCAGGCCACAACGACGGATCGTCGAACGGCACGTATGACATGGTGAGGACGAGAACTGAAATGACTGCCGTACAGCAGACGGGGATCAGAATATGTTCGGTAAGCTGCCGGCGGAGCGACAGACCGAAAATCTTTTTCCGCATTACGTATTCGTTATCCACGCCCTGCAGGACGATTCTTCCGGCATACGCGGCGCATCGCTTTCTCCAGAAATTTTCAGTTATGAACCCGGATACGAACGTACCGAACAAACAGGCGGCGAGAGACATGCAATTAACATAAAACGGAACGTTCAGGACCAGCGCGTACATTGCGAACAGGACGCATGAACATGCAAAATAAAACAGTACGTTTTCAAGTCTCATTCTTTCCGGAAAGTGAACTACGGCTTCGAGCAGGCGCGTCCGTTCATTCTCGTCCAGTCCTTTCTCCTCCCAGTCAGCTATTCTGACTGACAGTGCGTGTGAAAAAACATGATTGATAAACGGAGCAACGGTGAACTGAGCGACGACGACGATTCCGGCAACGATTCCCACAGCCGGCAGAAACCACGGGAGCGGCAGACGGGTTATAACCGCAGAGTACAGAAACACAAGAAAAGAACAGGTTATGTTCAACACAAGCGTTTCCCGGAACACTTTTTTTTCAAGCGTCATTTCCGACCCCCTTCCGTAACTGCACTTTGTTCGCCGGTGCTGCCGGTCAGGTCTTCCAGTTCTGCTGCCGCCCGCGTAAGGCTGCCGGCAGCGCCGGGGATGATCTGAGCGGGGCTGGCGGACGTTTC
>Ga0183099_1001813_pt1 | contig 11725 bp, 9 predicted proteins | sample Biomet1_FD_127788 | JGI IMG/M metagenome (GOLD analysis project Ga0183099, IMG submission 127788) | Microbial communities from bioreactor (seeded with anoxic lake sediment) at LBNL, California, USA - Biofuel metagenome 1 | ecosystem: Engineered > Bioreactor > Anaerobic > Unclassified ... | reverse complement strand
TATGTCCATATAATAAGTCGCTTTCTTTATAGTCGTTCCAATAAAAGCAGTATATACTATTTTGAAAGACAGCACAATACCCAATTGCTTTTTTGCAGTCATAATAGGAGGTTTTTATGAAACGATCAATAAACGCCTGGTCAATTGACAGAGGCGCAGACTTTGAGGAGACCTTTTTAGAAGTTAAATCAGCGGGTTTTGAAGGAATTGAATTGAATGTTGACGCATTGGGGCATTCAAAACATTCTTTAACGATGCAAACCGAAAAAAGTGAACTTATAAAAATTTTTGATTTATCAAAAAAATATACCTTGCCGATTATCAGTATCTCCTCTTCCCTATACATGGGAAAGATGGGAAATGGAAACCCCGAGGACAGAGCGTTTTCACAAGAACTTTTAGGCAAGCAGTTAGAATATGCCTCTTTTTTTGATGCGAAAGGGATTTTGGTTGTTCCGGGTGGGATCGATAATACGGTATCCATCAAATCAGCATATGAAAATTCCTTTGAGACTTTACGGCAGATGAAGGAGAAAATTGCACAATCGAAGATTTATGTTGGCGTGGAAAATGTATGGAACGGATTCTTCCTTTCCCCCTATGACATGTGCAACTTTATCGACAAATTGGACTGTGACTTTATTGGTGCCTATTATGATGTCGGAAATACGGTAGCCTTTTCCTTGACGGAGTATTGGATTGAAATATTGTCAAGGCGTATTCACAATATCCATATCAAAGGCTATCAGCTTCGAAACGGCTTAAATAGCGGAGGCGAATGGGTGGATTTGCTTGACGGCAGCATCAATTGGCACAAGGTAATTACTGCACTTCAAACGGCTGGTTTCGACGGTTATCTGACGGCTGAAGTTTCAAAGACAAATGCCAACATGAGTTATCCAGAATTTTATAAACAGGTTGCATCGGATATCAATACGATTCTAAATTCATAATATGAAATACAGGTTAGGAGATATTACAATGAAAAAACTTGCGTTGATTGGCTGTGGTGGCATCGGGGAATATCATCTCGATCACTTCCTACAATTCAAAGATATTGAACTTTCAGGCTTTTGCGATTTAATTTTGGACAGGGCAGAAAACTTTGTAAAAAAAGCGGGCAGTGGTAAAGCTTTTTCTGATTTTGAAAAAATGTACGACGAAATAAACCCCGATCTGGTATTCATCTGTATTCCGCCTACCTGTCATGGATACGTTGAATTTGAAACCATTCGCCGTAATATTCCGTTTTTTGTTGAAAAGCCCCTTGCGCTTGATTTGAACCTTGCAAAGGAGCTTTTAAGACAAGTCACCGAGAAAAATCTGATTGCTGCTTCAGGATTTCAATGCCGATATGACAATATCAATGACACCGCCAAAGATTTTATTCAGAACCATAAAATACTAACAGTTGCCGCATCCCGCGTCGGCGGTATTCCAGAGGTGCCGTGGTGGAGAGTGAAATCGACAAGTGGTGGACAGCTTGTGGAACAAACCATCCATCAGCTCGATATTTTACGTTATTTTCTCGGAGAACCTGATACGGTATATTCGGTAGCCTCCCGTGGAACCGTTACACAAGAGGAATGCCCTGGCTATTTTACCGATGACCTTTCTACCACCCTCATCACCTTTGCAAATGGTGTTACGGCAACCATGATGACAGGCTGCTATTCCACAAACGGTGCTTCCTGGGATTCAAAAATGACCTTTGGAAGTCGAGAAGCAAGAATGGATTATGTGCTTTGTTCTAATGTTACGCAATACGGAGTTGATGAAACGGATAAAGCTGCCGAAATAGCGGGAACGATCAAAGGGGACGGAACACAGCATAAAAGCGACAGTGAATCGGGATTAAAGGTAACAACTTCCGTAGACTTCGGAACGCTCTGTGACCGTACGTTTATTGATGCGGTAATAACGGGGGATGCTTCGAAGATTCGTTCTCCCTATCGTGATGCTTATAAGAGCGTGGTTTTTGCGCTTGCTTGTAATCAATCTATTGAGAGTGGGTTGCCGGTGAAGGTACAATACTGAAGCACCACCCCATAAAACATATCAAAAAAGATGACAGACCAATGCACAAAACACGAAACCCCACTGCACACAAAAATGTGAAGTGGGGTTTCCTTGTTGGTGACCCGTAGGAGAATCGAACTCCTGATTTCGCCGTGAGAGGGCGATGTCTTAGCCGCTTGACCAACGGGCCGAATTTTATCAGCAGTGTGTATTATATCACATTCCGGTGTTCTTGTCAATAGTTTTGCCTTCTCTCTTCCTGTCTTTCCTGTAAAAACATCCCCCCCGATTACTTTCTGTAATAAACGCATTGACAGATGATTTGTTTCGTTGTAAAATGCTACTATCAAATAAGAAAAGAAGGTAATAAAATGAATCAATCGATAAATGGTTTTCATCATATCGCAATGAAGGTTGCTGATTTTGATCGTGTGGTGACGTTTTACACCGAAGGCTTGGGCTTTGAAAAAGTGATGTCCTGGGGAGAAGGAGACAGCAGCGCTGTTATGCTTGCCACTGGAAACAACAATCATTTAGAACTATTTGCAGGCGGAAAAAAAGCAGAAAACGACGAAGGTGCCTTCTTACATCTTGCATTCAAATCCCACAGTTGCGACGATGATTTCAACCGTGCAATCTCTGCCGGAGCCATTGCAACCAAAGAGCCTGCAAATGTCGACATACCAAGCGAACCTGTCAAAAAGGTAAGAATCGCATTCTGCAAAGGGCTAAACGGGGAAATCCTCGAATTTTTGAAGAACGAGAATGAACGATAAAAAAGCACCGCAAATGAGATTTGATTTTGCGGTGCTTTTATTTCGATATTGATCCTAATATATACCTTTTTGCTTCTTTTTGACGTTTACTGTACTGCTTTTTCACACTATACTATTACCAATTCCAAATATAAACCCTACAATCTACACGATCTCTTTCATTGGAATTCGTATAACAGCAGAAAAGAGGAACCAACAAAATGAAAACATTGAATGGATATATCCGTGGAATGGGAATCGGGGGATGGCTTACCAATTATAAAAGACTGGCGTTAATTCCACCCGAACGGAGAAGACTGCTCACAATTGGTGATTTCGAGCATTTTCAAACCTACATTACAGACAGCGATGTGAAAAACATTGCTTCTTTCGGAATGGATCACATCCGTCTCGGGTTTGATCAGGTCGTCGTTGAAGATGCACAAGCGCCTTATACTTACCGGGAAACCATTTTTGAATTAATCGACCGTTTTATCGAAAGCTGTAAGCGCGAAAACATAAATGTAGTTTTAAATCTCCATAAAGCAATCGGCTGTTATTGTGATTTTACCGAATCGGTATCGCTCTTTGAAGATGCCGAATTAAAAAACCGTTTCATTCGGCTATGGGTAGAATTTGAAAAGCGCTATCACACCGAAAAAAACATTGTGTTTGAACTGATGAATGAAGTCTCAAACACAAAACCGGAATTGTGGAACAATCTTGCAACTGAAACCATATCCGAAATCAGAAAATTAAACCCGGACAGAAAAATCATCATCGGGAGCACTAATTATAATTCGGCAAACACCTTGAACGATTTAAAAGTGTTTGAGGATGAAAATATCATTTATACCTTCCACTTTTATGACCCGTTTGAATTTACGCATCAAAGAGGTGTTCTGCAGAGTATCAATGCTTTTTATAATCGTGAAATGCCCTATCCATCCGACATTGAACGGTATCGGGATTTCCGAACGTGTATCGGCGATAATGCCCATATGTATGATGCCTTTCCTGTGATGGATAAAACCTATCTTGAATCTGCTTTAAGCCCTACCTTGGATTTTATCAAAGCACACAGTGACAAAATCCTTTATTGCGGAGAATTCGGCACCATACGACATTGCAACATCAATTCCCGTATAAACTGGTTCAGAGATGTCATCCACTTTTTATTGCAAAACGAAATTCCCTATTGTGTCTGGAATTATTTGAGCACACCCTATGATGGCAATCGATTCAGCCTTGTCGATGATGATACGAGGCAGATTTTAAGCAAAGAATTATTATCGGTCATCCGTGGAGAATAGGCTTTTTCGATATTCACTCGGCGCAAGTCCAAACACATTTTTAAAGGCTTTTGAAAAATGCTTTCCACTGGAAAACGCCAGCATATTTGAAATATCCTCAATGCGCAAATCGGTGTAATAAAGCAAATGCTTTGAAACCTGAAGTTTTCGCTCGAGGGTATATCGCATCGGTGTGGTGTGATAATTGGATTTAAAAAATGCGGGTGATGCTTATTTTGCTCTGAAAGAAAAACGAACTCATATCCTCCAATGTAAAATTCCGATCAAGGTTGTTTTCGATATAATTTTTCATTTTTTCCGCTTCGGTAGGCAGTTCGATCTTCTCCGGGCATAACGGATGGACTTTTTGTATGATTTCATGTAGAATAAGACCAATGTCATCAATATCTGTACTTATCGTTTCAGAATCCATTTTCGATAAAATTTCTAAAATTCTGCTCAGTTGCGTATATACATTGACTTTCCGAATGATAACGCTTTCCTTCATTGAATAGGCTTCTGTCAAGCGATCAACTAAAGTACCACTGACTGTTACAAATATTTTTTCGAGCGGATTTTCCTTGTCGGAATAATAAATGTGGGGTTTTGATTTGTTTAAAAAGAAGAAGTCCCCTGCCCCAATCTCATATTTTTTTCCCGGTGTTTCAATGATCCCTTTTCCGCCAAATACATATTCAAATTGATACTTATCGAATAAGTTATCTGCATTCGTGTTGTGTGTAGATTTATATTTTGCATTCGGCGTTGTGATTCCCGCAAGAAAAACATGTAATATCCCTTTTCCTTCGTGTTGATTGATGTAAAATATCTTTTCTTGCTTATAATTATAAAACATGGTTTTACCTCTTTAAACTGTATTACACAGAAAAAGCAGTTTAAAATTACCTTTAACGCAATAGTATGAACAATTCAATCGTATCTGCTTTCAAATGAATCATTATAAAAACACAAAGAAATTCCGATCATTTCATGTTCGAAACTGCGAGATTTTTTTACAGTTTCTTCTTCATTTCTTCTATTTCAATCACAGTTTCTTTGTTATAATAGATACCGAACGATCTATTACAGTTTGAAAGGAAACAAACATGAAAATAAAAAACGTTGCGTTGATTGGTCTTGGCGCAATCGGAACCGTTTATGGACATTTGTTGTATCAAAAATACGGTGTGGATTTTTCCATCATCGCGAATGGTGCTCGGAAGAGAAGACTGGAAAAAGACGGAGCAATTTTGAATCATCAAACTTTCACGCCGCGCATTCTTTCCGCGCCGGAATCGGAAAAAATTGATTTTCTCATTGTTTGTGTCAAAAATTATCAATTGGACGATGCAATCACAGACATGCGACCGTTTCTCAAAAACGACACTGTTATTCTCACGCTTTTAAATGGAATTACCGCAAAAGACAGACTATCTGAAGCATTTCCGGGCAACACAGTTCTCTATGGATTATCGATCTATATTGATGCTTTGAAAACCGCAGACGGTGTAACAAATACCCTTAACGGAATCATACAATTCGGCAACGCCGACAATACCGTTCCCTCAGAAGAAGTTTTGGCGGTGCATGAATTTCTCACCAATGCCGGAATAGAGGCGCAAATTTGCACCGATATGATTTATACCATATGGCGCAAATGGCTGATGAATGTCGGCATCAATCAAGTATCTGCCATAACAGGTTCTCCCTATGGTAGACTTGTCGATGTGGAATCCACCCGCATTTTGGTCCATGATGCAATGATGGAGGTTGTCGCTCTGGCACAGAGCAAGGGCATTGGGTTAACAGAAGAGGACATCTTTGCGTTTGAACGTATCTTGACTGATTTTTCACCCAACGGAAAAACATCCATGCTTCAGGACGTGCAAGCGAAACGAAAAACCGAAGTTGATTCTTTCAGTGGTACCGTGTTGAAACTTGGAAAGCTACAACAAATTCCAACGCCCGTCAATCATGTTCTATTTCATCTCATCAAATCAATTGAGGCTCTGTATTAGGGAATAAACCAAAAGCGGCTTTTGTTACACAGAAGCTGCTTTTGTTTTAATCGCTTTCAAGCGCTTCATCACATCATTTCCACCCCGACCGAAATAATCGTGCAAAATCTGATATTCGTAAAACAGTTCGTCATAGATTTTTGCATCTGCAAGATTTGGCTGATAACTCTTTTCCTCTAATTTCACCAGTTTATCCGATGCTTCTTTAAAACTCTTGAAATAACCGGCTGCAACCGCCCCAAACATTGCGCTTCCAAGCGCCGCTGTCTGGTCTGATGCCGAAACCTTGATCACTCTTTTGGTTACATCCGCATAAATTTGCATCAATAAATCGTCTTTTCGTGCGATTCCTCCGCATGCATACATCTCATCGACAGAAAGACCACCATTTTCGTAATTTTCTATAATCATTCTCGTGCCAAATGCAGTTGCTTCAATCAGCGCACGATAAATCTCCTCCGGTTTTGTTCCGAGGTTCATGCCGACAATCATGCCGGTCAAATCCGCATCTACCAGCACACTGCGGTTTCCGTTCCACCAGTCAAGTGCAACCAATCCGCTTTCCCCCACGGCAAGCGCTTTTGCTTTTTCCCGCAAATAGCTGTGAATACCGACTCCCTTTGCTTTTGCATCCAGTCTATACTGTTCAGGGACACAATTTTTGACAAACCAGTCAAAATGATCGCCAACACAGCACTGCCCTGCTTCATATCCATAATATTCCGGTAAAATTCCGTCCTGCACCACACCGCATATTCCCGGAATTCTTTTCTCTTCTTTGCTCAAAAGCATATGACAGGAGGATGTTCCAATAATCATCATCATTTTATTTGCATCGGTAACTCCAACAGCGGGTACCGCAGCATGACCATCGATATTTCCGACTGTTACGGTTGTTCCCTCTTTCAATCCGGTCAAAAGGGCAGCCCGTTTCGTCAATTCACCCGCTTTGGAACCAACAGGTGTAATGGTGCGGGACAATTTGTCATCCACTACATGTTCAAGCAAAGGATTGACTTCCTTCAAAAAATCGTTTGACGGAAATCCCCGTTTTTTGTTCCAAGTCGCTTTATAGCCTGCCGCACAGGAATTGCGTGTTTCAACATTTGTCATTTGCCAAACAATCCAATCGCACGCTTCCATAAATTTATCTGCTTGTTTATAAAGATAGGGTGCTTCACAGGCCACCTCACAAATTTTCGGAAAAAGCCATTCACTTGACAGTTTCCCACCGTAATCTTTCAAGAATTCTTCCTTACGTTCGAAAGCAATTTTGTTCATTTGATCGGCATATTTTTGTGCGGCATGATGCTTCCACAACTTTACATATGCATGTGGTTCCTCTTTATATTCCTCCAAAAAACACAACGGTGTGCCGTCTGTTTTCACCGGTAATACGGTACAAGCGGTAAAATCAACCCCAACACCGATAATCTCCTCCGCCGTAATTTTCGCCTGTTTTATCACATCTGGAATAGTAGTGGACAGCACATCCAAATAATCCTGTGGGTGTTGCAGCGCATAATTTTCCCCTAATTTTTTTCCGCAAGGAAGTGCTTTATCCATCACACCATGCGGATATTCAAATACGCTTGTTGCCACTTCCGCCCCTGTTTCTAAATTCACAAGCAACGCCCGCCCCGACAAAGAGCCGAAATCAAGTCCAATCGCATAACATGCCATATCTATTTTACCTATATAATGAAAACGCCTTTCATTATCCTCTCAAAAATCTTAATGATGTTTCTTCAATGCCGATTTCAGTTTATCATATGATAATTTCCGTGTCAAGTAATAGAACTGTTAAGATACCATGTTTTTGAAAATCCAATTCAACTCAAAATAAAAGCTGACCACATTGGCCAGCATCTTTTTAGGGTTTTTTCATTTTTGTTTTCGTCAATTTTGCTTTCCCCTGTATTTCCGGTACGGGAGAAACATCGTTTTTCGGAAGATGCAATTTATGGTTGCTCTCTGTTCCGTGTGGATCTTTCGGATCAGGTCGTCGCATTCCGGCTTTTGCCATACTATCACCTCAGCATTATTTTAACCGAATTCAAATTCTTTATGAAATAATTCTGTGTCTGCACCATAATATCGTTTTATTCGTCATGATTCGACATTTAATGTATTTTCACCAAATGATTACGATTTTTCCATGATATCTTGTTGACATATACCATATATTGTAATATAATACTTAAATATGCTATTTGAAATATTGATGAATGGAACAATTAAATTGACCCTACGGTTGAGTTATGAAATGTGTTAAAAATCGCAAATCTGATAGGAGGCTGTTATGTTGTATCGAGAAAATATAATTAAAATAATTTCTTTGTGTATTTTAATTATGTTTACATTCTTCTCCTTTTTTGAATTTACAAAGATTGTTTCAGAGCGAGAAAATGACACGATCACCGCTAATTTAAATGACATCTCCAATCAGATTGCAACGACGGTAACAATGAATTTGACCAACTCGGTAAAACTCTTACAGCTTTCTGCAAAACCGCTTTCGAGCTATGACAATCTGTTTTCAATAAATACGCTGGATTATATAAAATCAATTTCCTCGAACAATCATTTTTCCGAAATTTGGATCTGCCCGACCGACGGACAAGCACGTTCGGCGAATGGCAGGAAAATTGATTTTTCAACCTACGCCTTTTGTCAAAAAGCGCTTCAGGGCAGTTCAGGAATTACCTGTCTTACGGCTTCAAACGACTTTGGTGAAAATAGTTTGGTGCTTTACATCCCTATTTTAAGGGATAACACGGTGATCGGAGCCCTTTTCGGTGAATATGATTCCGCACATCTTTCCTCCTTGCTTCGTGCCAATCAAATGTGCAATCACATAGAAAAATTTCTTGTACGCTCTGATGGACAAATGCTGTTTCCAATTGGGAAAGCAAAAGGAAGAGATGCAACCATACTCCAAAGTGACACTTTCCCGTCAATGATTACGAAAAATGCTCTGTTTCAAAAATTCAAAACACAAAGAAATTCCACCGAAAACACAACGATACTAATTGATTCCTCAAAATTATCCTTTTTTCATATTCCATATTCCGATGATTTGTTTTTTGTTACAGCTGTTTCAAAACAAATTTATAAAGATGAAATCAAAAACGTCACCGATGCGGGTTATCGCCTCAGTGTCAAATTACTGATGGTGTTTTTAATTCTTTTCATTGGAATGATCTATTATGACAAAGAATCAAACAAAAAGATTGATGATGCTTATCGTCAATTATCCTTTCTGAATCACAACCTACCTGCAGGAATCCAAAAATGCACGGCGGACGAACGAATTGAATTTGTCTATTTCAGTGATGGTTTTCTCCATCTTTCCGGGTATACCCGTGAAGAAATCAACGATAATTTTCACAATCGCTTGATCAACATGGTAGATCCGCTCGATCGCGAAAAGGTGATGCGAGATATTAAAAATCATGCCGACAGCAACCAAATTTTTGCCGTCAAATACCGCATGACAAAAAAAGACGGACAAGTTCTCTGGGTATCGGATCAATTTCAACTGATCGAAGAGAGCGGAAAAAAGTATTTCTATTGCATCATCGTCGATATCACCGAACTGACAAAAGCTTCGGAAGCGTTGCAAATAAGCTATGAGCAATATAAAATCGCACTCTCACAGATCAATTATCTCATATTTGAATATGAACATGCCTCGGGAGAAATTTTCATTCCCGATGACAAATGCTCAATCTATCCTATGGCTGGAGTTATGAAAAACTTTCCTGAAACCCTTATCAACAATCATTATATTTCTCCAAGCTCTGTCTCGGCTTTTTTGGAAATGTGCAACAAAATCAAAAATGGAGAAAAGAGTGCCTGTTGTGATGTAAAAATCCGTCTTGCAAATAAAAATTATGCATGGCACAGAATTTTCATTACGAATATTTTCGATGAAGAAGGCAATCCGGTAAAGGCGGTGGGCGTTTTACAGGATATTTCGAAGGAAAAAGATACCGAATTCAGGCTAATTGAAGAGGAAAATTACAGAAAAACCATCCTGTCCGAAACATTGTTTATTTATGAATTTGATCTTTTGGACGGCAATATTTTCACCACCTATTTTACCGGGAATGAAAATGGAGACTTTTTTACGCTTGATCAATATATCCCGCCCGATTCCCATTTGAATCGAATTCATCCTGATGACCATGCAATCATCTTAGAAAACATATCTGAAAAAAAGTATTGGGATGCCTATCACAGCAATCATAAGGAAATAAAAATTCAATTCCGCATCCTATGCAAAGACGACAGTTGGATTTGGGTAGAAGAAATCGTACATTTTTATAAATCCCCGCTCGATGAAACCATCAACGGAATCGCCTATATCAAAAATATCGACGAACAGAAAAGATTGGAGTTGGAGCTAAAAAACAAGGCACAACGAGATTCCATGACCGGTCTTTACAACCGTGCAACCATAGAGGAACACATCAACAACAGATTGAAGGCACAGGATTCCTGTTGCGTGATAAATGCTTTTTTTGTTTTAGATATTGATTATTTCAAAAAAGTAAATGATACCTATGGTCATATCACCGGTGATCTATTGTTAAAGGAAATCGCTGTCATTTTAACAAAGCTGTTCCGAGAAAGTGATTTGATCGGTCGCCTCGGCGGAGATGAATTTGCGGTTCTGATGAAAAATGTTGCTTCTATGGAAGCGGTAACGAAAAAAGCAACTGAAATTTGCCATGAAGTAAAAAATCTATCCTTGGATTTCATCAAAGACAACAATGTTACGGTAAGCATGGGAATTGCTCTGACACCGGAGGACGGTCTTGACTTTGATACATTATATCAAAATGCCGATTTTGCTTTATACGAAGCAAAAAATAACGGCAGAAATGCTTTTCTGTTTTATAGAGAGTTAGAAGAACATCTGGAGGATTGAAAAAGCAATAGGAAAGTTGCAAAACAGACACTCCTTTTCCATCTTCACAAAGAACCAACAAACCAATAAAGAAACAGACCCGATCAAACGTTGAAAAACGTTCTTTGGTTCTGTTTTATGATTTGATCCTAATTCCAAACTAAATTCCGCTTATTTCAGGACATTTTAAATTGGAAGTAGCATTCGTATCATGATTCATTTGAATGAGTTTGCAATTGCTCTTTCTGTTTCTTTGGTCGTTTCCATTCTCGTAGCATCCTTTTATCTGCTTCGTCCACACGAAAGGATTCCACTATTTTTTGAATTGTCTTATTCTGGGTGAAATCGTCAAGGCTGTTCGTGCAAAGCAACTCAAGCGTTTTTTCTCTGAATTTAACAAAACAAACCGACAATGCCCATGCCACCGCCATTTTTATGTAATATCCATCGTGGTGAATTTGAGGAAGAATCTTTAAAAGTTCATCGATATAGTCTTGCTCTAAAAAGTAACTCATCATCATCACAACCGCAAAGCGAAGGTCATATTCATTTTGCGATTTGGTGTATTGCAACAAGAAGTCCCAAACGATTTTCTTTTCATCGGTGTTGAACCGAAAACTGCCACAAAAAATATCACAGACCGCCCAGTTTTTTATTTTCGGTACGAACCGGGTGATTTGTTGCAATTTTTCATTGAGTTCTTCCTTTGCAAGCGCCGTCACCATC
>Ga0183099_1001812_pt1 | contig 11732 bp, 8 predicted proteins | sample Biomet1_FD_127788 | JGI IMG/M metagenome (GOLD analysis project Ga0183099, IMG submission 127788) | Microbial communities from bioreactor (seeded with anoxic lake sediment) at LBNL, California, USA - Biofuel metagenome 1 | ecosystem: Engineered > Bioreactor > Anaerobic > Unclassified ... | reverse complement strand
CATTACTTGGGTTTGAATTGTTGCTAAAACTGTAATAGCTACGAATAAAGTATAAGGCGTTGCAGATGAACCAAGCCAACCTAGAACCATAATAACTTCCAACAACAATCGCATGTGGATCAATTCCCATGCTTTTAGCCATAAATAATGCTATTGGCGTTAAAATCGCAGCAGTGCCGGTACAAGACATTACTTGGGTTTGAATTGTTGCTAAAACTGTAATAGCTACGAATAAAGTATAAGGCGTTGCAGATGAACCAAGCCAACCTAGAACTGTATCTGCAATAATTTTTCCAGCCCCCGTCTTATCCATTGCAGTTGCTAGACCCATGGCACCACCCATAATCATAATTGTCCCCCAATCCACAGCCTGATAAGCCTCTTTATCAGTCATGCATCCAGTAACAACTATAATAGCGGCGCCAATTATAGCAACTAAGCCTACAGAATAATTATGTATTGTTGTCGTGCAAAACAACACTACCATCAATAACATTGTACCTATTGCAATCCAGCCTTTTGTAGTTATTTTTTCTTTTATATCTTTTTCAGAACCGGTGTCACCACCTTCAGCTTGCTCTGCAGCAATATAATCATCTAAAACTTTTCCTACAAATAATCTTTTACTCATTTTATATCCAATAGTACATGAATATAAAATTGTTACAATAGATAAAACAGCACCAATAGGTGTGAAACCAAAAATAGTAAAGCCCTCAACCCCGGATTTAACCATAACCGCCTGAGCTACCAGTTGAGGAGTAGAACCAACCAATGTAAGGACACCTCCAGCATTGGCCGCCCAAGACAATGGCATATGCATAAACTTACCGCTTATAGTTCCATTACTACTAAATGCAATTGCCGCTATAACCGGTCCAAACATTGCCATACACGCTGTATTGCTAACGAATCCCGATAGAATAGTGCACACAGTTAATATGGCCGCCATAACCGCAACTGGTCTATTACCTACTTTATCAATAACCCATAGACCTAAAAGCTTAGCTACCTTAGTCTTAAATAATGCCTGCCCAACTATCATCATTCCTACAATCATCAATGTTAAATCAGAAGCAAATCCGCCAAAAGCCATGCTCAAAGTAACCGTCTTTGTTATAACAAGCGCGATACAAATTAAAACTGCCGTTATACCAATTGGAAATAATTCCGTCGCCCAAAAAACAAGTCCTATTAGCAAAATTATTATTGTTACTGTAGATGTAGCCACTTTTTTCCCTCCATTTTTTACCATTTAAAATTTTGATTTGGGGACAATAAAGTTAAGTGTAACTCTTTATGCTATATATACTAATATTAAAACTAAGATTTCAAAATCTCAGTGCTCCAACAATGTTTAAGAGAGTCGCACTCGTTTAGAAACAAAATTTATCAGTATCAACTCCTTTCTAAAGCCCTATCCATACCAAAACCACTTGCAAAAACTAGTAGCTAGACTGCATCTTTCTTTGCATTTTTTCCATTTTACATACAGAGTATTGAAAGTTACTGTTTACGCACACTCTGGCGGATGTCCATTTGTTTTACCCATTTTCCAACTTTTGTTTGCACATAAAAGCATCATCCATAGCGCTCTAAATAACTATTGGTGACACTCAAAAAACTAATCACTAGTTGTTTTTTTTATAAACAAATCAATTCTCAGCAAAACTTTGTACCTTTGTTCGTGATTGCTCATTGTTTTGGGTGCTTTGATCAATTTCTAGACACAGAACCGGGAACCCAACTTTTTCAGCAGCTTCTGAAATGAAGGGATATTCATATTCTTCTACATCACAAAAACGCATTAGGCAAACAGCAATACCATCTGCTCCCGTTTTTTGTGCCATATCAATAATAATATCTGCCCGAGAAGACTTATCTTCATGAATAGTGGAAGAACCTTTCCTATTTAACCATTGTTGTGCCAAACTTGCATAAGGATCCATATCCAAAGGGATTAATGTACGATATTGCTGAGATTCTTGTGCCAAGTCATCTCCCACAACCGCAATTTTATTTTCTACAAAAATATTAAGAAATTCAACTGGTTCAGCTAGAATACCGCTAAGTATTATTTTTTTGCCCTTCCATTGGTGCTTAGGCAAAAGTTCAAGTGCTTTTATTAATTCGCTCATCATTTCCGTATGTTCTTTTTTCTCAAGGAAATGTGCACTTTTCATAATCTCATGTCTAACAACAGGTGAAATAATATCTAAATGCTCATTAGCAAGAACCAGAAATTCATTCATAACTTTCGTGTGCTGATTGTAAACATCAATGCTTTCTCTTAAAGATTTTTCAGTAATCTCGCACCCTGTTTTTTCCATCAAATCTTTAGCCAATGCCCTATATTCATCTGCCAAAAATTCTTTTGCATCACTATCTTTACGATTTTGCGGATGAATAAAGGAAACAACGGGAATGTTTTTAACCCCAGAACGCCATGCCGAACTCATACCTCTGAAAGTATCGCACAGCATCGGCATAACTACGGCTGATAAGCCATCATACTTACCAGTCATTCCTAATTCCAAGCAAGAACGCATGATAGAACAAGTAAAAATAGGATTATATTTACCAGCAATGGTAGGGGTAATCTGTGTACCATATAAGCCCATAGGAATTAACCCACCAGCATGAATAATTTCTTCAGGTACAAAAATAGGAAAATATCCTACTACTTTTTTCCCTGCATCTATATAATGTTGTAATTGTTTCCTAGGGTGAGTGGCAATATCGTGAAATACAGCAAGCAATTCATCAATATTTTTCATATTAATCACGTTCTCCTTCCTTTGTTTCTTTATTTTCCTTCATAATTTCCACAAGACCTTGCAGCCTTGTTTCAAATTGTGCTTCGCTAAATACTCTAGTATCAGATTGGTCACCATCAAAAGTTGCAATAGGAACTCCTAATTCCTTTTCAACCATTTCCCGGCCAACGTGTATATGAAAAGTCATAAGTTTGCAACTTCTGTTTACATGGCAAAGCATGCCATCGCAACCAAAGTGTTTCATAGATTCAACTCTCTTGCCCATAATAGTAGGCGTACTCAAACTATTTGTAGAAGAAATTTGATAAGCTTTAGCCATTCCATCTAGGTCGCCTGGCTCATAAGCTACATCCCAGGCCGTTACATAACCATTCATAACAGCATTAACGTTATATCTCTTCAATGTTTTTAAGTTAAAACCAAGGTTTGGCCAACATGCAATACCTTCCCAGTGCACTCTGTATTGTTCATCCCCGGGAAATGTAGATGTATTATTTTTAATGTGTTCCAAAACTTCCTTCTTTAACTCTTCAAAAATGGCAGTAGTCGAAGCTTTGCCTCTGCAAATAACCAAAGGTGCCATGTAATTGAAGAGATCAAAACCACTCATTGGAGCAGGAATACGGGAGTTAAGTTCAACAATTTCATTAAAAAGAACCCTATTTTGTTGGGAAATTTTTTGAACCTCTAAAAATTTATCCCAATCGAATTTCTTACCCAAAAACTTTTCTAGGTCTTTTATGCAATTCTCAATTTGGCTACGAACATATTTTACTTTATGAGAAGATGGTTCTTCTTCATAATAATTGAATAAGCAATCAACAAAGAAAATAGGTATATTAAGGTTTCTAGCAAGAGCTTCATACCATTTCATTAATTGAGTGCAACTATTATTTGCTAGCAACAAAAAATCAGGCCGTGGCATCTTAGGATCAGATACATATTTATCATCATCAAGAACATCTGCCATTCCTATATTTAGACGTGCATATGAGCATATATTAATTGGATATCGCATAGCTCCTTCCGCATGTTCAATATACTGTTCGCCCATATGTTTTGCCGACACAGACGCAGCATTATTTTCCGGATAAAGAATTGGTACTCCAAAAGTTTCGCAAATTTCTTGTGGGAATATTGCTGTTGACCACCCAATTGGTTGATGGTTTCTCTTTGCTTCCCAGGCATCTGCATAGGCTTTTGCCGTTTGTTCATTTACCATTTGCCTAGATTTAGGTAATGGTTTTTTTATTTTTGTTTTTTGGTCACCGACTACTATTTCTGTCATTTTTATCACTCCTTATTTTTTGGTTTCATAATTTCATGATAGGCATACAGCGCCGCTCCCAAAGCACCTATAATTTGACAATCATCTAGGATTATAATCTCTGAATGAATCTCTTTTTCAAGTGCTCTTACAACACCTTTGTTTAATGCTACCCCACCACTCATAGCTACTTTTTGCACAACACCTGCCCTGAACACTAATCCTGCTACCCGCTTAGCAACTGAAGCATGAATTCCCGCCACAAGATCAGGAAGAGGAACATTTGCAGATAGTTTAGATATGACCTCCGACTCGGCAAAAACAGTACATGTACTACTAATACTTGCGACTTCTTTCGCCTTAGCATCAATATCTCCTAATTCAGATGTTTTTTTATCAAGTATTCCTGCCATAACATCCAAGAATCTTCCGGTACCTGCTGCACATTTATCGTTCATAATAAAATTAATCATCTGACCATTAGGAGCAAGACTTAAAACCTTAACATCTTGTCCTCCAATATCTACAATCGTCCTAACATCAGGAACCATAAATTTCATGCCCTTAGCATGACAAGAAAGTTCGCTTCGTTGTCCATCTGCTTCAGGAAAATTAAAGCGACCATAACCGGTTACATAAACTAACGCAAGCTCTGAGCGTTGAACATTTGCTAATTTTAAAGCGATCTCAACAACTTCATTTACCCCTTTTGTTCCCGTTCCTAGAGGAACAACTGCTTTAGCTGCTATTTCTGTGCCATCTTCAAGAATAACGCATTTACATGCGGTAGAACCAATATCAACGCCCATTGTAAGCATTTGTTATTTTCACCTGCCTTTTTCTAAAGACTAAATAATGCCTTTTTCTTTGTATTCAGCCAGCTTTTCTTTAGAAAGCCCATATCTATCTCCCAATATCTCTTCGTTGAAATAACCTAGGGGCTTACCTGCAAATTGAATTTTCCCAGGAGTTCCGGACATTTGCGGCACAGCATTTTGCATCTTAATCACTCCGAATTTATCTGTGGGAACGTCAACTATCATATTTCTTGCTTTAAAATGCTCATCTTCTACTATGTCTTTGGCGTTGTAAACCTTGCAGTTAGGAACCTCATCGCCAAAAGTCTTTATACATTCCTCAATGGTGTGAGCTTTAATCCATTCAGCCATCATATTATTTAAGAAATCCCTATTTTTAGTCCGTTCCCCGCCATTAATGCATCTCGGATCCGTAATCAAATCTTCTCTGCCCATAAGCTCCATGCATTTTTTAAATAGCTTGTCTCCTGAAACTGTGACCACTAGGTATTTATTGTCTTTAGTCAGGAAATGACCTGAGGGAACCGTGACCAAGGCCGCATTCCCGATCCTCTCTCTGATGACTCCGTCATAAGAATATTCAGCAATAATTGATTCTTGCAGCCTCAACATTGATTCTGTCAAGCAGCAATCTATCTTTTGTCCGCGCCCTGTTCCCAAAACATCCCGACTGTAAATAGCGAACATGGCTCCTGATACTCCAAACAAAGCACAGAAAAAATCTGCAGTGGAAATACCCGGCTTAATAGGCGGCATATCAGGAAAGCCTGTAACTTGCAGGAATCCCCCTGCGGCCAAACCGATTCTATCCATTCCGGGAAGCTTCGCCTTAGGTCCTGTGGAACCATAGCCAGAAGCAACTACGTATACTAAACGCGGATTAACTTCTTGCAATTTCTCCCAAGTAAAACCCAGACGGTCAAATACTCCCGGTCTGAAGTTTTGAATTAGAATATCTGCGTCTTTTATTAACTTCCAAAGAAGCTCCTTGCCCTCGTCAGTCTTTAAATTAAGTGTGATGTCTTTCTTGTTGCGCCCTTCTACGCAATACCAGAAATCCTTTATCCTGCCCATATTACGCATTAAATCGCCGGTTTTTGGCGGTTCAACTTTAACTACTTCAGCACCGAAGTCCCCGAACATCGTCCCTGCAAAGGGACCGGCCAGAATATTGCCAACCTCAACTACTTTTAATCCTTTTAATGCAGCGTCCATTAAATTCGCTCCTTTTTCATTAATCAACTTATTTGCAGCTATTACATTTCTTAAATTAGCAGTGCATATTATTCCCTTATTGCCGCTTTTCCCAATTAGTTGCAGATATCTTTCAGCATTTGCCTGCCATCAGAAGATTCTACCTATAAGCCGTTTTTATTACTCCGATTCCCGCGCATGGAAGGTATCGCCCATAGCCACTGTTTTAATTGTAAAATAGGCTCTTCCATCGACGCCCCCTTCCCTACAACCTTCCCTACAATTTGATAATACGCCCTTTTATCTTTTTAACAAAATACCATATTCAAATTTCTAGAAATAAAAAAAACAACTATCTGGATAGGTTCTTTTATCTAATGGTAAGCTACTAATAGCTAAAATAAAATTACCAATACAGTTTCAATCATTAACTAAAGCGTTAATCATTAACTAATACTTAACAATAGCTTCTTAATCAATTTACTTCCAGCATATTTATATGCAAAAAAATATTGGAGTAAAATTCACTCCAATATTTTATATAAAACTTTGATATATCACATATAAAATGTCTGCTGTATTTTAATTTTATAACTACAATTCATTATTGTTTATTAACTTAAAAATACCTGCTTTAACAACATTCATTAGGCAAAACATTTTGGCCGTAGGAACGGACAAACTCTAAAAATGTACTGTTAGCTACATTTTCCACATCATGTTTATTATAAATTAGCCAAGTTGGCAACTCATATGGCTTGCCATTTTTATCCTTTACAATAAATTGATGAAGCCCAAAAATGTTCGCAACAAATACAGTCGGTATTATTGCATAGCCAGTTCCATTTAAGACCATACCACGACATATATCGACATTATCTACTTTTATGCCAATTGATGGCTTCACTGCAAATCTTTCATTCCACCACTCTTCAAGCACATACATCAAATATTGATCTTGTCTATATGATACCCTGACCATGCTCGGTAATATTTCCTCCGAAACGGCTTTTGCTGAGGCAATAGAAATGGTATCTTTTCCCAAAAAAATACGATTTCCCTCATTCCAGTGAAAACAATTACGCACAAAACCAAAATCATAAGTATCGCTATATAACTTTTTTACAATATCACTACTTTGTTCGACAAAAATTTCAAACTCAGCCTTAGGGTACATATTTCTAAATTCATTTAGTAGAGCCGGTAAATAACTCCTTGCAATTACTGGTGTAGCCCCTATTTTTATAATTCCGGCAACGCCCAAATTTTCTGTGGAAAGAGAAATTTTTAAATCTTTTATTGCCGCAATATACTTTAAAGCAAATTCAGCTACTGTTTCCCCAGCGGCCGTAAAAGTAACCCCTCTATTACCCCTATGAATAAGCTTTACACCCAAAAAAGCTTCAATTGCTTTAATTCTAGCAGTAAGTGCAGGCTGTGAAATAAACATTGTTCTAGCAGTTTTGGTTATATTCTTTTGTTCATATAAAGTTTTGATTAGCTCCCAATCACGGTCATCCATCATATCATTTTCCCTCGTTTTTACCGTAAAAGAACCGTTAATTCTTGTTAAGCATTTTTTTAACTAGTAAGTTTTTTTCGCGTTGTTTCAAAACCAGCAACGACCTCTTCAATAATAGTTTTTGCAGGTAGAATAATATTAATTACCCCACAAACCTCCCCGCACTGAAAGGAACCCATTTCTTGATCACCGGTTTCAACAGCTAATCTTAATTTTCCAGTGCCCAATTTTTGTATTTCCTCAATAGGAGCCTTGCGTCCTTCCAACTCTATAAATGTGTCTATTAATTTATTCTTAATCGCTCTTACCGGGTGCCCTATTGACGCACCTGTCACAACGGTGGGATCATCTTTGGCCTGTATGATTAGTTTTTTGTAATCTGCATGAACATTAGTTTCCTCAGCACAAATAAACCGCGTCCCCATTTGTATGCCTTCAGCTCCAAGAGCAAAAGCAGCACACATACCACGACCATCAAAAATACCTCCTGCTGCTATTACGGGGATATCTACTGAATCAACTATTTCCGGTATTAACGGCATTGTTGATGTATGCCCAACATGTCCCCCTGATTCACAGCCTTCAGCAATAACTGCATCAGCACCAGCTTTATAAGCTGCCATAGCGTGTTTTATGCTGTTAATTACTGGGATTACTACCGTTCCTGTATCTTTAAGTGCTGCCGTTACACGCTCAGGCCTACCAGCCCCGCAAGTAACAACCGGCACCTTATATTTTTTAGCTAGTTCAATTATGGCCGGAGCTGTTGGTGACATAAGCATAATATTTAGCCCAAACGGTTTATCTGTTAGCGTTTGTATTTTAACTAACTCCTTCTCTATCATTTCTACCGGTGCTGAAGAAGCAGCAATAATACCAAGCCCACCGCCATTACTTACTGCTGCTGCTAGCGTTGCATCGGAAATCCAAGCCATTGCACCTTGAATAATCGGGAATTCTATCTTTAACAATTTACTTACCCTATTATTTTCAAACATCGTTATGTCACCTATCTTTCTCTTTTCTAAAAGATACCATGGTTATAAAGCCTATGCTTATTACCTCATATAGGGAAGATATTTAGCAATCGTTTGAATGTTAGCAGTAGCTAAGCATTCTTCCGAAGGCTCTTGTCCAATGCCAGGGATATCCGGTATTTTATATTTTCCTTTTACGGGTTGGTAATCATACTTACAGGAGGCACGATTAAGCGGATCTAATGCTCTTTGATGGTGTTCATGAATAAGAAAGTTCGGGATAGCAGCTTCAATTTGGAGTGCTGCAGCCTTAGATATAGGGCTTCCACAAACATGAATCTGAACATTAGAATCATAAGTCCAAGCCATATCACAAATTTTCTTTGCCTCTGATAATCCGCCGCATAAACACAAATCTGGCTGAACTACATCAATAAGTCTCTTTTCGAAAAACTCCCTATATCCTTGGCGCGTATAGATTCTTTCTCCTGTAGCAATGGGAATATTAGTTTTTTTCTTTATTTCAGTAAAATTTTCAGTGTTAAGAGGATGCGCTGGTTCTTCATAATAGAAAATGCGCAATGGTTCTAATACTTGGGCAATTTGTATTGCTGCCATAGTATCAGTATTGGAGTGCATTTCAATAATAATATCTAAATCATCGCCACCAGCCTTTCGCATAGCGGCAACTCTGTCATATACAGTTCTAATAACATGATTCTGCAAAGGTCCCCTAATATGCCAACTAGCACTGGAGGTGCTTGGGATAAGGATAGGATCAACTTTGATGCAATCATAACCCTCTTCTATACATTTAAGCGCAACTTCCGCATATTCCTCTGGTTCCGTTAGCTGTTGTTTTGTAAGGTTAGAACCCCAGTTGAACTGCACCTGACTGGCATAAACACGAATATTGTCATTAGTTTTTCCCCCCAGCAACTGGTATACCGGCACACCAAGGGCTTTCCCCTTTATATCAAATAGTGCAATGTCAATAGCACTCATAGCAGCAGAAACTACCGTACCCCCACCCATACCCCAAAAAGTTTTCCTAAAAATTGTTTCCCATATTTGTTCGATATTCATAGGATCCATACCAATAATTTGTTCGGCAAAATCTTGTATCATGCCCATACCTGCACGCCAGCCCTTTCCATAAGCTAAGCCTGCTTCTCCCCAACCGCAAATACCCTCATCGGTGTTTATTCTTACTAAAACAGGACTCCAAGCACCTCTTGAACTTGCACCCTTGCCTCCACTAGGTAATTGTAAAGCATCAATACTAATAATCTTCATATCTATTCTCCTCCCTTACTATTCACTTATCTTGTTAAGTTAAAAATTTGCATCCTAACAGCTTCCGTCGCATAAGCAATTACGGCCTTAACTATTCCCATTCCAGGAATAAATCCTGCGCATTGGCCTATATAATATACCTTACTTCTTTGTCCCCATTCATAGCACCTGCATCTTACGTTAACAACAATAACAGGCAAAGACCAATTAATTAAAGAGCCCGATAGCTTTCCAGTAAGGGACAGACAATAATAAACCCAAAAGTGCCACAGTGTGATAAATCAAACAATATTTAGACAAGCTGCTAAAGTTTATTTTTTTATCTCCGCCTGCTGCTCCATAGCCACTTATAAAGTTAATATTTTGATACTTGACTAAAAACGGTTGACACATAACGTAAGCAGTAATGCCAGCGAGCCAACAATTAATTCCCGCTGCCCTACAAAACGGTACCATTAACACTACATAAATACCTATTGTGGCTCCACCGCTCACAATCAGGAAGCGTGACAAAAACACTAAAATACCTAACAGTATGATTAATAAGTATAAATTTGGATTTACCGAAACAAGAAATGGAGCCAAGTTATTTCTAACCACTTATCAATACCCACTTTAGTAACAAGTGAAGACAAACCAAAAATCGTACCAAGAAAAACTACCGTGTCCCAGTCAATACACGTTCTAAAATCTCTGGCCGACAAAACTTTAGTCAAAAACAATACACACATACCTAAAACAGCTGGAATGGCAGGTGTTACTGCTATTACCTTTTCTAAAACCCAAGAAACAATACAAACTATTAAAACTATTGCAGTAATAATCTCATCCTTACCCATCTTACCCAGCTTGGTCAACAAGGCATCTATATCATTTTTGGCAAAAACACATTGTTCTTTAGGCTTGTATAAACAAGTGATAACTATGTAGGAAATAAGAAGGACAAATATTCCCCAAGGCAACATACATTTTGCCCAATATCCAAAAGTAAAAATAATGGCTTCTTCTCTTGGTATAGCACTTAATATAATATATGCAAAGATTGAAGAGCTGACAAATATAGGGGCCAAAAGCGAAAATCCCGTATACATGGCTAAGAACAGACCATTCATCCCCTTAGAGCGATCAGCAAATCCTAATAACTCGCCCATGCGAGTACTAAAGCTTCCTGCAATAGCCACTTTCACTGTTGAACTGGGAATGAAGGGACCAATGAAAACTCCTGCCCACAATAATGCGGCAGTTTGGCCTGCAAAAGTTGGTGGAAAAATCTTCATAATAAATAAGCATACCCTAGATAATAAACCGCTTTTAGACACTGCCCCGCCGATAGCTAAAGCCCCTAAAATCAGCCAGACATTACTTCCCGCAAACTGAGCAAAAACAATTTCAAATTTTGCAACACCAGTCAATACAAAAATACTCAGCATCATCAGTCCGGTAGCAAAAGCAGGCATGATATTCAAGGTCCAATTTGAAATCCCCCAGACCAAACCTGCAAAGAATAAAATTGCTTTATTTTCTAGTCCTGATGGTGGTGGACACATGGCAATTACTATGCTGAGTGTTGTCGCTAAAATTTCTTTTATTATTGCTTTATGTTCACTCAATAATCTTATCATGGCAATAAGACACTCCGCTTTAAACCGTTGTCATTTAAATTTTTGGCAACAAATGTTTAAATTTATTCTATTTATTTTTGTTAAATAAATTACATAATTTCTCTAAATAAATTTTAATAACTAGTGATTTAGCACTTATCCATACGCAAGGGCTATTTACAACTCTTCCTTATTCAAAAGAAAATTTAGGCCGAATTAAATTTCCCTTTTCGTCTAACTCCATAGGGAATGAATCTCCTATTACACCTTTAGGATTTAA
>Ga0183099_1001811_pt1 | contig 11742 bp, 8 predicted proteins | sample Biomet1_FD_127788 | JGI IMG/M metagenome (GOLD analysis project Ga0183099, IMG submission 127788) | Microbial communities from bioreactor (seeded with anoxic lake sediment) at LBNL, California, USA - Biofuel metagenome 1 | ecosystem: Engineered > Bioreactor > Anaerobic > Unclassified ... | reverse complement strand
CTTTTGATTTCTTATGAGGCTCCTGTTTTTGTTCCGTTTCCTGTTTCTGTTTTCGGGTAGTCTGCACCTGCCCGTTTTTTATCGGTTCGCTACTCTGCTTGGTAGCTTCATTGGTTTTACCTTCCGAATTCACTGCTACCTGAGTTTTAGCATTGTTATCCGGGATAACAGTTTGGTTTTTCTGTGGATTCCATTTGAAGAAATCGAGTTTACCCTTTTCGTTGTTTACCTGCACATAAGCGTTGTACTGCTGACCTTTTTTATCAACCAAACCTTTGACATAGATAACCCCACCCTCTTTCAATGTTGATTGATCTTTGTCGGATAATTCAACACCGCCTAACTTATTCGGAATCTTTACATCACCTATTTTTTGATTCTGGCGATTACCGGGATCTGGACTTTCTGTTTGTGTTTGACTTTGTTTAGATGCTCCATCAAATTGAAATTCAATGCCTCTTTTATCTGCATTAACCTGTACCGTGGCATTAAATGCATTACCATTTTTTGCCGTCATCCCTTCTAAATAAAGAGCTTTCCCCTCTGACAATATTTTCTTCTGCTCATCATTCAGCTTAATACCTTTAATCTCATCGGGTATACGAATCCTATCAGAGCGAAAAGCAACCAATTCATTGGTAAGTTTATCTACACTGACAAATGCACGCACTGGATTCTCTATATTAGGCATTTTAAGTTCTACCGTCCGGCCTAGATTGCCGTTTGTTAGTAGATTTTTCTTATCTTCTTTGGAAAAGGTATTACCATAAAAAGGTCTGTCAAGTTCAGGTTGCTTTTGAATCGCGTGAACAGCAACCTTTAACAAGCCATCTGCTGTTTCATGAAAAGAGAGCCGAGCCTGTGTGTATAGGATAATATCATCAAACTTAGGTGAGATAGGAATAAGCACAGGTGTTTTACGCCAATTGAGCATTGCATCCAATGAACCGTTTTTTAATAATGCATCACGAGATACTCCCAATCTTTCCAATTGCTTCCAGTCTATACAGCTTTCATCTATTGGCTTGTACTCTTGTTTAGTCTCTGTTGATGATTGCTCTACTTCGGCTTTGTATTCTGCTGGCACTTGTTCTTTGGCAAATTTAAATTGTGCAGTATCCACACGGTAATCATTTAGGAACTCTTTACCAACATCCCCTTTTTGAGACATTTCAGAAAGAATTTGTGCATTAGCCTCAATGTTTTCAATAGGAACCTTGAAAAAGCCAAAATGGGTAGGATCTTTAGCTTGGCGTACATAATTTACCATAAAGTTCTCCAAACCATTACCATGTTTGTCGAGTTTAAAGAATTCTGGCTCATTTGCCACTTTAGGAGCCACTGTTTTAGGCTTACCATTCTCGTCAAGCCCTGTAACAACATTCATCCTGTCACTACCTTTTTCTTGTACGAGCAAAACCAGTTGCTCATCTTTCGAATTTACATCCATAACTTCTGCATATTAAATGAATAATCAGTTCTTAATACGTAATAAATCTACATACCATCTGCGAAACTACGAGCACACTAAGTTATATCCTAAACATTACAAGGCGATGGCTTCACTTGACTCCATTTGGCTTCAAATGACTAATAAACAGTTGGCATTTTGACTTATTAGATCGATTAGCAGACATTCATCAAATAGTCTTGTTTAAATATCACCGAATAAGTATCTTTACACAAATATACTATTTTTCATTACATATATTTTAAATCTAGTATTAATATTGCATTATAGTTCAGCCTAAAACAAAAGGTATTATCCCTAGTCATAAAGGTTTTCGGGATTTTCTATTTTTGACAATTATATAAATATAAACATTTTAAGTATGAGAAAAAGATCAGAAAAGATCATTCAGATTTCAGATGAAATAATTCATCAAAGAACAGACATTGAGGGTTTTAATCTATCCATTAACAATTTAAGAGCTATTATAGAGGGGCTGCATCCATTATTGGAAGAATTGCGTGATATGGTATCCAATATTGAATTGAAAGAAGAAGATGAAATTTATTTTTTCAAGGAGGTTAAACCTAATATTTTGAGTAAACTAATGTATTTTCAGGAAGTATATTCGATTGAGTTAAACCAACCTTATGGTGATGTTAGCAGCAAGAAATTATACTATAGTAATAAAATCCAAAGACTTCAATCATTTTTTGAAAAGAATATCGACTTCTATCATTATTATCGTTCCAATTCAACGAATCTGGACAAGCATTACTTTGTACGAAATAATTTTGACTTAAATCTGTGTTTAAAATGTATATCGTATGACAGAGATCCTAAGTTTTCTACTTGTTTTGACCACAAAATAGCAACTATCCGATCTTACGATATGCTGCAAACATATCTAAATAACAAAATCCATACCATGAACAATCAAGTTGCAGTAGAATATGCTCATGCAAGTCTTCCATCTAATCCATTTAAATGGACCGATGCAAAAAGTGCTGCAGTTGAATTAGGCTATGCTATTTATGCAAAAGGATCTCTAAATAATGGGAATGCCGATATTAAAGAAATTATGAATTATTTGGAAGCTGCCTTTAAAGTAGAATTGGGTGATTATTACCGTACTTATTTATCACTTAAGAACAGAAAGAAAGACAGAACAGCTTTTTTGAATAGTCTCATAGACAACTTAGTAAATAAAATGGATAAAGACAATCGAGTTTAGAAGTATTTTCAGCCCATTCTTTTATGAGAATGGGCTAAAAACACAATAATATTCATTTTTTTTGCCAATATATTGAAAAAGTCCTCTATTTCTAGTTCTTTTAATATTTTCACCATTATCTTTGCATTAAACGCAATAAAAATTATTTAAAAATGAATGATATTAATCGCATTAAAGTAGTCCTTGTTGAGAAGAAAAAAACAAGCAAGTGGTTAGCAAAGCAGTTAGGAAAAGATCCGGCTAGTGTTTCTAAATGGTATACTAATACATCATCAATCTGTACTTGAATATACTTAAACCAAAATTGCAAAACCATTAAATATATTAATCTTTTTTGCTGTCCCTATTAGCACAAAACGACTGCAAGAACAACGTATAATCTGATGATTGAATTGCTAAAAAAATAATATATGCGATATAAGAATTGTGACAATGGTTGAGGTAATGATTTGTTAGAACAATGAGAACAAACAATATTGCATTACAAAACTGTGCAACCGACTTGGAGTTACTTAGCAATTATATGAATAAACAAATAGAAAAGTTAAGAGAATGAACACTTTATACATTATAGGAAATGGGTTCGACTTGCATCATCAGGTAAAGTCAAATTATCATGATTTCAAGAAATATCTGGAACAAAATCATAGTGAATTATTAGAAATAATGGGCAACTATTATGACATAAGTAATGATTCGATGCTGTGGTGGCAATTTGAAAATGGTCTAAAAGATTTTGACTCATCTGAACTTGAATCTGAATTTGCAGAACATTTGCCAAACTATGCGAGTGATGATTTTCGGGATAGAGACAGGTATGATTTAGAGATATATATTGAAAATGAGTTAAGCCCATTTAGAAAGGAACTTCAAATAGCATTTAATAATTGGATTTTATCGTTAGAGCAACCTTTAATTCGCAAGAAGATTGCATTCGACAATAATTCTTTTTTTTTAACATTTAACCATACAGATACTCTTGAAAGAATATACAATATAAAAAGAGATCAGATTTTGTATATTCACAATAAATCCGAGAATAATGGCAACGATTTAATTTTTGGTCATAGTTGGTCTCCTGGCGAATGGGCAAAACAGAGAGAAACAAAGATGCCAGAAGGCCTTACAGAAGAGGAACAAGACTCTTGGAGGCAAGAACAAGCTGATCATTACGACTATTCAATTATGCGTGGTTATGAAGCAATAGACTTTTTTTTTACTTCAATTTATAAAGACTGTAGAACTATTATAGAATCAAACAAAGCTTTTTTCAAAGCTCTTAAAAATATTAGGTGTATAAACATTATTGGACATTCCTTATCGATTGTTGATAAACCATATTTTGAAGAAGTCATCAAGCACATCGATAAAGATAATAGCAAGTGGATGGCTAGTTATTACTCAAACAATGATAAAGTCAAACATTTAGAGTTCATACACTCTTTAGGAATAGATTTTAATTGTATTACTATATATAAGTTACCAGAGGTTAAGCGACCTATACAAACAACGTTCTTTTAAGAAAAAATTAATATTTATGGAACACACTATATTATATGGAAATGGTTTAAATATGCTTGGAACAAAAAAGGTTTCCTGGAATAATTTACTTATAGACTTAAGCAAACTATCAGGATACGAACTAACAATTGGCAATAAACCATATACTATGGTTTATGAAGAACTTTTACTTGGTGGTTCTCTCTCTGAAACGGATATTAAAAATGATATTATATCAAAACTTAAAGAATCCATTCCAAATGAATTTTATAAGATAATGAGAGACTTGAATCTAAAGAATTATCTAACGACTAATTACGAATTCAATCTTGAGAGTAGTTTTAGAGAAATTAATTGTAGCTATAAAAACAATAAATTAGAGGATATTTACAGCATAAGAACTTGTCTTGATGTCGAATCTAATAATAGCTCAAAATCTAAAGTATGGCATTTACATGGTGATATTGATAGAGCAAAATCTATTTCTTTGGGATTAAATCACTATTGTGGAACTATTGGCAAAATGGATGGTTATTTTAAAGGGACTTATGAGTATACTTTAAACGGGAAAAAAGTAAAACTAGATGCTTTGTCGAAAAAGCTCAGAAGGGAAGTCCAGCATGATGGAATTTCTTGGATTGAATTGTTTTTTACTACCAACATTCATATTGTTGGGCTATCATTAGATTACTCAGAAACAGACTTATGGTGGCTTTTGAATAGACGAGCGCGTCCACTCAATTTCAACACTAATGATATAAAAAACGAAATTATATATTACGATACAGAGATTAACGAGACTAAAGCCTCTGATAAGAAACAACTACTTGAGGCTTTTAATGTTAAATATATTCACATCCCCGTAGATAACGGGAAGTGGGATGAAGCATATATGAGGATATTTGAGATGATAGAGCATAGCAAAATAAGTAAGTAGATTATGATTAGCAACGAAAAATTTAAAAACTATATACAGTCAGCCAATATTAATTTTCTTATCGGCTCAGGTCTTTCAAGACCTTACCTAAGTACCCTTGGTAATATAGAATCTTACCTAACCGAATTAAACGAATCCAAGGTAGATGAAAAGCTAAAGATCATTATAGAGGCATCTTTGTACAAGATGTATTTTGATGATGTTATTTACCCCAATCATCCCGAAATGATAGATAAAGATGAGTTAATTGGATATTACGAATCAACAATTGAACAATATTCAAAATTTCTCAATATTTGGAATGAAATAATTGCTCGCAGATGCAGTAATATACTCAATAAACAAATCAATGTATTCTCAACTAATATAGATTTATTTATGGAGCGAGCTGCAGAACAAACACGTGTAGAATTTAATGATGGGTTTAGAGGCCGAATATCTCCCAAGTTTGATGAGGGTAACTTCTTGAAATCATACTCAAAGGTAAGTTCTCACTACCAAAATACCTCAGAAGTACCCGTATTCAATCTTTTTAAAATACACGGTTCGATTGATTGGAATAGTGATGATAATAACATTGATGTATCCTGTGATTCTAAATTAGATCTTGTATCTCACATAATGGATGTACTAAATAAGATTGACAAGAAATGGTTTATAAAAATAGCTGACGATAAAGCTACTATTGACAGTTTAGAGAAAAAGGCTAAAGCAATAATTTATGATAACGAAGATTTTACAAAAGAAATTTTTAAAGAGTTTTTTGATGAATATGACAAACTTGTAATCGTAAATCCGACGAAGAGAAAATTTAAAGAAACTGTTTTAGATCTTCATTTTTATGAATTGATGCGAATGCTTTCCAATGCTATGGAAAAGGAAAATAGTATACTGTTTGTACAAGGTTTTTCTTTTGCTGATGAACATATTGCTAAAATTGCATTGAGAGCTGCCGATACAAATCCCACATTAATAATTCTAGTTTTTGCTCACAAGAGTGATGAAGTTAGTGGATATTGGGATAAACTCAAACTAAGTGATGGTAAATCCAAAAATAACAATATTTGGATCGTTTCGCCTGATGAATATATCAAAGCTAACTCTGAAGGAAAAGATGATGAGCAGATTGTAAAGTTAAAAGAATTATTTAAAGCTTTTGATTTTAGAACTATAAACTTAGCTTATGAAAGCATAGGCAAAATGATACCTATTCGAAGTTATGGAAAATAGTATATCTGAAATAATACTCAAAAACTCTATATTTAGAATAGGGAAAGTGTTTTCTGTTGACGGAAGAGAAATTCGGATAAAAATAGATAAAAAGAAAAATCTATCCCATCTGATATACAAGGGGACAATCATTAAGAATGTTTCTGTGGGTAGTTATTTAAAAATAGCAAAAGGCTTCACCTGCATAATTGTAAAAGTAGATGGCGAATACATTAGAGAAGATCAGATTACAGACAACAGTTATATTAGCCATGATGCTACAATAGAGCGCATTATTAAAGTTCAATTACTCGGTTTTATTGAGAATGGGAAGTATACAAAAGGGATAAAAGAGTTGCCATTGATTGACAATGAATGCTTTCTTTTAGATGATGATGAGTTTGATTTAATTCATCAATTTGCTTCATCAAATGATGCAACTATTTCTATTGGGCACCTAGCATTAGATGAAAGGCAAGAAATCAGTTTAGGAGTAAATGCCCTATTCTCAAGTCATATTGGCATATTCGGTAATACTGGAAGTGGTAAATCGTATACATTAGCAAAATTGTATCGTCAATTATTTAAGAAATTTGATGAACAAAAAGCATTTAAAAAAAATGCACATTTTCTGCTATTTGATTTTAATGGGGAGTATTCCGATGAAAACGTTATTATTGAGAATAAACAGGTCTATAAACTTTCTACTAAAACAGAAGAAGGGGGAGATAAATTGCCTATTGCTGAAAATGACTTATTAAAGCCAGAGATATTTCATATTATTGCTAATGCAACAGAAAAAACACAGCAACCATTTATTGATAGAACTTTATCACTTTATAAAAATATCAAGAGTAATGCCGAACGCTCATTAGAGTACTATAAAAACATATTGAAAAAGCAAATTATCGAGGTATTATGTATGGCAGATAAGACGAAAGCTTTTTTGCTACTTGATTATATCGAACAAATCCTGCCTCGAAATATAATTGACAATGTTGATGTTGGTTTAAAAAATGATTTTACATGGAATCCTAATAAACAACATTTTTATATTGGTAACTATAATGAATTTAATATATGTAGCGAAAATAAAGAACTCATAAAAAATTTGCAAATATATAAACAAGTTGATTTATTTGAGTTTAAGGCTAATTTTATTGAGCTGTTTATTTCTTTTTTGTACTTACAATTAATATTGGATGTTATTAACAATAGAGCTGTTAACGAGCATATAGCACCTGCAATTAACAAATTAAAGAGTATACAAAAGGAATTTGAAAAAGTATTTTCAATTAATAATGATATCAATAATTTTTGGAATAAAAAATATTATTGTGTTGTTGACATGAATGAATTAAATACAAAAATGAAAAAACTTGTTCCAATGCTCTTGTCGTATAAATTATACTCCGAGCATAAGAGTACTAAAAAAGGACAAGCATCTAAGTCATTAAATATCATAATCGATGAAGCTCACAACATACTATCATATGATTCTCAACGTGAAAGCGATTCCTGGAAAGATTTCCGGCTTGAGACATTTGAAGAGATAATAAAGGAAGGTCGAAAATTTGGTGTGTTTTTAACTATTGCTAGTCAACGACCATCAGATATTTCACCAACAATAATATCCCAGTTACATAATTTTATCATACATCGACTCGTAAATAACAGAGATTTGGAAATGATAGAGAAGAATATATCTTACTTAGACAAATTATCGGTAGAGTCATTACCTATATTATCAACTGGCACTTGTGTTTTATCAGGAGTTATGGCTCAAATGCCAGTGATAATAAAAGTTAACCTTATAGAAGAAAAATATAAACCTCAAAATGAGACAATAAAGCTTATCGACAATTGGATTGACAAGATTAAATAAAATACGTTCACTATTCAAAGAACCTATTTTTATCTTATCAAAATAGATAGTTTTGGATCGGATTTTATTCGTTCAATTTCTTTATGAACAATTTCTGAAATATCAGCCTTAATCTGTTTATAATTGGCATCAATGGTCTGTCTCATAATATCATTACCATCAGCATCAATGAATGATACTATATTGGGTATTTTCTGATAAGCGTTGGTCTCAGCCGAAACTTTGGCATTATCCACCACTATCTCAGCGTGGAAAATCTTCTGTTCGATACGCTCGTCAAAGTTATCGGATACTGCACCTACGAACATACCTTGCGTAAGGTTTGATATTTTTGAGGCAGGTATTAGGCTATCCATTTGGGTGGAGATGCTTGTCGACTTGTCTTGTCGGTTGATGGTCATAGACTGCCGCTTTTGAAGCACTTTGCCAAAACGTTCTGAGAGTGTTTTGGCAGTGTCTCCAACCACTTGTCCACTAAAAATGTTACCTACAGTGTTTTGGATTACTTTACTCTCCTTATCCCCATAGTCACGTGTGAGCTGACTATAATCCTGAAAGCCTAAACAGACAGCCACTTTATTACTTCGAGCTGTAGCTATCAAATTGTCTAACCCACGAAAATAGATTGTCGGCAACTCATCAATTATCACCGAACTTTTCAACTGATCTTTCTTGTTTATCAGTTTCACTATACGGGAGTTGTACAATCCTAATGCAGCTGAATAGATATTCTGACGGTCGGGATTATTACCGACACAAAGGATCTTCGGCTCTTTTGGATTATTGATATCCAAAGAAAAATCATCCCCACTCATAACCCAATAAAGCTGTGGCGAAATCATTCTTGAAAGTGGAATTTTAGCCGAAGCTATTTGTCCCTGCAACTGATCGGCTGCTCCGCCATGCCAAGCATCCATAAAGGGTGAAAGGTAATTTTCCAATTCAGAATAAGAAGTAAGAATTGGGAATATATCCTCATATCGCTTGCAAAGAAACTCAATGGCATGAGGAAAGGTACAATACTTGCCATTCTCATATATTTTCAAATACCAAATTATGGATGCCAATAGAATAATCGGTGATTCCACAAAGAAATCACCCTGTTTCTGAATCCACGTTTTATTCAGGTTTAACATAATCGTATAGGCACTCTCGTAAGCATCTGAAATGTCCGTCATAAATTCTGGATTGATAGGATTACATCGGTGACTACGTCGTGGATCATCAAAATTTATCACATAAAATTTAGGCACCACTTTATAGGCTTCCTGATGTTTCAAGAGATGGTTATAAGCTATAGTTGAAAGGTCATCAAACTTGAAATCATAGATATACATAGAAAAGCCCTTTTCGATTTGCTGTTTGATATAATTATTCACCACTGCATAAGATTTTCCCGAACCGGGTGTACCAAGTACAATGGTTGCGCGGAAAGGATTCACCACATTTATCCATCCGTCATTCCACTTCTTCTTATAATAGAACCGTGTAGGCAGATTAACGGAATATTCATTCTCCATCAATCTGGTCTCCTGCATAAACGATTCGTTTTCTACGTTGAAAACATCGTCCATCAAATTGTTCTTCAGAAGTCGGCTCATGTAAAGTCCAGCCATCAACAGACAGATATAACCTACAGCCATTGTAAATATGTACAATGCAGCGTTAGCAATAAGTGGTAATGGCAGAGCCAAGATCCACCAGTTTAAAAAGAAAAAAACGAAGCCTGTTCCCATATACATCCAAATCTTACTCCACGTTATTTTCTCCTCCTTCACCCCTTTTGTTCCCAAGCAGGATAATCCTAATAGCAGAATGACAAAGAGTTTAGTCCAGACAATGGAGCTGAACAGTCCAGAAGTCCGTTGAAAATTCATCAAAATCTTATCCACTACTCCGATATGAACGCCCCACATACGAATTGCCTCATAACAAAACCAATAGATATTCATCACTACAAATAATATACTTACGGCACGCATAAAATCCATAATTTTAGCGAGTGCCCTTAAATCATCTTCCTGTTGCATGTAGCTTTATTTTTAGTTGTTACATTTTTCGTCCTTTTCTCTTTTTCTTCTGCATCCGTCTTCGGAACTGCTCCTCTTCTGGGTCTGTACCGTGATTCTCCATAGAGAAAAGGTCAAAAGCCCCGTCTAATAAACCATCGTCGTGAAAAAACTCTTGCAAGGATCCCTCCTGTAAAACAACAGCATCCGTTGGAATATCTTTGGATGGTACAGGAATATTGTTAAACCGTTCTTCAAAAGCGTTTGCAGAGAATTCCTTGCCTAATCGGGAACCATTAAACACACAACTGTTATTGTGGTCAATAAAAGTTACTCCATAAATGCGCCTGCTATCATTCTCCCGAAACAGAACATCAATACCTTGTTGGGAAAGTTCCTTTTCAAAACTTTTTCTATCCGAATTATTACGTAAAGCACCACAGATGCGCTGCCGTGTTTGTTCCATAAGTCGTTTGTCTTTTAGCTCATTTTTAGAGTTTTCAAGTTTTTCATTTATAGCATTATAACCAACTAATTTCCCAAAGAGTGATGATTTAAGTGGATTGCCCATCTTATTCCCTCTACCATCGGTGGCGGAATAAACGAGCCCGCAATATGCACGCCCACGAACTTCACCTTTGACCTCATCTACATTTACATTATAAAGTGAAAGAAGTGCCCGGTATTCATTGAAGCTTTGAAATCGGTAACGGACTGCCAGCGGTTTTATCACATTAGCTATCTGTGTTTTGATATTTCCATTATCTGCATTTACCTTCTTAAAGTCAAACACTTGTGTCTGTCTCTTTTTCTCGGCTGTATGTAATCCATATTTATCTTCCAGTTCGCGGGTGATATTCTTACTCTTGTAAAAGTTGTTACTGTCATCTATCTTTTTTCCTGTTTCATCTACCCGAAGTGATACAATATGTATATGATGCCTTTCTATATCCTCGTGTTTGTACACCATGTAAGGTTGATTCCCGTATCCCATTTTCTGCATATATTCTTCTGCAATAGCAGTGAGCTGGCTGTCCGTAAGTACATCATCCGGATGCGGATTTAGTGAAATATGAAGAATCGGTTTTTCGGTCTTGATGTCTTTAGGCAGCTGTCGGTTAAAATCTTCCACACAGGAATGAATATCAAAACGACCATCCTCCCGTTCCGCCATTTTGTTGGAACAAAGTACCCGCCCCTCCCCCTCGTCAATCTTGTTCTGATTGTAAGCGAGTGCTCCGAACAATGAACTTCCTACACTGATTTTTGCAACCATTTTGTTTCAAATGCTTTGGTTAGTTCTATTATCTTCTGATTCGTCTCCACCAGTTCTACTGTTAGTCTCTCCAATTTATAGAGAAAAGCCAGTGCCTTTTTCTCGCTAAAATTACTATGCAGTTCTTTCACCACTTGATTATAATTGACGCCAACACTTCTAAACTGACCATACAAAGTGGTCAAACGAGTGTAGTAATCTACCGCATTTTTGTCGATTTTGATCACCTTAAACTCTTCATT
>Ga0183099_1001810_pt1 | contig 11747 bp, 8 predicted proteins | sample Biomet1_FD_127788 | JGI IMG/M metagenome (GOLD analysis project Ga0183099, IMG submission 127788) | Microbial communities from bioreactor (seeded with anoxic lake sediment) at LBNL, California, USA - Biofuel metagenome 1 | ecosystem: Engineered > Bioreactor > Anaerobic > Unclassified ... | reverse complement strand
GGTTCACTCCGGCATCGTCTATGTCCCCGAAGAACGGCAAAGTCAGGGCATCGTTTTAGAATTCCCTATATTCCAAAACATCACCTTACCCAAACTCAGCGAAATTAATAAAAACGGCTTAATTAACGAAAAATCGGAATATGACCTCGCTGATTTGTATGCGAAAAAGCTCCGCGTCAAAGCCCCAAACTGGCACGAGAAAGTTGAAAACCTCTCTGGCGGTAATCAGCAGAAAGTCGTCATTGGTAAATGGCTGTCGACCAAACCGAAAGTCATCATTCTCGATGAGCCGACCAAAGGTATCGATATCGGCTCTAAAGCTGCCGTGCATGAATTCATGTCTGAGCTCGTGAAAGAAGGTCTCGCCGTCATCATGGTGTCGTCTGAATTACCCGAAGTCATGGGTATGTCTGATCGCATCATTGTGATGAAAGAAGGCTTAATCGTGAAAGAGTTCGAACGCGCACAATTCACTGCGGAAGATATTGTCAGTGCAGCGACTGGTTTAAGGAGTGCATCATGAATCAACTATTAAAAAACAGGGAAGCGTTGCTGGCAGGTGTCATCATTGTGATGATTGGCATGATTGCTGTCGTTGTTCCAAGTTTCATCGCGCCAAGCAATTTACTCGCTGTTTATAACGATACCTCGATTCTGATCATTTTGGCTTTAGGTCAAATGTTGGTCATCATCACCCGTTGTATCGACTTATCAGTGTCAGCAAACGTAGCCCTTTCCGGCATGATTGTGGCGATGCTGAACTATACCCATCCTGGTTTAAATATTTTCGTGATTATTCTGATTGGGGCAGCTGTCGGAACTATTCTCGGCATGATTAATGGGTTACTGGTCTGGAAACTAAACATCCCTTCTATTGTCGTCACTTTAGGCACGATGAGTATTTACCGTGGGATCGTCTTTCTGATCAGTAATGGTGCCTGGATCAACGCGCATCAAATGAGCGAAACCTTTTTAAGCATTCCACGCAGCGAATTTTTAGGTTTACCAATCTTAAGTTGGTGCTCTGTTGTGGCGATTGCCGCTATTTATTACGTGATGCGTCACCGCCAGTTAGGCCGCAAAATTTACTCCGCCGGCAACAGCCCAACCGCCGCGTTTTATACCGGTATCAATGTCGGCAAGATGCAGTTTGTTGCGTTCACCATCTCAGGTCTGTTTGGTGGTTTATGTAGCTATCTGTGGATCTCTCGCTATGCCGTTGCTTATGTCGATGTGGCCAATGGTTTTGAATTACAGGTCATCGCATCGTGCGTGATCGGGGGGATCAGTATTGCAGGTGGCACAGGGAAAGTGGTTGGTTGCGTCTTAGGCGCATTGTTCCTTGGCATTATTAACAACGCCTTACCAGTTATCGGTATCTCTCCATTCTGGCAAATGGCTATCTCGGGTGCAGTCATCATTATTGCTGTCGTTGCGAACTCCCGTTCAGAACGAAAACTGGGACGCATCATCTTGCGTAAAGCAGTTCAAAACGCCTAAGTATTGACCAAGCGGAGAATGAATTTATGGAACATGTAAACGACCACAAAATATTAGGTTCAGAGCCAAAACCGAAACGGAACTGGCTGAAATATGCCATGACATGGGAATCGTTCTTACTGATGACTGCGGTTGTGGTCTTCATTATGAACAGTATGGCGTCGCCCTACTTCTTAGACCCTTGGTCATTATCAGATGCTACTTTCAACTTCACAGAGAAAGCGATAGTAGCCTTGCCGATGGCATTGATCATCATCGTGCGTGAAATTGATATTTCCGTGGCTTCGATTATGGCGTTGTCATCCGTTGCAATGGGCATTGCTGCACAACATGGTTTTGGCGTTACATCAATCTGTGTGATTGGTTTAACTATTGGAACACTGTGCGGTTTCTTTAATGGCTTATTAGTCACTCGCTTAAATATACCGTCCATTGTAGTTACCATTGGAACCATGAGCTTATTCCGGGGTATTGCCTATATCGTCTTAGGTGATCAGGCAATTGGTGATTATCCGAAAGGCTTTACCTATTTCGGTCAAGGTTATGCTTTCTCCTATTTCAGCTTTGAATTTGTCTTCTTCATGGTCATGGCTGTCATTTTTTATGTTGTCTTACAAAAGAGTAATATTGGTCGCCGGATTTATTCCATTGGCAACAACCCAACTGCATCGTTCTACACCGGTATTAACGTAGCGGGTTACAAATTAGTGCTGTTTACTTTGCTTGGCTTGTTTAGCGCTATTGCCGCCATCATGCTGACTTCCCGGCTGGGTAGCACCCGCCCCACCATCGCTTTGGGTTGGGAAATGGGCATCATCACCATGGTCGTTCTGGGCGGTGTCAGTATTCTAGGCGGTTCCGGCACCATTGTCGGCGTCGTGCTGTCGGTCTTTCTGATGGGGCTGGTAACAGTCGGCTTAGGTCTACTCAACGTGCCAGGTATCGTTATGTCGATTATTATCGGCTGTATGTTGATTGGCGTTATTGCGTGCCCTATTTTACTGAAGCGCATTCTGAAGAAAAAAGGTTAGAAAGCAGACTCTCAACTTATATTTAAATTATTCAGTGGCAATTTAAAAATAGTATGTATATTCCGTAATCAAATAATACGTACCATTCTGAGATTGCCACTGTCTTTTTCCAAATGGCATTATTAACAACCTAGTAAGGAGATCGATCACAAAAAACAACTTCCATCAAAAAACATCCTCATGTCTGCATTAGAATCGTCATAACATAATCTGTTGGTTTTGCTTATGCGCCTTGAAACAAACGAATACTTCTCCTCCCCCTCAGATAAACTGGCGATTTATACCAGCGATCCGGAAGATAATAATAAAGAGCATAGCCATGAATTTGATGAATTAGTCATCGTAAAAAGTGGTCATGGTCTGCATGTCATCAATTCTCAGCCATTATTTATCAAGACTGGCGATGTGTTTTACGTAAAGCGAGATGAGTGTCATTTTTATGATGAGCTGGGAACGCTTAAATTAATCAATATTCTGATAAACCCTGATGTTGATTTTAATTTTATAAAAAATATTGAACCACTACTCAGTAAACTAACTTCTGATTCGCTCAATGATTATGCTTGGCTAGATAATGCCGGCCTTACCAAAGCTATTGATATTTCAAAAGTTCTCTTTATTAAGAAAGATGAGCCGGCTAATACAGATACATTAAAACTGGAACAGGAAGCCTTATTTCTGCAGCTTATTACACTTATTTTTGAATATAAACATACAGTTAGCGACAATACCGAGCACAAAATCAATAAGATCCTTAAGTTTGTGCAAAATGACTGTTTTTCCGAAATTAACTGGAATGAATTATCTGAACAATTCGAGGTGCCATTAAGGACGCTATTCCGTCATTTAAAAGAAAAGACTGGAATGACACCCGAAAATTATCTGAAACGACTTCGTTTAATTTCCGCAAGAAAGAAAATAAGAGAAACTGACATCACTATCACAAATATCGCCTTTGACTGTGGGTTTTCAAATAGCAACCATTTCGCTACAGCTTATAAAAATGTATTTGGTATTTCACCCAGCACAGAAAGAGTCAATTACATCCATTTCCTATCGCATGAATAAAGCTGATTTTAACAGAGTTTAATAATTGTGATCGTCTGCAGGTCGAGCACACTAAAAACGCCAATTAGAATATAAATGTGGCATCAATGCGGAAGTCGACATCCACAATAATTCCTACTATGCATGCAACTGCACCACAAGGTCAGTTCACTCGGTGCCAGACACTGAGAAAAAAGAACGCCATTTTGGCCACGCATGACAGCTATATTCTAATAAAGGAATATTTATGACCGCATCAACCGGAATCTGGAAACAACGTATCGGCTACGGTGTCGCCGATACAGCCTGTAACTTAGTGTGGCAGATGCTCACACTCTACATTATGTTCTTTTATACCGACGTGATGGGCCTACCCGCGACCTCCGTAGGTATCATGTTTTTAGTCACTCGTCTGGTCGACGGCGTTGCTGACGTTTTAATGGGTATTCTCATTGATAACACCAATACCAAATGGGGAAAATCGCGCCCTTACTTCCTCTGGGGTGCCATTCCATTCGGTATTTTTGCGGTATTAACCTTCTACGTTCCTGACTTAGGGCCAACCGGCAAACTGATCTGGGCCTATGCCACCTACATGGGGCTATCACTGCTCTATACCGTGGTAAATATTCCATTGGCCTCTATCTTGCCATCACTGACCCGTGATGCACATGAGCGTACTGTGCTGGCAACCACTCGCATGGTGTTCTCCTTCCTTGGTGCCACCATCATCAGCTCTGTGGCTATGCCGATGGTTAATCATTTAGGCGGTGGCAATAACGCCCATGGTTATTTCGTGACCATGAGTATCTGGGCAGTTGTTGCGACAGTGCTGTTCCTGTTCACCTTCAAAAATGTCGAAGAACGTGTCGCCATTAAACAAGAAAAAATCGGTATTGCGACTGCGTTTTCAGCGCTGAAAGGCAACACCCCTTGGTTTGTATTTGCCCTGAACATTGTTGTGATGTGGGGTGCGGTGTTCTTCCAGGGTGGCGCACTGATCTACTACATCACCTATAACCTGGGCAAACCAGAATTGGTGAGTGTGATTGCCGGTATTACTGCCTTTGTTCCTATGATTGGTACCTTATCCACTCCGTTCTTCTCAAAACGCATGAAGAAGATCAACGTATTCATGATTGCCAGCGCGGTTGTTCTGGCTGGCACGGCTATCATGTTGCTCGTCGGCGCCAATACTGCCGGTCTGATTGCAGGCGCCATTGTCATGGGTCTGGGTATGGGTTTACGCACCAGCATCTACTTCTCTATGCAGGCTGACCCTATCGACTATGGTGAGTGGAAATCAGGTGTTAACGCGGCGGGTCTGTTGTCTGCAGTGAATGGTTTTATCGGTAAGATTGCCTTCGCCTGTGCCGGTGCGCTGTCTGGTTATCTGCTCTCTTCTGGCGGTTATGTGCCAGATCATCAGCAAACTGAGTCTGCTTTAGAAGCCATCAAGATGTGCTACTTCATCATTCCAATGATCCTGATCGTGTTGTCAATGATCATCATGAAAACCATGTACAAACTTGATTATATCTTCCCTCAAATTCGTGCTGAGTTAGATCAACGCAACCTGGCTACCGCCAATAAAAATGCGGCAGCCCCGGTCACAGCGCCAGTATCTGAATCTTTAGCCTAATAAAGCGGGGAGGTTTTGGCCCTCCCCCTTTATTCCTTCATTCGAATTGATATCAATAGGTTTTCACATGGAAATTCAAAAGAAAGAAAATCATTTTTATATGACCAATCATGCCTTTGTCATGAAGGCAGAAGGTCTGAAGAAAAAATTATTGGTTAAAAAAGTTGACCCAACCGGGCTGGTTTCTGTTCAACGTGATCCTTCCGTTGTGCATGGTTGGAAGTGCAAAAAAGTCGCAGATATTGAAAGTCTGGATGATAAAGCCTATGGCAAAGGTGAATCGCTGATTGTTGATTTTGGCGATCATCAGGTGGGTTATCTGGTGATGAAGATCCGCCCGGTCGGCAGCCCACCAGATGCACCGCTGCATCTGCGTTTAACCTTCGGCGAAATGCCAATTGAAATGGGTGAAGATTTTGCGACGTATGATGGCTGGGTCAGCAGCTCCTGGTTACAGCAGGAAACCATCCACATTGATGTGCTGCCACATGTCTTACAGATGCCACGCCGTTACAGCTTCCGTTATCTGAAAATTGACGTGTTAGATGCCTCACCAAAATATGCCGTCGCCTTTGATGAAATTTACTGCGAAACCGTGACGTCTGCGGATACTAAAAAATTGTGCCCTATCACGACCGCAGATCCACTGTTGGCAGAAATGGATCGTATCAGCATCAAAACCCTGCAAGATTGTATGCAGGATATTTTTGAAGATGGCCCGAAACGCGATCGCCGTTTGTGGCTCGGCGATCTACGTCTGCAAGCCTTGGCAAATTATGAAACCTTTAAAAATTACGATCTGGTCAAACGCTGTTTATATCTGTTTGCTGCCGTGACCGATGAAAACGGGCAGGTTTCATCTAACGTATTTGTCGCCCCTAATCTCATTCCTGACGACACCTACCTATTCGATTACTCCTCGTTTTTCCCAGTCAGCCTCTACGACTATTTTGTCGCCACGGAAGATTTGGAAACCGCCAAAGAGCTATGGCCAACCGCCTATCGTCAGATCGAACTCGCTCTGGAACGGGTTAATGAAAACCATCTGGTCATGGATGACACTAGCGGTGTTTGGTGGGCGTTTATTGATTGGCATAAAGATCTGAATAAACAGGCGGCAGCACATGCCATTCTGATTTATGCCATGAAGCGAGCGCTCGGGTTAGCGCGTGCCGTCAATGATGAAAAGCGGGCAGCTTTCCTCGACAGCAAAATCAAGCTGATGAAAAAGGCAGCGGTGGAATATCTGTGGGACGAACAACAGCAGTTCTTCATTAGTGGTGCGGAACGACAAATTTCATGGGCCAGTCAGGTTTGGATGGTCTTGGCCGAAGTTTTCGACATCGAAAAATCAAGCCAGATCATCGATATGCTGTTAACTGAACGCCCCGCCATCGGCCCGGTAACACCCTATATGTATCACCATTTAATCGATGCACTCATCATGGTCGACGAGCGCGATGTCGCACGACAAGTGATGAAAGAGTATTGGGGGGAAATGATCGAAGATGGCGCCGATACCTTCTGGGAAGCCTACGATCCGAAAAACAAAAACTTCTCGCCGTATGGTAACAGTTTGATTAACAGCTACTGCCACGCGTGGAGCTGCACCCCAACTTACTTCATCCGCAAATACAAAATGTATTAATCCCCTCTGAGCCATTATTCACCAGAGTAATGGCTCTTTTTGGGCTATGAATTCAGGCTTAGACGTATGAAAACCTTATTCCCTCATTTACAACGATTTGGTAAATCGTTGGTCGTTCCACTGTGCGCGATGCCCTTTGCCGCGCTGCTGATGTTTATCAGCCATTTGTCTGCAAATTGGTTTCCACTGCAGCAATTAGCGGTATTAACGCATGCCGCTGATCTGGTTTTATCGCTGATCCCATTGTTTGTATCTGTCGGCATTGCCATGGAATATACCCACAATGACCCGATCGGCATTATTTGCGGCATTTTCAGCTATTTCCTCTTTTCACAAACAACTGAGCTTTTTATTTCTCTCGATTCATTGAATGCAGCCACACCTAATCCCGGCATTCTCTGCGGCCTGTTTAGTGGTTTCATTACCGCGTGGATGTTTAGTACTTTTAAAGATTTTAGCCTGCCCGAATATCTCGGCTTTTTTGCCGGCAAACGCTTCGTGCCGGTAGCCACTGGTTTTGTCACTGTCTTGGCAGCACTGATGTTCAGTTTCTGCTGGCCAGCGTTACAACATCTGACCGGCTCAATTACTGAACACCTGATTTACGATCATTCGGCTATTGCATTTGGTGTCTACGGGCTGGTTGAACGGGCACTCATTCCCTTCGGCTTGCATCATATTTGGAACGCACCATTTATGATGCAAATTGGCGAATTCACCACTGCTGATGGCGTTACTGTGCACGGTGAAATCGCCCGTTATATGGCTGGCGACCCAACTGCCGGGCATCTGGCGGGTGGCTATCTGTTCAAGATGTTCGGCTTACCAGGCGCAGCTATCGCGATCTGGCGAACAGCGGCACCGCAGCAACGAAAACGAGTCGGCGCTGCGATGGGCATTGCCGCAGTAACCGCATTTGTATCTGGCATTACCGAACCTATCGAATTTGCCTTTTTGTTTGCCGCACCCATTCTCTATGCAGTACACGCACTGCTGGCCGGAAGCGGTTATGTAGCGATGGAGCTATTAGGCGTTCACCATTCCACCTCATTTTCGCAAGGCCTATTTGATTATCTGGTGCTGTTTCCACAATCCACTCGCGCTGAATTAATTCCAGTAGTAGGGATACTTTATAGCCTGATCTATTTCAGTGTATTCCGGGTGCTTATCGTCGCATTGGATCTGAAAACTCTGGGCCGAGGCGAACAATCTGCGGCAACCAAACCGGACATCAGCACAGACGATCTCGCACCACAAATAATCTGTGCGTTTGGTGGACAAGACAATATCGTGCACCTGAATGCCTGCATTACCCGTTTACGAATTACCGTTAAAGATCCGCAGTTAGTCGATCAGGAACAGCTCAAGCAACTGGGCGCCAGCGGTGTCGTGATTGCCGGAGCTGGCGTGCAGGCTATTTTTGGTACTAACTCAGATCAGCTGAAAAGTAAAATGGGGCAGCTGATGACATAACCCGATCATTGCTTCTCTCGTTTTGCTAAAACCAGAAGGAAAACAACATTCCATCTGGTTTTTTATTAAGAAATGAAACAAACCTGACTGGCACCTCTTCTATACTTTTTATCAGAGTCACTTTGCTCTGGGATAAAAATGACAACCCGAAAACTCTCCGCTGGACACTGCCGTCAGCTCGGTGCTACTCCTGAAGGCCACGGCACTAACTTTGCCATCTGGGGGCGGTTGGCAAAATCCATGGAGCTACTGCTGTTCCATTCTGAAAAAGATGAACAACCTGACATCATCACGCTGTCGGAAGAAGAATATCGCTCTGGCTATTATTGGCATGTGCATGTCACCGGAGTCACGGCGGGGCAGCTCTATGCTTGGCGAGTCAAAGAGGCTTTTTCAAACGCACCCGGCACGCGTTTCGATCCAGAAAAAGTGCTGTTAGACCCTTACGGACGGCGCATAGTGTTATCAGAAAATTATGACCGCCAGCTATCAGCAAAACCGGGTAGTAACCTGCATTGTTGTGCCAAAAACGTAGTGGTTGATCTACGGCATTATGATTGGGAAGATGATCATTATCCCCGCCACCCCCTATCCCGCTCGGTGATTTATGAAATGCATGTCGGCGGTTTCACCAAAGATCCGTCATCCGGTCTGCCTGATTATTTGCGTGGCACCTATGCCGGGGTGATCAGCAAAATTCCCTATTTGCAGGAATTAGGTATTACTGCGGTCGAATTATTGCCAGTCTTTCAGTTTGACCCGCAAGATGCCCGACCGGGGAAAAGCAATTATTGGGGTTACAGCCCAATGGGATTTTTTGCCCCGCATGCGGAATATGCCAGCGTTGGCTCGCATCTGGGCGTATTAACTGAATTTCGCGATATGGTGAAAGCGCTCCACAAAGCCAATATCGAAGTTATTTTGGATGTTGTCTATAACCACACGGCGGAAGGTGGCGATGATGGCCCTGTGATCTGTTTTCGTGGGCTGGATAACGATGCATTTTATACGCTCGATGAAAACCATCGCAGCACCAATTATTCCGGCTGTGGTAACACATTAGATGCTTCGCATCCGATGACCAAAAAAATGATCACCGATAGCCTGTGTTACTGGCGCGAAGAGATGCATGTTGACGGTTTCCGCTTCGATCTGGCCGCTATTTTATCTCGTGATGGTTACGGGCAACCGATGAATGATCCGCCCACGATACGCACGATTGACGGCGACTATTCATTGGCCGACACCAAACTTTTTGCTGAAGCATGGGATGCAGGTGGACTCTATCTGGTTGGAAAAATGGTTGGTGATCGTTGGCGGGAATGGAATGGCCGCTTTCGCGATGACGTGCGTCGGTTTATTAAAGGCGATGACAGCATGGTATCAGCGTTCGCCACCCGGCTGATTGGTAGCCCGGATATCTATCAGCCGCAATATACCGACCCCTATAAAAGTCTGAATTTTATTAGCTGTCATGATGGCTTCACCTTGTGGGATCTGGTCAGTTACAACCAAAAACACAATGCAGAAAATGGGGAAGATAATCGTGACGGCAATAATGATAATTACAGCTGGAATCATGGTATTGAAGGCCCAACCGATGACCCACAAATTAATGCGCTACGTTTACGTCAGGTAAAAAATTTCTTTGTCATCAATCTGATGTCAGTAGGCACACCAATGATACAAATGGGCGATGAAACGCTCAGAACGCAATCTGGTAACAACAATGTCTATTGTCAGGATAACCCGACCAGCTGGCTAAATTGGCAACCGGGGTTGCACGGTCGTGAAATGCTGCGCTTTGTGACGGAGCTAATGCGCTATCGCTCGGTATTAAAGGAAGAACCGCGCGCCTTTTTCTCACTGGCAAAAGCACTGGAAAACGCCAAGATGGATTGGCATGGCGTGTTGCCATTTCAACCTGACTGGAGTGAAGATTCGCATGCGCTGGGTTTAACCGCTTATGACCCAGGCCACAGAGCCGATGTTTATGCATTTTTTAATGCCTGGTGGAAACCGCTGACGGTAACGTTGCCAACACCGCCGCATTATCCACAAGGGCGCTGGGAACGAGTGTGCGATACCGGGTTATTACCACCGGCGGATATTACGCCATTAGGTTGTGAATATACCGAGCTCCAGGCTGACGAATATCAGGCAGTGCCCCGCTCTGTGGTGGTATTGGTTTGTGTGCGCAACAGCTAATTTTTTCATAGATAAAAGCCATGAATGTTCATGGCTTTTAATAAGGTGATGTGACAAGAAACCAATAAAGAGATTACAGATTGAAGGTTTCTTTTAATTCCTGCATGTCTTTTTCACTCACCCCTTCCGGCTCAAAACCGCTGGCTAAACATTGCAGATGCAACTTGGCACCTTTGTTCGCGACATCAACAAAATCGAAAGCCGCTAATGCGTCAGCACCGGTTGCCACCGCACCGTGTTTTTCCCAAATCGCGACATCAAACTGACGCAATTTTGCGGTAGTACCTTCCGCCATTACTTTACTGCCAGGCATGCAGTAAGGAACGATACCGATACCACGAGGGGCAAAAGCACGTACTTCTGGCAACATCTTCCAGCACGCGTTGGTATAAGCGGTTTCGTCATGGGCATATTTAGGGTGATGTGATAACGCGATCAACTCCAACGGATGAGTATGCACCACGCAACGGTGATCAGAACCAGAACGTTGTTTGTCCATCACGATTTCGACGTGAGAGATGAATTCGCTGGTCGGTTTATAATCGGCTTTGCCACGACCACCCCACAGAATGTGGTAACCCGCAGCATGATCGTCGATACGCAAGACGCAACCCGCCAGTTCAGGATCACGCAATTCACGAATACGTTCACCGGTACCTTTCACAAAGAAGATATGGCCTGCGCTGTCTGCCGGGAACGCGGCAGCGCCACCGACCATGCTTAATGGACAGTGTGGAAATTCATCCAGCGATGCAGGAATATCACCAAAAATTTCGGTGACATCAACAGAGATATTGCCACCATTGCGCTCTGCCCATTCACGCTGCCATAAATAGGTTGCTACCTCGACCACTTTCTCAATTTCAGCCATTACCGCGTCATTCAGCTTAACGTTACTCATCAATCACCTCGATACAGTCTCTAAGATATGCATTTAATCTAGCGAAGTGGCCACTATTCCGCCTTCAGCGGTTTGCCAAAAAAAGGAAGATGGTGGCAGGCAATCTAAGACGACTGGTTTAAACCGATGTGGCGTGATTTCGAGGCGAGGGCAATAAAAAAGCGGCCTCCGAAAAAGGCCGCAAAACATTCCACCAACAAAGGAAAGATGACTAATGAACGGCGGATGTATCTACTATTTTGGTTGGCCTTGGTGCCAGCCAGATAGCAAATGCGGCAATGGTAAATAGCACGGCTA
>Ga0183099_1001809_pt1 | contig 11749 bp, 10 predicted proteins | sample Biomet1_FD_127788 | JGI IMG/M metagenome (GOLD analysis project Ga0183099, IMG submission 127788) | Microbial communities from bioreactor (seeded with anoxic lake sediment) at LBNL, California, USA - Biofuel metagenome 1 | ecosystem: Engineered > Bioreactor > Anaerobic > Unclassified ... | reverse complement strand
AGACTTTCGCAGCCGCAAATGGATGAAACTGTATTCGAGTCGGCAAAACGAATGATGAGTTCCGCCACATTCGGACAAGTTATTATCCTGATTGTGTATGTACCAATTATGGCCTTGGTGGGTATCGAAGGTAAAATGTTTCGTCCCATGGCACAAGTTGTGTCATTTGCATTGATTGGTGCTACAATTCTATCATTAACGTATGTGCCAATGGTTTCAACCTTATTCTTGAGTAAGAACACCGAACACAAACCCAATTTTTCAGATAAGATGATGAATTGGTTTCACAAGATATTTAATCCGGCTATCCGGTTTGCCTTAAAACGGAAATTACTTGTATCAGCATCGGTCATTGCAATATTCATTGCAAGTCTCTTTGTCTTTAGTAGCTTGGGAGGTGAGTTCATTCCTCATCTGGAGGAAGGCGATTTGGCAGCAGGGGTAATTACCTTGCAGGGTGGTTCGCTTACCAATACGGTTGAGCAGGTTCAAAAAGCCAATAAAATATTACTTGCTAACTTCCCTGAAATAAAACATGTTGTTTGTAAAATTGGAGCCGGCGAAATACCAACCGACCCCACGCCGATGGAAACAGGCGATTATATTATTACGCTCAAAGATAAAAGTGAATGGACTTCCGCAAAAACGCGTGAAGAACTGATTGAGAAAATGCAAGAAGCATTGATACCGTTGGCAGGTGTGAAATTTGAATTTCAACAGCCGATTCAAATGCGTACCAACGAATTGCTTTCGGGATCAAAACAGGATATTGCTATAAAAATATTCGGCGACGACCTGAACACACTAGCTGATAAAGCTTCGCAAGTGGAAAAAATCATTCAAAAAGTTCAAGGCGTTGAAGATATTAATGTGGAGAAAGTAACCGGGTTGGCCCAGATTCAGATTGAATATAATCGTGATCGATTGGCACAATACGGACTTTCTATCGAAGAAGTAAACCGCGTGTTGCGTACGGCTTTTGCCGGAAGTCAGGCGGGAGTAGTATTCGACGAAGAAAAACGGTTTGGATTGGTGGTACGAATGGATAAGGATTACCGCCAAAGCATTGACGATGTAAAAAATCTTTCTGTTGCTTTGCCCAACGGTGGACAGATTCCTTTTGAACAAATTGCCAATGTTGAAATAAAATCAGGTCCTGCACAGGTATCTCGCGAAAATACCAAACGCCGTATAACCATTGGTTTTAATGTTCGCAACAGAGATGTACAAAGTGTCATAGCTGATGTAACAAAACAAATTGATGCAAAAGTGCAACTACCAACAGGTTATTATGTAAAGTATGGCGGTCAATTTGAGAATCTTCAAGCTGCCAAGGCTCGTCTGGCAATTGCTGTTCCGATAGCGTTGTTGCTCATATTTGTACTCTTATTCTTTACATTTCATTCTGTAAAACAAACCTTATTAATCTATACGGCTGTACCCATGTCGTTGATTGGGGGCATTTTGGCACTTTGGCTACGAGGTATGAATTTTTCCATTTCTGCAGGGGTTGGTTTTATCGCTTTGTTTGGTATCGCCGTATTAAATGGCATTGTACTCATTGCCGAATTTAACCGATTGGAGAAAGAAGAAGGTATCACAGATATTTACGAACGGGTTATTAAAGGACTGAATACACGTTTGCGTCCGGTAATTATGACGGCTGCCGTTGCTTCGCTGGGTTTCTTGCCTATGGCATTATCTACCTCGGCAGGTGCTGAAGTGCAAAAACCGCTGGCAACAGTTGTTATTGGTGGACTGATAACAGCCACTTTACTAACGCTAATTGTTTTGCCTATCTTTTACATATTCTTTTCAACTTTTTCATTCAGGTCACTTTTTAAAAGGAAATCGGTGAAAACCTTGTCTGTTTTGTTGATGCTTGTTGTTTGTTCTTCGGGTTTTAATTCAATAAATGCGCAGCAAACTAAAAGCATTAATCTGAAACAAGCAATTCAAATGGCGTTGGACAGTAATTTATCCGTGCGTTCTTCAAAATATTCTGTTGATGTTCAAAAGGCCTTAAAAGGTGCTTCGTGGGATATTCCAAAAACCAATATTGATGGACAATACGGGCAATTTAACTCCTATAGCAAAGACAATAGTTTTACCGTTTCGCAATCCTTTGCTTTTCCTACAGTTTATATAAATCAAAATAAACTGGCTAAAGCCAATGTCAAAAGCAGCGAATGGCAGTTGAAAACTTCGCAGCTCGAAATTGCTACACAGGTCAAACAAATTTACTGGCAATTGGCTTACCTGTATTCAAAACAAAAATTGTTTGCATATCAGGATAGTTTATACACTGGCTTCCAAAAAGCGGCAGAACTCAGGGCAAAGACAGGTGAAACAAACCAGCTCGAAATGATTTCAGCTCGTTCGCAAAGCCTCGAAATTAAAAATCAGTTGCAACAGATTAATGCCGATTTGGTGATTTATAATCAGAGACTGCAAACTATTTTAAATGTAGAAACTACCCTGTACCCTGCCGATACAGTATTACACCGTATCGACTATTTGCCCGCTGCCGACAAATCCGTTTTAGCTGCTAATCCTTCTGTTAGCTATATTAATCAACAGGTTGAAGTGGCTCGATTGGAGAAAAAAGTGGAAAGCAGTCGCATATTACCCGATTTGAGTATAGGGTATTTCAGCCAAACCATGCAGGGAACTCAGGAAATAAACGGAGTGCCACGTGTATTTGGTACGGGCAACCGCTTTACCGGAATTCAGGCGGGCATTGCAGTTCCATTATGGTTTGCACCTTATTCTGCAAAAGCTAAGGCTGCAAAGTTTAAAGAAAAAGTGGCACAAACAAATGCGGAGTATTATTCAAAATCGCTTTCAGGTAACTATCGTTCGTTAATGCTTGAGTTCAGCAAAAACAGTAATAGGGTAGATTATTACGAAAAACAGGCAATTCCGGAAGCCAATTTAATTATTGAACAGGCTACGAAAAGTTACAAAGCCGGAGCATTGGATTATCTGGACTACATTCTTAGTTTAAGTCGTGCATTAAGTATTAAACAAAGCTATCTCGATGCACAGAACGACTATAATCAAACCATTATTTCCATTGACTTTATTACAGGTAAAATATATTAATTCCACCTTATCGACCCTCATTTGGGCTAGAGGTGTTAAAACAAAACATTATGACAAAATATAAATTTATATTGCCAATCATTATTATAGCTTTTTTCTTTGCGTTGACTTCTTGCAACGGAGGTAAAAAACAGAACGTTGAAACCAAAGAAACGGAAGTTATTCCCGAAAATATTGTAGAATTACGCGAAGATCAGGTAAAACTGGCCAACATAGAAATGGGCGCAATTGAATTGCGATCAATGAGTGGAACATTAAAAGTAAACGGTACAGTCTCAGTTGCACCACAAAATCTGGCAACCGTTAGTATGCCAATGGGTGGGTTTGTAAAAAGTACAAACCTTATGCCTGGCAATGCTGTTCGGAAAGGGCAAACACTCGCCATTATCGAAAATCAGGAGTTTTATCGACATTCAGCAAAATTATTTGGAAGCAAAAAACAGATGTGAACTTGCCAAAACTGAATACGACCGTCAAAAAGAACTTTTCAAAAGCGATGTATCTTCTCAGAAAAACATGCAACAGGTTACTTCCAATTACAATAGCCTCAAAGTTCAGGTAAAAGCCTTGGAACAAAAGCTGTCGCTTGTTGGAATTAATCCGTTCAAACTGAACGAAGATAATATCAGTCGGTCAGTGGCATTGGTTTCGCCTATTACGGGGTATGTCAAGGCTGTAAATGTGAGTATAGGAAAATCTGTTTCAGCTTCCGATGTATTGTTCGAAATTGTAAACAGCGACAAACTATTCCTTGAACTTACATTATTCGAAAAAGATGCTGATAAAGTATCCAACGGTGAAAAAATTCGCTTTTACATCAACAATGAAACTGAACAACATGAAGCAGTAGTTTATCAAACTGGAAAGTCTATAAATAATGATAAGACTTACAAAGTGTATGCGAATGTTGTCGGACATTGTAAAAACATGCTACCGGGTATGTATGTAAATGCTCATATTCAAGCTAAAAGTGGTCAGGCAACCTCAGTTCCTTCTAAGTCCATTGTAAGTTTCGACGACAAAGATTATATTTTCGTATTCGAGAAAAACAAGGTAGAGAGCGGAAAACCTTTTACAGAATACCGGATGATTCAAATAAAGAAAGGCGTTTCTGATGAGGGATTTACAGAAATCGTTTTGCCTGAAGGCTTCAACTTTAAAGAAGCAAAAGTCGTTATTAAAGGGGCATACAATTTGCTTTCGGCAAAGAAAAATGCAGGAGAAATGGGCTGTTAATTAATTGAAAATAAAACGATTAAAATTATGAAAGAAATAAAAGCATTTGTAAAGCCATTTAAAGTGAATGATATTTTGAATCAATTACTACAGGCTGGTTATCCCAACACAACAGTTTCTTTAGCTGAAGGAACAGGGAAATTTAAAAGTGAAGACTCTACACTTTCAACCCATTTTTCTATAACAGATAGCAAAGTGGCTAAGATTGAAATTGTGTGCAATGATGTTGATGTTGAAAAAATTGTTAGCATTATTTCCACTAAAGGAAGAACCGGCAATCCGGGTGATGGACTTATTTATGTTTCAGATATACAAAAAGTCATTCGCGTAAGAACAGGGCTGGAAACTGAAGATTAAAAAGTTAATTCAAAGAAAAGACAGCTCATTTAATTGAGCTGTCTTCTAAAAACGAATCAAAAACACTGCAACGACAAACTTTGCAACTTAGTTACACTCTCTTTTTCAGTACTTTTGTAACATATAATAAATCTACTAAAGCCTTATGATTTTAGTCGGATTTATTATAATATAAGACTAAATATAAATTAGATATGAAAAAATATAAGCTAAACAATTTAGATTGTGCATCATGTGCATCTAAGATAGAAAGCAGTCTATCAAAACTGGAAGAAGTGAAATCAGTATCGGTAAATTTTGCAAATGCCACCATGACTATCGACACCGACAACCTTGAAAAGGTTAAAGCACTAATTAAAAAACTTGAACCGGAAGTTGAAGTCCAAAATATTGATAAAGAGAAAACCTTGGTTTCTGTTAATGAACTTGCAGAAAACAAAGGAACAATAATTAAGACCGCCTCCGCCTTAGTCTTACTGGTTATCGGGATAATATTTGAAGAAAAACTACACAATACCCCTTTTCAACTCGCTGAATACGCTGTATATGTTACCGCTTACCTCATTGTTGGTTGGAATGTGATAGCTTCAGCTGCAAAAAATATTATTAGAGGACAATTCTTTGATGAACAGTTTTTAATGGCCATAGCAACACTGGGAGCTTTTGCTATTCATCAAATGCCCGAAGCAGTGGCAGTAATGTTGTTTTATGTGACCGGTGAATTGTTTCAGGACATTGCAGTGGGTCGTTCTCGCAAATCTATCAAATCGCTGTTAGAAATTAAGCCCGATTACGCCAACCTGAAATCTGGCGTGGAAGTAGTCCGGGTTTCTCCCGAAGATGTAAAAATTGGTGACATTATCGTTATTAAACCTGGTGAGAAAGTTCCACTCGACGGAACGATACTCGATGGAACTTCGTTCGTTGACACCGCTGCACTAACTGGTGAAAGTGTACCAAGAAAAGTAAACGTAAAAGATGAAGTTATGGCAGGCATGATTAATCAATCCGGTTTACTGACTGTAAAAGTCAATAAATTATTTGGTGAATCGTCTGTCTCAAAAATTCTTGAGCTAGTAGAAAATGCAACTTCACAAAAAGCGGAAACAGAGAAATTCATTACAACTTTTGCACGGTATTATACGCCCATAGTTGTCATTGGTGCTTTATTGCTCGCCGTTTTGCCTCCACTGTTATTTGCCGGACAAACCTTCAGCGATTGGATTTATCGAGCATTGGTAGTGTTGGTTGTCTCCTGTCCATGCGCTTTGGTTATTAGCATTCCACTGGGCTACTTTGGTGGTATCGGCATGGCTTCAAGAAAGGGTATTCTGGTCAAAGGTTCCAACTTTCTTGATGCACTCACACAGGTAAAAACCGTAGTTTTCGATAAAACAGGAACACTTACAAAAGGAGAATTTAAAGTTTCGGAGGTGGTTACTTCCAACGGCTTTTCCAAAGACGAAATTTTAGAATATGCCGCTTATGCTGAAGCCAATTCAAATCATCCGGTAGCACAGTCAATAACTGTTGCGTATCAAGGTAAAATTGATATTGCAAGAATTACAAAAACGGAAGAAATTTCGGGACATGGGTATTAAAGCAATCGTTGACGGTAAAACAATACTTGCCGGCAATGATAAAATGTTGCACAAAGAAAACGTTGAGCATTCAGTTTGTCAGGTTGACGGAACAGTTGTGCATGTGACAATTGACCATGTTTATGCAGGCTATATCATTATTTCCGATAGCTTAAAAGACGATGCTATTCAAGCAATCGAAAGTCTAAAAGCAAAGAATATTCAAACGGTCATGCTCACTGGCGACAACCAATTTGCTGCAGCAGCTTTTGCAAAGAAATTGAATATAGACAAATACTTCTTCGAACTACTCCCCGAAGATAAAGTAAAACATATCGAACAATTAATCGAAGAAAACAAAGGAGGTAAAGTTGCATTTGTTGGCGACGGAATAAATGATGCTCCTGTGATTGCCCGTGCCGATGTGGGAATAGCCATGGGAGCACTTGGGTCAGATGCAGCTATCGAAACTGCCGATGTGGTACTGATGACAGACTCACCGTCAAAAGTTGCCCTATCCATTGATGTTGCAAAAACAACAAGAAACATTGTTTGGCAAAATATTTATTTTGCGATGGGTGTAAAACTAATTTTCATTGTTCTGGGTGTATTCGGTGTTGCAACCATGTGGGAAGCTGTGTTTGGTGATATGGGAGTTGCTTTAATTGCTGTTTTTAATGCTATTAGAATACTGAAAAAATGAAAAAGATATTATTTATAACATGCATACTAATTTCTATGAATATGTATGCTCAAAAAACGAGAGAAATCAAGAACAACGAAATAAAAGTTCTTTTTCTTAGTTCACTTGATTTCAAACAAGCGAAAGCTACCCAAATTACAGATTTTTTGCACAAAGGGGATAAAATAAAACTTAACCAGTTTTTTATTTCCCCGGATATTACGGTTGTTGAACAAAACACAAAAAAGAGTTTCCCAAAAGACAGTATTTTTGCAATTCAACTAACTAATGGACAGAATTATCGCTTTATCAATCGGAAGCCATATCTTATTGCTGATACTTCTTTTCTTTATATCTATACAAGAAATGACGTTAAAACTGAATATAAGCAATCAGGTCCACACACTATCCATAAGGAGATTCCCGTAACCGTCTATTGTTTTAGCTTTGGAGACCATAAAAAAGTGTATTCACTTACCTTGGTAAATCTTCGAAAATATATTCTTATCGATCCTGTAGTTCACACAGCTGTGTGCAATAAATTTACCAATGATGAAATGCTGTCTGAAATTAACAATAGCACTGGGCATTTCATTTTAAACGAAATAATACGCTCTAAACTCAATCAATAACAATTTAATACTATCGCTATGGAATACTATTTTAGCAAAACGCTTCATGTTTCCTTCGATGAAGCAATTACGAAAACAACAGAAGGATTAAAATCTCAGGGCTTCGGAGTTATAACCGTTATTAACATGAACGAAAAGCTCAAAGAAAAGCTCAATGTCGATTTCAAACGGTATACCATTCTCGGGGCATGTAATCCCCCATTTGCCTACAAAGCCTTGCTGGCCGAAGATAAAATCGGTACAATGTTACCATGCAATGTGTTGGTTATTGAACAAGGAGAAAACCTCATTGAAGTAGCAGCCGTCAATCCAATTGCCTCTATGCAGGCAATTTCAAATCCTGCTCTTGGTGAAGTCGCTCAACAAGTGACAAACTTGCTCCAACAAGTGATTGAAAATTTGTAGGAGCTGATTAATAAGGGTTATGGTACAGGGAGTTTCTATGACCTGAGAATTGGGCAATAATTGGGCAAATTGGGCAATATGTGCAATGTCGGATTCCTACCACAGTCAGATGTTGAAGAACAAAATCTGCATTGAATGCCAATTCAGGTGGTCAGAAAACCAATTTTGGTGGTCAGAAAAAGTGGTCAGATTGCTCGAATTCATTTGTAAAACCCAGTATTACAAGGAAATAACTGTCGAAAGAATTACAAGTACAATTGCCCAAATGGAAAAAGTTTAGAAATGAATTTCCCCATTATTCCCCAAATCCCCATTTTGGGGATATGGGGAAATATCGCGCCAGTGGGAGTAAAGGTCAATTTTTGTGCAAACGAGAGCAAACTCAAAAGCATTTTGAGTTTTGCCTAGTGCAGTCAAAAATCATGTAATAAACTTGTTTGAACCCTTTACCGAGTGAAGCCAACATTCTCTGAAGGAAATTCAACCGAATAGGGAAAGCGAAAGGGAATTGGTAGAAAATGTGGTATGTCGGAATTTCCGACACACCACTCAACACGGTTCTATTCCTCTAAATCCCCAATATCCTAATAATCCGCTTGCATAATGTAAGCGGGTTATTTATTTTATCCAACACTGAAAGAAAGCGGTCAGGCAAGCCTGAAAGATTATTACGGGCAGCGCAGCGGGACAATCCCCAGCCGCCAAAAATCCCCGCCCCTCGTTCCTCTGGGCTTGCACGGTCTTTTTGTCGGCTTCCGCACAATCAACCCTGCTGTTGTTTTTTTCTGTCACACTTTTTGCAATCAACCCTTCTTTCACAGTGATGTTTTTACAAAACCACTGTTTCAATCCACCCACAAGAAGCAAAAAAGATGCGCCAGAAAAAAACAACCCAAAGCTATTATACATAACATGTAGTTATGGTCGTTCCCTTGCCTGACGGCAAATCAATAGGGAAGCCCATAACCAAATTATGTATAATAGCCGCACAAAATCAACGCTTTGCCCCGCTGCGCTGCCCGAAGACTAAGCCCCTAACGGGAGAGCGGAAAGAATAAAAACACCTAATCGGTGAGTTGTTTAGGCGTACCGCCAACCTGAAACCTCAAAGACCCCAACCACCCAATAGTTGTTGCAGTATCAAAAAATAGGTCGAGTTTTATTTCCATGTGCTTGCGGTCGGTTCATTTCGTCAGCTCATTACGTTCCGGGAACTACGTTCATTTCGCAAAACTCATTCACTTCGATTCCCTACACTTCATTCCGCTTCCGTACATTTCACCCACCTCAGCACCCCACAGCATAGGTGGCTTAGTCGTTCCATTCCACAATCCACGCAGTCATTCCATTTCTCTTTCCGGCTGTAATCCTCGCACAAATAAATCCACGCACAAACAGCCAGTAAAGCTCCATTTCATTCCCCAACCCCTGTTTCATTACACGCCAAATCCACCCATGCCCTTTTCCAACGCATTTCCAAAGGTCTATTTTTCATACTGCGGCGAGTCCACCCCAATAATCGCCAAATAGGCAGTAAGGCAAGAATTAAACAAGCATAGCTTGCACTTAAAGCCGTTCCGGCAATATCGCCGATAAATGATATTGATAACCGAATAGCTTATCAAAACCATTTCTCAAATAGGCAGAGCTGAACACATATCATATTTTTATTTTCCAAAACCGCAAGCGATGAATAGTTTTAAAAATAAAAATAAGAAATGTGACGAGTTGACTCTAATGCCCCGCAAAAGCCGTTCGGCAAAAATCTCGTGTAAGTATTGGTAGTTTTTCCCGAACCGCTTTTGACCAATAGGGGACAGCGGAATACAAAAATGAAAACCCCAGCCCCTTTTTGTGAGGGGCATTTATCGCTTTTCATTCTTTGTAAACGTATTTGGCACTTCGTGCAATATAATGTGAATTTACTTCCGTCTCTGGGGTTTTATCCTACAAGAAAAAGAAAAGATGGTTTACACTTCGTGTGAAGAAAAAGAAAGAAAGTGTTTACGGCTTTGCCATATATAGTCACTTGAAAAAGCAATTAAACGCAATCGACAGCAAGCTAAACTCTTTCTGTGTCAGCTATATAATTGCGATATATCTTTACACTTGGATAAGGGAAAGTCCGTATTTGAGCCGTACCAAGTCCAAGTAAACATATTTATAAATCATTTAATTTTTTAAGTTATGGGAAAGATTAATTTAGGAATCTTAGGCAGTTTCTCTGGTAAAGTAGGAAACGTAGTAGGTGGAAGTTGGAAAGGCATTAGCTACATGCGTGCAAAGGCTTCTTCTGTAAGCAATCCACGCACTGATGGACAAGTAGGTCAGCGCAGCAAATTCGCTTTAGTGTTGGGTATCTTAAAGCCAATGACTGGTTTTATCCGTGTAGGCTACAAACGCTTCACGACCAAACAAACGGCATTCAATGCTGCAATGTCGTACATTTTGAACAACGCAATCACGGGAGTTTTCCCTGATTTTAGCGTTGACCTGTCGAAAGTGTTGGTTTCTCGTGGTAACCTTACTACGGCTTCAAATGCCGCAGTACTTGCCACAGGTGGTTCAATTGGTTTGACTTGGGACGACAATTCCGGTGCAAACATGGCTAACGCCACCGACAAAGCGTTGGTATTAGTGCTGAATCCACTTCGGGCAGAAGCAGTTTATGAAACTGCTGGAAACGCTCGTACCACCGGAGCTCAAGAAATTGCAGTTCCTGCGGAATGGTTAGGCGAAAGTGTTGAAGTGTTCCTTGGGTTTATCACCGAAGACGGCAAAGATCTTGCTAACAGCGTTTATTTGGGTTCTGTGGAAGTTGTCTAAGCGTAGGCAACAATCTGTTTTCTTGCGAAAGCCGCTCATTCGGGCGGCTTTTTTTGAATAAATAAATTCAATAATACATTAAAATTCAAACAAATATGATACGATTAATAATGAATAAGGATTGGGGTAACTTTAATTCCCTCCTCACTGTTTTGGCAGTTCTTTACACTTGTGTTTTTCTGTCCGTAGTTATTGACCTATTTTTCGGAGTAAGGCGCGCAAAACGCCTGAAAATCGTCCGTAGCAGTTTCGGCTATCGCCGCACCATTACCAAACTGACAAGTTATTTCGGTTTAATGATTATGCTTTCAATTGCCGATATAGTGGCGAGTGTGGTTTTTGATATGCCATATTTCACTGTAATCGGTGCAATCGGGATTGTTTTAGTCGAAGCGAAATCCGTTTTTGAGAACCTGAGGCAGGAAACCAAAAATATGGACGAAATCCAAAAGGTACTACTCAAACTCTTTGAGAACAAAGAGGAAATACAAACCCTCATTTCATTTCTAAACTCAAAAAAGCAGGAGGAATAAATATGAAATCAAGAGGGCTTCGAAATAACAATCCTTTGAATATCCGGAAAAATACCGAACAGTTTCAGGGTGAAATCAAAGGCAATGACAAGATTTTCAAAACATTCTCGTCACTCCCTTACGGCTACCGTGCCGGCTTTGTAATCCTTGGAACGTACCTTTCCCAGGGATTAAACACCGTTGAAAAGATCATTGCCCACTGGGCACCAACAACAGAAAACGATACAGAAAGTTATATCTCCGATGTTGAAAGATGGTCGGGTGTTCCCCGAAACAAGGAGCTAACCGCCCGGAATGGTTCTGATTACATTTTAATCGTTGCGGCCATGAGCTTTGTCGAAAATGGACAAAACGCCGATATTTCAGCAGTACAGGCAGGTTTTAATCTACAAA
>Ga0183099_1001808_pt1 | contig 11756 bp, 9 predicted proteins | sample Biomet1_FD_127788 | JGI IMG/M metagenome (GOLD analysis project Ga0183099, IMG submission 127788) | Microbial communities from bioreactor (seeded with anoxic lake sediment) at LBNL, California, USA - Biofuel metagenome 1 | ecosystem: Engineered > Bioreactor > Anaerobic > Unclassified ... | reverse complement strand
TAATGAAAAAAGCGGGGGCGGCAACCACAATTGAAGAAATTGATGTTACTCCTGAACTCTGCGAAAAAGGAATGAACTATCATTCCTTTATGCGTCATCGTATCACCTTGGCAAGATTAATTCCAATGCTTGGTGTTGAATAAATGAAAGCGAACAGCTTTTATCAAAGCGTACGCTCTCAAAGAATGGTATGAAAAAAGAGTAAGACCAAACGGCGTTGTCATTGGAACTTGCTCGTTTGTATCAATAGTATAATATTGTAGAAAACAAAATAGGAAAGCCTCTTTCAGGCTTTCCTATTTTTATAAAACAGCATTATTTTTCTGATTATGGCGTCAACAAATTAGGTTAAATTCCTCCAAAGATATCTTTTATTCCGTATAATGGATCATTGAATCCAAATTTGCTTTCAACATCGGATCCGGTTCCCATATTTGAAAGACCGGAACTTATTGTAATCACATCTTCGGTTTCAAACACGTCAACGTCCAGCTGTGGCGTGATAAACTCTTTTTTCAAATGTTCCATCTCCTTTTATGATTGTACTGCAATGAGTTGATTGATATTAATTGTTTTTGCATCTTTATACAAATAAGCATCTGTCGTTATATCCTGAACGAAGGCTTCAATGATCACATCATTGTCAAAAAATCCGTTTTCAATTCCTTCAATTTCAACAGCAACAATATAGTGTGCGTCGAAGTTATTTCCTGAATATTGTTTTCCTTCTACGGTTATGGTATCAAAAACAGTTGCGGTTTTTAATGTTAAGGATTTACCCTGTGCTGCCCCTGTACCGGATATTCGGAACCCGGCCGATTTATATTGAAGAGAATCAACCCCAAACAATAACCGTAAATTTGTAATTGGGCTTGCAGAGGTTGTTCCTGTTGATACTTGTAACGCAACGGTATCCCTTTTTACCGAAATAAATTGAAAGCCACCATACGCAATTCCGATTTCAAACACATAATAGATATCATGTGTTCCGACAAGGGTTTCCGGCAGTGTAACGATTTGTACCCCGGTCATCGCCCAGGATCCGGTCGCATTTAAATTCGTTTTTACAATCAAGCGGCCACCGTTATCTGGATTGCCGTCATAAATGGAAATGGGTGAGGAATTGGTGGAGGTGCCTCCATAAATAGTTACTCGATTGCTCCCGACCGTTCCAAAATCATAATATTGATATCCGAATACACAACGGTTATAAATACCGCCGATTCCTGTGCCTGCTTCTGTTTGAAAGGTACCGGTGGCGGTGCTATATTGTATTGCATTGACTTTTTGGTAAGGATCATTCGGCGAAGGTGTAGTAAACTCAAATCCCCCGAACGCAATGCCGCTTATAAACACAAAATATAAATCGTGCTTTCCGACTAGTTTTGCTGGGAGGGTGACTGTTTGTTGTCCTGCAATACTCCACGATCCGGTTGGCTGAAGTTTGATTTCGGCAAATAGGGTGCCGTTCAAATCAGGGTTCCCGTCATAAATCCAAATTTTTGGGCTGTAATTGGAGGTGCCTCCGTAAATAGTAACACGATTTGAGCCGTATGGACCGAAATCATAATTATGATACCCAGCCCAGCTACGACTTGAAATACCGCCAAGTCCGGAACCGCCTTCCACTTTGAAGGGGGTGCTTGCAGTGTCATACTGGATTCCGTTGATTTTTTGATAAGGGCTCTTTGGATTCGTTTTTATAAATTGGAACCAGTCGAAATTGAAACTGCTCCCCGGCATAAACAAGAAAGTAATATCTCGTATTCCGGTAATGGGTTCAATTGCAAATTCCTGTGTTCCATAAGTCCCTGTTTTTACAAACGGAACCTGCTGGATGATTTCTTTTCCGGCATCGTCCGTATAACGAATTTGAATGGGGTTTTGGGAATTTGGCGTAAATCCGTGGATCGCAATCCGATCAGTGCCAATCGTTCCAAAATTCATATCTTCAAATGTCAAGCTTACATTGTTGCCGATGTTTTTAACTGCCCCTTGTATTTGACCGCTGTTGTCTGTGTAGGTGCCGAGTTCAAAGGTATCGCCGAATATTTGGGTGGAGCTTTCTGCTTCTATTTGGTTAAAACTCAAGATCGGTTCTCCCTCGATAAATTTAAAACCTCCGAACGCAATGCCGCCGATCATTACGATGTAAATGTCCTTTGCACCAATGATTCTGTTCGGCAAATCATAGGTTTGCTCTCCAGTAATGCCCCAAGTGCCTGTCGGGCCGAAAATTACGGTATCAATTAATGTTCCGCCCGCATCTGGATTTCCATCCCAAATTCCCAATTGGGTGGTTCCGGAGGAAGTTCCACCATACAGTACGATCTTTGTGGCTCCGTTTTTTCCGAAAGCATAGTTCTGATAGCCCACCCAACATCGGCTTGTAATTCCGCCCAAGCCGCCGTCCCCCTCTATCTTGAACGTACTGTTTGCAAGATCATATTGCGCACCTTTTACTTTCTCATACGGATCTTTCATCAGAGTCGCCAAATTGCTTGCGACAAAATCGATTTGGGTCGTAGGCTCCATCACCTTTGATCCATTTTTTACGCCAATTACCACGGAAAATTTACCATCATATTTTCCTGTAATAGTCACATTCCCGTCTTGATTTACAGAAACCTCAGCAAGATCGGCGCTTCCAAGAACAGAAACCGCAAGATCTTGATAAGTGGAATTGAATGGTTTTAAATCAAAAGCGAGTGTTGCGGTTGGGTTTGTCGCAGTCAGGGTAGTGGATCCTTGCAAAAAGCGGGATTCCAGTTTGCAATGCGTACTTGTTGCACATATTGCGAAAAGGTTATGCCAAGTTCGCTTTTGAATTTGCGGCTGACATAGGAAAGATTATAATAATGACAGTGGCAAAATTCAGACAGCGAGAGATCGGAAGTGTAATTGCGATCAATATAAGCAAGACACGCTTGAATGATAACCGACGTGCTTTTGGAATGGTATACGCATATCTTACACAAAGTGCGTATAATCAACTCAATCAACGTTGCACGTAATAGTTCTTCATAACCGGGGGCTTTTGTTTTGAATTCCTCGTACATTTTTTCAAACAAAGAAATGATGCTTTTATCAGAATCGCAGAAAATGGTTTCAGTCAAACTTTCGAATAAAACCATGTCACCTGATTTGATTAGATAGCTGCTTAAAATATCATGAAAATTTGTATGAGATTTTAAACTTTGTCGATTAGTTCCGGATAGAACATACAGTTGATCACATCAATATCACCGATATACATATGAGGAATCCCGATATTGATGGCAAAGTAATCCCCAGCTTTTACAGGAATCCTTTTGTCATTCATGATATGAACGGCGTTTCCTTGTACAATATAAGCAAACTCGAAAAAGTCATGGGTATGCGGAACAACAGGCTCAGATAGACTGTGACTGCAGCGTTCCAACTTTATCGTTGCTTCGTCCACCGTGTTTTTTCCGAAATGGTTCATTGGCATCAATAACAAAACCCCCCAAATAAATTGAGAATTCCGGCAATTGGAGCTTTGAAAGCGAACTGTGTAACTCACGATTAATGGTATACAAGGGTGAGGAACGGGTGGATTGGTACACTTCTTGATCAAAGAAGTAAGAACGAACGATCTATACATGCAAAACTATGACAGAACAGGATAGGTCATGGCATTGATTGCAAATGCGGTACAGCGGAATCTCAATGGCCAATTTTGTAAAGAGGAAGTTGCATTTTCGCTGTTAAAATAATACTTCCGAAAGTTTTACGAAATCATTGGCAGAAAGCCGTTCTCCACGCACATCTTCTTCACAGTTTAAAACCTGAGCGATGATGGAAGAGAGCTGTTTTTTGTCTTTCATTTCTAAATCCAAAACAGACAGAGAATTGGCAAGTGTCTTTCTCCGCATTCCGAATGCGGCTTTGATTAGCTTTGCGGCATTTACGATTTGCTTTTGGGTATAAACAGGCGGGTCAAACAGTTTAATACGGATAACGGCGGAATTTACCGTTGGGCGTGGATGAAAGCTGCCAGCTGAAACATCAAACAGTTTTGTCACTTTTCCGTAAAGGTTGACAGCGGCGGTAATTGCACCATAATCACTCTGCCCCGGTAAAGAACAAAGTCTCCGCGCAACTTCCTTCTGAACCATAACCGTGATATAAGAGAGTGAGGCGTTTGATTCGATCAGTTTCATGAGAACAGGGGTTGTAATATAATAAGGAAGATTGGCACAGACCGAAACGGGTAGTTTTTCCTCACCCGAAAGGGTTTGAACCAAGGAAGGGATGTTGATATTTAAAATATCATCGTTGATCACTTCAATGTTATCAAAGTCATGCAACGTTTCGGAGAGCACAGGAAGAAGCGTTTCATCAATTTCGACCGCAACTACCTTGCGAAACCGTTTTGCGAGTTCTTTGGTCAAAATACCTGCGCCCGGACCGATTTCCAAGATGGCACAGTCAATTTTGCAATTGGTGTCCGCTTGAAATTCAGTGCAATTTTCAGCAATTCTTGACGTGATTTTTGAATCGGTTAAAAAGTTTTGTCCGAATTTTTTTTGAAATTGAAAATGATGTCTTTGTAATAGTTCACTCATTTTTACGACCATTCCTTTCGCTGACACGGGACGTGTTGTCCGTCCCGATAAGGCTTCACGTCTTTGAGTCGCGAAACTCCTGTTTGAAAGAGCTTCCTTCCAAACTTCATCACGATACAGTTCATGCCGAAAGCACGAATGCTTACGGCATGAAACAAATTTATGATGTATAATTCTATTTTAACAATTATTGATTTGCGGTTTTCGTGGCAGTGGAGGAAGAAGTCTTATCGGTTGTTGTTTTTGTGGATGTCTTTGATGTTTCTACTACCGGAAGATACTTCTTATAATTGCTTTGCGAAACCTTGTCAAAGAGCTTCTGACCAAACAAAGTTGTTTTAATTCCGTTTATTTTGTTCGATTTGAGATAAGAAGAAACATTGTAATAAAGCGGAACAATTGGTGCTTTCTCCACAAGATATTTCTCTGCTTGGTGCATGAGAGCTGTTCTTGTTTTGGTGTCTTTTGCAGCAAGAATAGAAGCGACAATCTTATCATATTCTTTGTCGGAAAAACCGGTAATATGCGGAGTATATACTACTTTATCGGATTCAACAGAAATAACACTTCCGCTTGTTTTCGTTCCGAACGGTACCACAAAAGAATAGGCATCGGCACTCAACGCTTGATAATCAAGACCAATCACATCGAAATCACCGTCATTCAATGCGGGAACATATAATTTTGCTTTGGAAGGTTGCACCTTAACGGTGAATCCAAGCTTCTTCCAGACATCTGCAGCATATTCCGCAACATCTTTTTCCCAAGTGTCAATTCCTTCGCGCTTGATATATTTAATGGTAAAGCTTCCCTTTGTAACGCCGGCTGACTTTAACAGATCCTGTGCTTCTTTCAAGTTGGCGCTTGCGGAAATAAGGTTGCCGCCTTCTTTGCGGAAATCTTTACTTGCCTTGGTATCTTGAACCCCGGTGGGAACAAAGCCAGTCGCAGGGATTGCACCCATGCTGACAATTGATGCAATTTTATTTCTGTCGAGGGCGATAGACAGCGCTTTTCTTACTTTTTCATTTTGGAACAATTTATTCTTTGTGTTGAAATAGTAAGTATAGGTGGAAAGTTCATTCTGTTGTTTCAGTTTCTTTTCATAAGCTTTGTATTCGGCATTTGTAAATGCACCCATGTAGAAAATCTCGTTTTTGCTGAACAAATCGTCCTGATCTTCAAGCGATTTTTCATAATTTACAACGATTTTATAAGGGGTTACAAACTTTGTATCCTTTGCATTCGGCATCTTGTTTAAGCCTTTGTAAAAGGTGGAGCGGTCGAAAGAAATCTGCTTGGTCGACCAACCTTTGATTGCGAACGGTCCGTTCGTTACCATGGTTGTTGCCGACTGTGCCCACTCATCGGATTTTCCGGCGACATCTTCTCGTAACGGAACAAGAGCGGGGGCTTGCAGTGGATTCGATGAAATGATCAACATCGGTAAATCCTTTTTCAAAAACGACTTCCAACTCATAATCGCCGACCGCCATTACGCCTAAGTCATCGATGGTGAGTTCTCCCGATTTAACTTTTTGTGCGTTTTTAATCGGATAAAGTAAGGATGCAGCAGGGCTGTTCATTTCGGGACGAAGAATTCTTTTCCATGCATAAACAAAATCTTGTGCATCAACCGGAATACCGTCTGACCAGTAGTTCGTGTTGAGTTTAATGAGGAGCTTTAATTGCCCATCACGTTTATCCACTTCATATTTCCATTCTTTTGCAAGAACTTTTTGTAACTTTCCGTTATCGTCCATTCTTGTAAGACCTTCATAAATTAGACTGAAAAATTGCATAACGCTGGAATCATAATATGCTTTGGCGGGGTCAAGGTCATAAGGCATATATGTAAGATAGGTGCGAATAATTGCGCCTTTGTCCGCATCGGTGGCCGAACGGCTGCCGCATCCGGTAAATACACCGAGACTTAGGACAACTGTCAGAAGTAATGCCAAAATTCTTTTCATTGAAAGCTTCCTCCTAAAATCTGCTAAGGGAGGGCTGTAAAAATATCAGCCCAAAGCAATAAAATCTAATGTACATTATACCACTAAACTTTCATTTAATCAATTAAAATCAGTTTGAAAAATGAGTTTTTGAGTTTTGCACAAGAAAAAAGGAAAAAATTGTGCAACTTATACAATTGGGCTGCTTAATCCTTCATTTTGAGCCGTTTTTACCTTGATTTTTTGATAAATTCTATTCTTTCGATCAATCAGATAGTAATTTTCACGGTCAAAAGCAAAAAAATGGTACTCACACGCAGGGAGAAACAATTTGACGAATTGTGAATTTTTCTGATTTTCTATGAAATAAGTACGCAAATGTACTTTTGTTTCTTCAGAAATCACAGTTTCACCGAGAAGTGTCTGTGGTGGAGCACCCTGATTGTGAAGCAAAAAATCAAATAGAACACAATCACGAAGTTCGTTTTTTGCAGCGGTATCTGTTTCAATATTTAAATAACGCGCTGAAAAGTGAAATAGAACTTCATACAATTTTTTTCTTGTCACTGCATCCTCCGTAACTTGTTTTGAAAAAGTTTCAAAAAAATCAAATGGGGAGGAGAGCCGAGATGTGATAAATTGCAAGGTGTGGGAAAAACCGTCTTTGGAACAAAGCAAATCAAGCGCTTTTTCGGTTTTCAACAAAGAACAAATCATTTCAAAAGAAAGCTCTTTGGTTTTTAAAATCTGATAGGGTGGCTTTGATAGAAAAACAATGCTATTTTGTTCTGCCTCGAATCGCATTTTTGTTCCGGAAAGCAGCTTTAAGAATCCGAGTTGCAACAGGTCTGCAAGCGGGTAAACATCGTTAAAGGATTGCCGAATGCTCTCAAAACTTTCACCGGTGAGACCGACGATTAAATCGAGATGAAGCAGAATGTTACAACGGGCTTTCAATTGTCTCATATTGAAGAGTGTTTTGCTGATGTCATCGTTTCGGTCAATGTTCCTCAAAACGATGGGGTTTGTGCTCTGCACGCCGATTTCAAAACGGAGTAGATTTTTCGGCGCTTCGGATAAAATCGATATGGTTTCGTCGTCAAGAAGTCCTGCACAAATTTCAAAATGATAAGTAGTGCCGTAGTATTCACCGTTTTCTGTTTGCTTCCGAGATTCTTCGATGAGTTTTTTGAAAATCTTTTTTGCACGTTCTTGATCAAAATTAAAGGTGCGGTCAAGCAGTTTTATTGTTTTTGCGCCACATTCCGAAAGCTTATTTAATTCAAACAAAGTCAGTTCAACGCTTTTTGCCCGGACTCTTTTCCCTTTTGTATGTGCAGAGGACAAGCAATAAGAACAGGAAAACGGACAACCGCGCGTCGATTCGTAATAGACAAGTTTTCCGTTTAATGTTTCGTTGCTGTCACAGGAATTGGGATGGCATAAATACGGTTCTGGCGTAAGTTCAAAGTCGGCGAAATGCCCGGTATCAATACACTTTTCCGTTGTGCCGTTTTTTATTTTTTCAAGCAAACGGACAAAGCTGTTTTCCCCTTCGCCTTTGATCAGATAGTCAACATATGGATTTTCGTTCAAAAAGCTTTCGTCTTCATACGAAACTTCGGGTCCACCAAAAACAGTGATTGCATTGGGAATTAGTTTTTTTAAATGCGCAGCGGCAGAAAGTTGCTGTTCTCTGTTCCAAATATAGGTAGAAAAGCCGTAGAGGTCGGCGTTTTGATCGATCATTTTTTCCAGCAGCGAATAGATGCCACCTTTATCGTTGATGGTACACTCGATCATTTCAACGGAATAACCGCTTTGCATTAGTGCACAGCGCAATGCTCTGATCGCCAAATTGGTGTGAGTGTAGGAGGAATTTTGGGCAACAAGTACAATTTTCAATTATATCATTTCCTTTTGTGGAATAAATAAGCTTTTATCGGTAAAAATAATATTGTTTTACACACCATGAAAAGAAAGGGAGTTATGATATGAAAATCAAATCATCTAAGAAATTTGCAGCAATTGCAGGGGCCATTTTGATTGTTTTAAGCATTACGGCTTATGCAGTAACACCGAGTCTATCTCCAAGCCTTGGAATCCTTGAAAAAGGGCTTGAAATGAACAAATGCGGTGTCATGAACAATGATGTATATTTCACACCTGCCGACTTTGAAAGCGGGCTTGGCGTGGACAAAGTGGAATATGTCACCATTACCGCACTTCCCGACAGTACGTGTGGCGTTTTAAAAATTTCGGGTATCTGATGTTTTAAAAACCAGACCATCGCGAGAAAAAATTTGGATTTACTTCGCTTTGTTCCAAATTACAACACATTGTCAGCAGGAAAATTCTCCTTTAAAAATGCAATGGATGACAATAGTGCTACCGTCAATTGTGTCGTTCATATCTTGAAGGATATTAATCTTGCACCGGAAACAATGTCTCAGCAAGCTTCGACGCAGAAAAATGTTACGGTATCCAAATTCATCAAAGCAGCAGACCCGGAAAACGATGCGCTCACTTTTGAAATCACAAAATATCCGGAAAACGGAAAAGTGAAATTAGTTGACAATGCCGCAGGTTGTTTTAAGTATCAGCCGAAATCGGGATATACCGGAAAAGATGAGTTCACCTATACGGTATCAGACAAATATGGAAACAAATCAGAACCGAAAACCATTACCATGCGTGTCACAAAACCCTTGACCGATGTCAATTATGACGATCTTTCGTCCCAAGGGCATTGGGCTTATAATTCCGCATTGCGCATGACTTCTCTCGGTCTTATGAGCGGGAAGGCGAAAGACGGGAAATTGAATTTTAATCCGAATGAAGCCATGGCAAGAGGTGATTTCCTCGCAATGGCGATGATAGCTTCAGGCCATGAAAAGGATGTCGAACTCTGTTATGCAACAATGTTTAAAGATGACAATGAAATTCCGCTCAACATTAAGAGTTACGCTGAAACGGCAATGAGTATGGGGGTTGTGTCCGGTTATCCCACAGGGGACGGAAAATATGATTTTGATCCCCAAAAACCAATTACCCGTGCGGAAGCATCTGTCATTTTAAATCGTTTGATCGAAAGTCCATCGCCAAAAATCGCACCGGAATTTACCGACACTGCGGCAGTTCCTACCTGGGCAAAGGAATCAGTCTCATCCCTTGCAGCCTGTGGAATCATGAACGGAACAGGATATGGCGAAATATTGCCTCAGCAGGTGGTTACCAAAGCAGAGGCGGCAGAAATGCTCTGCAATACCATGGATTATATCGAAAACAAGAAAGAACCGGCAAAAGAAAAGAAAACTCTTTTTAACCTGTTTGGACTTTTGGGATAACAGAAACGTAACGTTAGCATAAACCGAATACGGGAAAACAGACGGCGTAAATTTTTGCGTCAGTCTGTTTTTCTTTTTAAAACCAGTTCCTCATCGGCGGTGACATAAGCGGTGAAATTGGTTTCATATAACACAAATCCAGGCTTTGCACCTTTTGGTTTTTTGATGTTTTTCACTCTTGTATAGTCGACGGGTGCATTTGGCAGTTTTCTTGCGCTACTATAATATGCCGCAATCATCGCACATTCGGTGAAATCTTTGGCATCGGGTTCTTCGCTTCCGCAGATTAGCAGAGTATGGGAACCCGGCATCCCTTTGACATGAAACCAATAATCATTTTTGTTTGCGAGGCTCATCGTGACATAATCGTTTTGCAGATTGTTTTTTCCGCAAAGCACACGATATCCGCCTGAAGTAGTAAAGGTCAATGGTTTCATTGTCGGCGGTGCTTTGTTTGCCTTTTGCTTTAGAGAAGGTTTGTTTTGTTTGGTAAGGGCGGTGAGTCTTTTTGCATATCCGCTTCCCGATAGTTCTGAACGGATTTCGGCAAGGTCGCGTTCGTTTTCCGCTTTGGTCAAGCTTTCAAATACGCTGTCGAGATAAACGAGTTCCTTTTCGCCCTGTTCAATTTGTTCTTTTAATATAACCTCAGCCGATTTGGATTTGTTGTATTTTTTATAATATTTCTGTGCATTTTGAGAGGGGGTCAAATTGAGTTCCAACGGAATTTCAACAGTTTCCATCTCCTCGCTCGTATAATCGAGAACAACCGCATGCTCCATTCCTTTTTTCAAAAGGTACATATTTGCGGTGATGAGGTCGCCCCACTTTTTATATTTTTCCTTGCCAGAGCAAGTTGCAAGTTCCCCGCGTTGAAGATCAAGCTTTTTATTGATGCGGGAGGAAGCGACGGAAAGTAGTTTTAAAATGTCCTGTGCACGTTGTTTGATGCGGTCTTTGGCATCCCGTTGGGCAAAATAGGTGTCGAGAAGTGCGCTAAAGCTTTCCGGGGTTTTTAGAATTGCCGCATTTTCATATTGGCGGATTTCTGTAAAACTGAATTCAAACGGGCCCCCCGCCATATCACAGACAAGGCAGGGAACGAACTTCTTTTCTTCCCCATAAATGGAATGAAAATAAAACCACAACGCCTCTTTGTCGCAGAGAGACAGTCTTGTTGCCGTGCTTTTTGTTGTTCTGTATACAATTTCTCTTGCAACAAGTGGCGATAACCCCGCAAAGTGCGAAATTAAGAATTTATCTGCAGGAACATCCTTATCCTGTGAAAGATCCTCGTTGATGACAGAAAGAAAGAGTTCTTTCGTCACCGAGAGCGCATCAGTTTTTCCGGTTTGTGCGGGGGGAAGTTCATATGAAAATCCGGGAAGCAACTGTCTTTTGTTGAGAGAAGTAATATCTAAGATGTGAAGTGCAGAAAGGACACGCATTTTTTCATCCAAAAAGATCAAATTGCTGTATTTTCCCATGATTTCGGCTACAATATATTTATTGGAAATAAACCCCATTTCATCACGGGAACTGATTTCAAACCGAAGGACACGATCGAATCCAAGCTGTGTAATGGATAAGATATGTCCGCCGGAGAGATGTTTGCGCAGCAACATGCAAAACATAGGCGGACTGTTTGGGTTTTCCTTTTCGCTTTTTGTAATCCCGATTCGTGAACTTCCGGGAGAGGCGGAAAGCAGAAGTTTGTCATTTCCTTTGTTGCTTCGGAGATGTAAAATGACTTCGTCCCGTTCGGGTTGATGTATTTTTTCAATTCGTGCGCCGAGAATGGTTTCGTTTAATTCTTGAACGATTGCGGCGACAAACCCTGCGTCAAACGGCATGGTTTTCCTCCTGTT
>Ga0183099_1001807_pt1 | contig 11758 bp, 9 predicted proteins | sample Biomet1_FD_127788 | JGI IMG/M metagenome (GOLD analysis project Ga0183099, IMG submission 127788) | Microbial communities from bioreactor (seeded with anoxic lake sediment) at LBNL, California, USA - Biofuel metagenome 1 | ecosystem: Engineered > Bioreactor > Anaerobic > Unclassified ... | reverse complement strand
AGGTTCCTGCTCCCGGCTCGCCGACGGGAATATCCGCAACGGCCGGTAATGCGCAATCGACAATCAGCTGGAGTCCTGCATCCGGGGCAACAAGCTACAACCTCTACTGGTCGACCTCTCCGGGGGTGACCATTGAAAACGGAACCAGGATCCCCGATGTGACGAGTCCGTACACGATGACCGGTCTCGTCAACGGCACTCCATATTACTGGATCGTGACGGCGGTGAACGCCGGCGGAGAGGTTGCCTCGACCCAGGTGAGTTCGACGCCGCAGGTTCCTGCTCCGGGAGCACCCTCCGCGGTGTCCGCGACCGCAGGGAATACGCAGTCAACGATACGCTGGTGGACGGTAAACGGCGCCACGAGTTACAACCTGTACTGGTCGACTTCCTCGGATATGACCATTCAAAACGGAATCAAGATTCCGAATGTAATCAGTCCGTACACGATGACCGGGCTTGTCAACGGTACTCCATATTACTGGAGCGTGACGGCGGTGAACGCCGGTGGAGAGGCGGCTTCGACCCAGGTGACTTCGACGCCGCAGGTGCCTGCCCCCGGAACGCCGACGGGCGTGTCAGCCAACGGAGGTGATTCCCGGGCTACCATAAGCTGGGCTTCGGCGTCTGGAGCAACCAGCTACAACCTGTACTGGTCAACTGAATCCGGCGTGAACATGGCGAATGGAACGATTATCTCCAATGTCAGCAGCCCGTATGTCCACACAGGTCTGACGAACGGGACGCCGTACTATTGGATCGTGACGGCGGTCAATGCAGGCGGGGAAACAGCTTCGGGCCAGGTAACTGCTGTTCCACAGGTCCCGGCTCCCGTTGCTCCTGCCGGTTTGTCCGTAACCGGAGGCAATGCACAGGCGACGGTCAGTTGGCCTTCTGTTACGGGCGCCACAAGCTACAACCTGTACTGGTCAACCGCTTCCGGGGTGACAAGGACAAACGGGACTCAGATCCTGAACGTGAGCAGTCCCTTCACGAAATCGGGTCTCTCCAACGGTACGCTGTACTACTGGATCGTGACTGCCGTGAACGCCGGAGGTGAGTCGCCGGCTTCCGCACAGCAGAGCGCGAGGCCGATAGCGCCTCCTGCTTCTCCTCTCAATGTTTCTGCTGCCAGCGGAACCGGCCAGGTCACGATTTCATGGAATGCCGTATCCGGGGCAACCTCCTACAACCTGTACTACGGCCCGACATCCGGGGTGACCACCGGTACCGGAGTGAAACTGGGCGGAGTCACCAGTCCCTATATCCATTCAGGGCTTGGTTCCGGAGCCACAAACTACTACATAGTCACCGCCGTAAATGCCAGTGGCGAGTCCGCCGCGTCGGCTCAGGTAGTCGGACAAACAAGCCCGTATTGGCAATACCTCGGGACGCCGAAGATCAGCACCGGATTTGCGCAGGATTGCCGAACGGTCGTTGACCACGACATCGTGTATATGGCGTACTCCCAACAGATCTCTGACGATTATGTTATCGTAAAGAAATACGGCGCAGGTACCTGGAGCCAGCTTGGCTCGTCAGGGTTTCCTCAGGGGTCCCTGTTTGACTTGCGGTTTTTCAACAGCACTCCCTACGTCGCAACAAAGACGAATCTGATGAAGTTCGACGGAACGGCTTGGGTTCAGGTCGGCCCGGCATTCTCTACTGACGGATCCACCCCCTCGCTTGCTTTCAGGTCAGATGGAACGCCATATATCGCATATAGCAACAACGTGCAGAATGGGAGGGCCGTGGTATTGGCGTATGACGGAACATCATGGAACCAGATTGGCGGTGCCGTCGGAACGACGACCGCCCACACTCCTTCTCTCGTGATAAGTCCGGATGATGTGCCATACCTGGCGTTCGTTGATTCCGGGAATGTAGGGGTCTTTTCCTTTGACGGAACCGCCTGGAATCCTGTTGGAACCGAGGGCTTCTTTGAAAGCGAGACATCCATCGCCAATCCCTCTCTTGCATTCGACTCGTCCGGAGTTCCCTTCCTCGCCTTTTCCTGTGCTTCCGGTGCGAGCTGGAATCTGGCTGTATGGAAGTTCTCTTCGGGCTCATGGAGCCAGCTCGGCGAATCAATCCCGATGGCATGCGCGTCGGGACTGGTAATTGACCCTGCCGGTGTACCTTCAGTGCTGTACTATGACTGGGGGACGAACAACAGATATTCCTGCGTTTCAACGTTCAACGGAGCAAGCTGGGTCGGTGTCGGGCTCCCGGATTTCTCCGGAAACCAGGTAAACTATTGTACTCTTGCGGTTGATTCGAGCGGGACGCTGTATGCCGGTTTTCAAAGTTTCGTGCAGGGCTGGGGAGCAACCGTGATGACATTCCAGTAAGATCTGTTTTTGACGTGACATTTGCGGTACCCCTGCAGGGACGACCGCTCGAGGGGGCTCCGAGGAGGGGCGTTCGCCGGTCGGGGAGCCCTCTGCCTCTGCTGGAAGGTACTATTCAGTTGACAACCGAAGATAAAAACGAACATGGTTTCAGGCAGCAGCCTGTGCACTTTTTCTTGCTCGGAATGACGGTAAAATTTTTTCGGTAATCACGGAGGACAATGTGAATGGCAGTAAACTGAGGATTGCGACGTTTAATAATGTGTCACGGGTATCTGCGTTCCGGCAAATTCCGCGGTTGCTGCTGCTGGTAATGGTTCTTTCCGGAATGGGATTGTCCTGTGATCTGGACGGTTCAAAGGACAAAAACGATTCAGACGGGAATGAATATACGGTTCCCGACAAACGATAAACGGATTGTTCAAGACCGAGGTGATCAGAAAGCAAGGTCCTTGGAAGAATCTGGAGTCGGTCGAATAGGCGACTCTGGAATGGGTCTATTGGTTCAATACTTCCAGGTTATTTGAGCCAATAGGAAATATTCCTCCTGCGGAATATGAAAAAGCGTATTATACTAATCTTTATAGTCTGCCCGTAGCGGCTTGACTCACGTAATAGAGGCTCCGGTGAAACCGGGGCGGTTCAGTACCCCTGCTTACTGGCATGCTTTTTCCCGTTTATACACATCGCAAATGATGAAACTGTAATACTATTACTGCTTTATAAATAATGAAGGGGATCGCGTTGAAAAAGTGGAATTCCTTGGAATAGATAGAAATGCAGAAGAAAAAGGTGTAAAATAAAGTAAAAAAATTGGGGGAGATATAAATGTCGTTTTCTTGAAACGAGATAAAAACCCGCGCCGCCGCCTTCGTGAACGAATGGAAGGATATTGCCCCGACCGCGCGGGAAGAAGCGGACGCGCAGACCTTTGAAACCGGCTTTTTCCATATATTCGGGGTCGAACGCTCCCAGGTAGCGATATTCGAGCAAAAAGTCCGCCTTCCGGGCGACGCAAACGGCTATATCGACCTTTTCTGGAAGGGACACATCATGATCGAGATATAGTATCTGGAATCTGGGGAAGAGTTGTTGGTTACATTTCAAAGGGAGATTTAAGATGATTGGTGGGAATATACCACAAGTAGAAATACCTTCTCTTTCTTTGGAAGTCTGTATTGCGAAAACTATGGAAAACCGACCAGGTATATCTGTTGAAAATCATTGTCGTATCGTGGGTCTTGTAGCACGCGAACTCATCTCGCTTTTTCCCGAAGAGATCAGAAAGGATCTTTTCCCCGAAGGAAGTGCCCTCGTAGCCGCTAGTCATGATATCGGAAAGGTGAGCCCTGCTTTCCAGAAGATGATTTATGAAAAGCTGTCTCTAGAAATGAAAAAAATAATTACATCACTCTCAGTCGTTAATGTCGATAACGCGAAACGAAACTGCGCTGGCTTTCATGCTGCAGTAAGTCAAATCAGTTTCTCAAATGCAAATCCTCACATTCCAGAAATACTCGGCATTCACCACGGCTTTACACCGACAACGAATCATATGCAAAAAGGTTGCTCCCTTCATGGCGGTGATAACTGGCAGCAAGAACGCGAAGAACTTTTAAAACGATTACGGATCTTTTTCTCTTATGCCGACGATTTTTGGCCCATGTATACAGAAACGCAAGCTGGCGTTGTGTCTGGGCTCGTCACGGTCGCCGACTGGATAGGCTCAGGGGATTCATTTGCCGATTATTCATTAGACTCTATTTTTTCTCGCCCTGAACTTGAAGCACGCGTTTTGGAAGCGATTCGTGCCGCAGGTTTCCGCAAGATTCGAGTCCGTCCGGGATTATCCTTTCAGGATGTATTCCCGTTCGCGCCAAACGCAGTGCAAACAACGCTGGTGTCGGCTGTCGGTCGCCCCGGTGTATATATTCTTGAAGCGCCGATGGGTATCGGCAAAACCGAGGCCGCTCTTTATGCGGCGTACTCGCTGCTTGAAAAGGAAGCGGCAACGGGAATCTATTTTGCCCTGCCCACGCAGCTTACCTCAGAAAAGATCTATGAACGCATGGAGCTTTTCCTTGAACGGATAATCGACCCCGCTTCAGGAATTGATCACGCCCATCTTTTACATGGGGCCGCCTGGTTTAGAGAAACGACGATGGGCGAGGATGCCGATGCCGGAGGTTCCTGGTTCGACGGCACCAAGCGGGGCATTCTCGCACCCTTCGCTGCTGGAACCATCGATCAGGCCTTAATGGCGGTGATGAATGTCCGGCACGGTTTTGTCCGAACCTTTGGCCTTGCGGGTAAAGTCGTTATACTCGACGAAGTGCATAGCTATGACTCCTTTACCGGCACTATCCTCAATCGCCTCGTGGATGAACTGAGAAAGCTGCACTGCACCGTTATCATCTTGAGCGCCACGCTTACGGTCCGCCAGCGTAAATCGCTTATGGCGATTGATGAGAACTTTTCCCTTTCGGCTGACTATCCGCTGGTGAGCGCACTGCCCACCGGAATGGAAAGCGAGCCTTCAGAATTGGCTTGTCCCGGTGTGGACAATGCAGAAGTTAAAGTTTCCTGTACGACTGATTTCGACCACGTCATCGAGGATGTGCTTGGTCGCGCGTCACGAGGTGAGCAGGTGCTTTGGATCGAAAACACCGTTGCGGAAGCGCATGACATATTCAAACGTCTGTCGGCGCTTTGCTCGGGAATGAATGTCGAGTGCGGACTATTGCATTCAAGATTCTTAAAAAAGGATCGTGAGAAGATTGAAAATGCGTGGGTTTCCCTGTACGGCAAAGGCGGCATCGCAAAACGAGAAGAGAAAGGCCGCATACTCATTGGCACCCAGGTTCTCGAGCAGTCCATCGATATCGACGCCGATTATCTCGTTACGCGGCTCTGCCCGACCGACATGCTTCTCCAGCGCATCGGTCGGCTCTGGCGGCATCGGGAAAACGATACGGTACGCCGTTCTATCGGCTCTCGTCGCGAAGTGACGATTTTATCGCCGTTGTTTTCCGTTGCGATTAATAAACCGAACCAATTTGGTAAGTCCGGGGCGGTGTACAGCGAGTATGTATTGCTCCGCACGCTCGAAATATGGAAAGACCTTTCGACGGTTACAATACCCGGCGATATACGGCCGTTGCTTGAGGATACCTACAAAGATCGCTCGGAATCAGGTTTATCCGCGCGCTATAAAGCGGAATTAAGCAAGAAAAAGGAAACGCTGCAAAGTTTAGCGCGGGTCGGTCTTTCCAAAGGAATTGAAACGCTTCCCGAATCAAGAGCCTCGACGCGGTATTCTGAACTCGAAACCGTTGATGTCTTGCTACTTGCTAAGAAACGTACGTCAGCAACAGGGATGGAGCTTTTTTTCCTCGACGGTTCAAGTATTGTCGCGCCAGATCCCTGTACGAATCGAAATATGCGTCGAACAGTCGCGGCCGCAATCGTGAAAAACACCGTGCGCGTGGCGGATTACATCGCGCCAGATTCGAGCCGAGACATTCCGAAATTCGCGCAATTCGTGTATACCGGTTCAAAGGATGACGGCGAAGAGCCCTTCCGGGTAGCGATCGTAGCGCGCGATGACGAAATAACCGGGGAAGACGGATCGCGCGCGAATGCAGGGTATGTTTTGCATTACGATTCCGTGTCCGGTTATCAAAGCGAAAAACAATAGGGAGAAATGCATGATAGAAAAACGGTTTAATCTTATTGATGAAAAATGGATTCCCATCGCGGATACGGGACTCGCGAGTCTGCACGATGTCTTTTCAGATGGAACACTGACAGCACTCGGGGGTGACCCGGTACAGAAGATATCGGTATTCAAGCTTTTGCTCGCTATTGCGCAAAGCGCCTGGACGCCTTCGGACGAGACTGAGTGGCGGAAAGTCGGCGTATCCGGCATGAGCGAGCGAGTGTTACGCTATCTCGAAAAATGGCATGACGCTTTTTGGCTCTACGGCGACAAACCGTTTTTGCAAATGCCCGAGATCGCGAAGGCTAAGAAAAAAAGTTATGGCGAGTTACAAATGATGGTTTCTACAGGAAACACAACTGTATTAACTCAATATCAAATTGAAAAAGCCTTGTCTGATTCTGACAAAGCTCTTCTGTTAATTCAGACCATGTGTTTTGCACTTGGAGGCAAAAAAGGTGGAAGTGAGATCGTACTTACAGAGGGTTACGAAAAGAGTAAATCTCTGAAATATGGATCATCATTGGGGCAATTTGGTTTTTTGCACAATTTTGTATTTACATACAACTTGCAAGACAGTATTTATATTAACCTTTTCACAAAAAAAGAGATCTCGAGTTATTCATATCTCTCTCTTGGTATTGGTATTGCCCCATGGGAACAAATGCCTCTTGGTGAAAATGATTCCATTGCACAGAAATTAAAACAGTCTTATATGGGGCGATTATTGACGTTATCAAGATTCCTTTTATTTACAGATACAGGAGCTCATTTTACAGAAGGAATAATATATAACACGGACCAAGAACGTATGCTTGATCCTTCTATTTCCGTATGCTTTTCAGGAAAGGAACCTGTTGCCTTAAAAGTGAATACTGAAATTCGCCCATGGAGAAAATTAACTGCGTTATTATCGTATGTTATGGATGAAAAGAATAAATACGAATGTCCTCAAATAAAACTTGGGCTTTCGCGAATGTATGAATATCAATCGTTCTCAATCTGGTCAGGAGGTGTTCGCGTTCATGCAAACTCCGGTGAACAGTACCTTTCCGGTACCGATGATTTCGTTGAATCGGAAGTACAGTTATCGGGATCTATTTTCGATAACGCTAGCGATTTTATTACCACACTCAACAATGAAATGGAGATCATGGATACTATTTCGGGAAAAGTATATGTTTGTGTCATCGGATATTTCAAGCAACTAAAAGTAGACGGCGATAAAACTGCAAAGAAAGCAACCGGAATATACTGGCAATTATGTGAGCGAATCTTCCAAAAACTCGTAGACTCTTGCGCGACAGATACATCAGGAAATAAAGCGAAAGAATATCAAAAAATTTATCTGGCGCATGCATATTCAACTTATGACCAATTCTGCCCGAATCAGAGCGCGCGGCAAATGGAAGCATGGGCGGCAAACAGGTTCGGATTTGAAAAGAAACTAACTAAAGAAACTAACTGATGAAAAAAAGGAGGCAGTGAAATAGCATGGAAGAAGGTAAAGAGTCAAAGCCAGAATGGTACGTTCACGCGGTTATTGAACGCATAAAGAAAGATACCGCGATGGCGGCAGCGCTTAAGAAAGCTGATAACCCGGCGACCGAATTCAAAGCCTGGGAGTATCTCGCTGATTACAAGGTTGACCTTGAAATAGCGCGGGAACGCATGCCCTACCTTACGGTATCCGCCGCAATCGCACGGGCGAAACCAGAGAAAGACGGTGTGCTCACGTTGGGTCAGGCTATCGCGAAAAGCGGAAAAGATGAAATGCCAGGAGATCAGGAACGGGCGCGACTGCGGAGGCTTTTGGCCTGCGATAGTACCGAAGAAGTATGCGCGATTTTACGACACCTACTGAGTCTCGTCGCTTCCCGAAAACTGCAGATAAACTACGGGAAATTGCTGAACGAACTCGTCTGGTTTGAAAAGGATCCGCAGAAAACAAAAGCCCGTTGGGCGCAATCCTTCTTCAGAACGCCGGAGGAGGTCGCATGATCGCTTCCGTATTGGCGCTAAGTCGTACCGATTGCAAGGTATTAAGAATTACGGATGCGTACAGTATCCATCGCGTCGTCTATTCTTTGTTCCCTAAAAAAGACGGCGTGTCGCGCGAATTCCTGTATGCCGATAAGGGTGGCTCATTCTTGGAGAGAACGATCCTCATCCTTTCCGAGTCGGAACCGGTGATGCCGGAATATGGAGAACTTCGTTCAAAGCGAATTAATGAATCCTTCCTGCAGCATTCGTTATACGGATTTGAGGTCATCGTAAACCCGGTGCGGCGTGACAATAAAAGCGGAGCAATCGTTCCGGTGCGCGGGAAGGACGAACTGTGCCAATGGTTCACGAAAAAGGCGCCGACTTTCGGTTTCACGGTTAATCCTGAACTACTGACGGTTGGCGACACAGATGTACTCCAGTTCAAAAAAGATGGTCACTCGGTCACGCTGGGAAAGGCTAAGTTCACCGGGAAACTTGAGGTAACGGATCGGGATCTTTTCATCGCGACATTCAAACATGGATTGGGGAAGGCCAAAGGTTTCGGCTTTGGACTTCTTCAAATAGTTCCGCTCACTAAAGCATCAATCGATGCGTAATATCAGAATAAATAGGAGTAATGTATGAAAACGGCAGAAAACAAGTTCAGGAATCTTCGCGTGGAATTTCATATCATCCAGTCATTTCCCGTCACCTGTCTGAATCGCGACGATGTTGGCGCCCCGAAGACAGCAATGGTTGGCGGCGTTACGCGGGCGCGGGTCAGCAGCCAGTGCTGGAAACGCCAGGTACGCCTTGCATTGCATGATTTCGGCGTGAAGCTTGCGCATAGGACAAAGCATGCCGATGATCTCATCGTACAGGCAGCAATTGCCAATGGTGGTACAGAAGAAACCGTTCGCCCTTGCGCGGAAGCAATTGCAGCGTGCATTTCAAAAGACACGCTCCTTTTCATTACCGATTCCGAGGCTACGAAACTCGCGGAGTATGCAAAAGAGATCGGCTTTGATAAAGACAAAGTAAAATCGGCTGATGTCGAGAAGTTGATAAAGGGTGTCGTGAATAAAGCGGCCGATGGCCTTGATATCGCGCTTTTCGGACGCATGGTCGCGCAGGCGGCAACGCTCGATATTGAAGGAGCCGCATCCTTCAGTCATGCGATTTCGACTCATAAGGTTACGAATGAAGTTGAGTTTTTCACGGCTCTTGATGATTGCCCGCGACCGGAAGAACAGGGGTCCTCGCACATGGGCAGCCTCGAATTCAATTCGGCAACCTATTATCGGTATGTATCGCTTGATATCGGTCAACTCTATGATACGCTCGGAAATGAAGATGCAATCCCACAGGCAGTTGAAGCCTTCATAAAAGCGCTCTATGTTGCTGTTCCCTCGGCACGGCAAACAACGCAATCAGGCGCATCTTCCTGGGATTTCGCGAAGGTACTCGTTCGCTCAGGACAGCGACTGCAATTAGCGTTCGAAACGCCGGTAAAACTCCAAGATGGCGGTTTCTTGAAACCGAGCATTGATTCGCTCAAAGAGACGCTTGCCAAGAAAGAAAAACTGTCCGGCTCTCTTTTCGGCAAGAAAGCTGAGTTTACCTTCGGGGAGGACGAAACCTTCTCGATCGATAATCTCGTTTCTTCCGTCGTCGACGTGATCAAGGCATGAGCTTATGAATACGCGATACCTGCTTTTATGGCTGGAAGCACCACTCCAATCGTGGGGTTCTGATTCGAAGTTTGGCCGCCGTGACACCTTGAACTTTCCAACCCGATCAGGAATTCTCGGGCTCATTCTCTGCGCGCTTGGCGCTTCGGGAGAGCAGCGAGAATTGCTTGATCGTTTCGGTGCCTTCACCCAGACGGTGCATGCGTTTACCGTTCACCAACGCGAAGCCTTGCTCTGCGATTTTCAAATGGTCGGAAGCGGTTATGATACTGAAGATCCGTGGCAAAAATTACTTGAGCCATACAAGAGTGATGGAAAGCAAAGAAATTCTGATGGTGGTGGTGCAAAAATGACCTACCGGTATTATTTGCAGGATGCCCGCTTTGGCGTGATTCTTGATCTCCCTGAGGATCTTGCCGCTCAAGCGAAAACCGCCTTGCAACATCCTGTCTTCGATCTGTATCTGGGACGGAAAGCCTGTGTCCCAACTGATTTTATCTATCGCGGAATCTACCCATCGGACGAAGAAGCCAATAAGGAGCTCAATCATCTGGCTGCAGAAAAAGGGCTTACGCTGGACTTTACGGTTATCAACGGGGACTTTCCCGAGAAGGGAGACGTTATGACACTCAATGATATCCCCGTGCAATTCGGTACGGAAAAAAAATAACGCGACCGCCGGGCCACCGCTATACAAAGCTAACGCCGCGATGCCGGAATATAAGAGACTTCTCGTCAAGGTCACGCATGATACGCTTCCTCAAATAAAGGATCGATACCCGTTCATCTATCTTGAGCGGGGGCGATTGGAAATTGATGACAGCAGCGTGAAGTGGATAGACTGCGAGGGTCTGGTGATTCGGTTACCGATCGCGACCATCACGACGCTTCTTCTCGGTCCGGGGACGAGCGTGACTCATGAGGCGATTAAAGTTCTCGCCGCCGCGAATTGTACGATATGCTGGGTTGGCGAGGACTCACTTCTTTTTTACGCGGTCGGACAATCGCCAACGTCGGATACACGCAATATGCGATTTCAAATGCAGCAAGCGTGTAATCCAGAAAAATCACTTGAAGTCGCGCGACGGATGTATCGCAGACGGTTTCCCGATATTGATCTCAGTGGTAAGAAACTAAAAGAAATGATGGGGATGGAAGGCGCGCGTGTCCGCAAACTGTATGAAGAAAAAGCCGAGCAATATCACGTCGGATGGAAAGGCCGTTCATACGTCCCCGGTAAATTCGAGATGAGCGATATCGCAAATCAGATTCTTACTTCATGCAATTCGGCGCTCTATGCATTGTTGTCTTCGACACTGTATTCGATGGGATATTCACCACATATCGGGTTCATTCATTCAGGAAGCCCATTACCCTTTGTCTATGACCTTGCTGATCTTTATAAAGAAACTCTTTGTATTGATCTCGCTTTTTCACTGACGCTTGAAATGGCAGGAAAATATAACAAGTACAGAGTTTCAAGCGAATTCAGACAACGGGTAATTGATTCAAAGTTACTGGAAAATCTGAATACAGACATTGAAGAAGTTTTGGGAGTCAGGTAGTTTATGGTTGTCGTAATAGCGAATGACCTGCCGCCTGCGGTTCGTGGTCGTATGAAACTCTGGTTCGTTGAAGCAAGAGCGAATGTTTTTGTTTCTGGCATCAAAGACTCAGTCGCTGATGATGTTATCGAATATCTTGTTAAATCTTGTCCCAACTCTTCTGGTCTTATAATCTTTCAACGAATAAAGGCTTCGCCAGGCTTTAAAATCTGGGGAGTTGGTGCTCCCGATAAAAAAGTTAGCTTGATCGATGGATACCCCTTAATCGTTGAAAAAGAAATTGTCATAACCCCACTAACTTGAAAAACACTACTAATAATGTAATACTCGAACAATGACCACCATCTCTTGGTGTTTTCCCCACGCTCGTGGGGGTGTTTCCGAATGAAGCAAAGCTCCTGCCCTACATCGGCGGTTTTCCCCACGCTCGTGGGGGTGTTTCTATGA